>Ga0194115_10007490_pt1 | contig 10816 bp, 11 predicted proteins | sample TA2MahsurfametaG_3_FD_148656 | JGI IMG/M metagenome (GOLD analysis project Ga0194115, IMG submission 148656) | Freshwater microbial communities from Lake Tanganyika, Tanzania - TA2015002 Mahale S4 surface | ecosystem: Environmental > Aquatic > Freshwater > Lake | place: Tanzania: Lake... | reverse complement strand
CGAAAGAAGTCAGCGTTACAGGAGGTTTCAGATCAGGGTCTGATGTTGGGTGGTGGTGGGGGCCTTCCACCGCAGTCGAGCGTACCGGATCCTCATCAGTTAGTTATAAGTGCCGTTGCGAACCAGGGGGCTGTTCATCACCATCGATCCCATCTTGAATCAGCAGGCGTAGCGGCTCTCCTAGCACAACAACGGCGAGAAGTAGCCGCCCAGATGACCGCCCTACAGGAGGAACAGCTTCAAAAACAACTGCAGCTACCGAATCATCTATCATCACCGGAGCCCCTCTTGCATCATCCGCAGTTACAACAAGAAAAGCAGCAACAACAACAAGTACAGCGCCCAACAGTGAGTGGCACCGCAGTAGAGGCAGCGGAGGCTTTAGTGTCTGTAACCGGACAGCTCTCCGGAAACAAGCGATCAGCAATGGGATCGAAAAAGGGACCCAAGAAAGCAAAAACGAAGCAGGCCAATCCGGAGAATCCCATCACCACGGCGGAACCAGAAACACAAACTACATCATCGCGACAAGACAATAAAGGATTTGCCTCTTTGGGTGAAGCGGTAGCTCGACTAGAAGCAGCGAATGGATCATCAGACAGCCCCAAAGAAAGTACAGTAAAAGACCCTCTGCGGATGGACGTGGAGGAAAACGATGAGGTAGATAGAGCACCCGCCCAACCGGCACATTCAAATGAAGAAAGCGAACTCGTAAATGGGAATCACCGGAGGGTAAATGGTACCGATGAGACTGCTGAACCGGATACTCCAGGGCATCACCGAAAGGAGGGCGGTCCGAGCAAGGGCCCAGACGCCGTTATTGATAGGGAAGATCAGCTTACGAATGCAACTCCAGACGAGGTGCTTGAACTTAGTATGCACTCATCGGAGGTCTTCATGTGTGCGTGGAATCCAATTTATACTGACACCATTGCTACTGGGAGCGGGGATGCATCCGCTAGAATATGGCAGATGGGAGGCAAGAAGGCAGTGGATGGTTTAGGTCCTGTATGTCTGCTACCTCATGGAACGGGGCCAAAAGACAAGAAGAACAAAGATGTGACTACGCTGGAATGGTCTTCTGATGGTAACCTCCTCGCAACCGGAAGCTACAATGGAGTTGCCCGGGTTTGGAGCCGGGAGGGGACTCTCGTACATACACTTCGAGGGCACAAGGGGCCTATTTTTTCACTCAAGTGGAACAAACGGGGGAATTACCTTTTGTCTGGAAGCTACGACCAAACTACTATCGTGTGGAATGTCTCAGGTGCGGCTGGATTCATGGAACAGCAGTTCGATGATCATCAAGCACCGGCCTTGGATGTAGACTGGAAGGACGACGTAACATTTGCTTCATGTTCCACCGACAAGACTGTTCATATCTGTCGGGTGGGTACGCCCAAGCCGCTGAAGACCTACAGGGGCCACAGTGATGAAGTGAATGCCGTGAAATGGGATCCATCGGGGAGGCTTTTGGCTAGCTGTTCTGACGATTGTACTGCCAAGGTATGGGATGTTGACAGCGACCGAACTGATCCAATGCAAGACTTGAGAAGTCATCAACAAGAAATTTATACTGTGAAATGGTAAGCTCGCGGTAGGATTCCTTTTATGGTTCTAATCCTGTACTATGCATCGTATACTAACCTAACCATGTTCACATCAACAGGAGTCCTACCGGACCAGGTTCAAGGAATCCCGAGAAACAACCCATGCTCGCGACGGCATCATTCGATGGATCTGTAAGGCTGTGGAATGTTAAAGATGGCACATGTATCCAAGTCTTCAGCAGACATCGTGATTCAGTTTATTCAGTCTCGTTCTCGCCATCGGGTAGTTTCTTGGCCAGCGGGTCTCTCGCTGGTCAACTATACATTTGGAACGTCGCGGAAGGTAAGCATATTAAGAGCTTCAAAGGTCGGGGTGATATATTCGAAGTGGCATGGAACAAGGAAGAGAATAGGGTAGCCGCCTGCTTCTCCTCGAACGTGGTGTGCATCATTGATTTTGAACAGCCGTCAGTCCCCGCCCTAGAGACATAAATTCGAAATACCCTACTTTTGATTGAGCAAAACCAGACTCTCCCATGAACTTGGTACAACCATGATTCAGTTTTGAATAATTCTTCCAGCGTTGCCTTGAGCGATATTGATGTTATATCCCAAGGAAGGCATGCATTTGGTCTACGGGGTAGGAGACCGAAATCGTACACCTTGTTGATCTCCCTGGGACTCTTTGGATGGGGAAAGTGATGACTCGCTTGGATCTATCCTTTCTTGGATAGACTATCGAAGGCTGTCAGAGTTCCCTTGCCCAGATACGTGGATAGATGACAGCTGAAACCGAGCATCCCAATTCTGGAAAGTACCGTCTAGAACGTGTTGGTTCCCGGCTGACACGTATTTTCTTTTGAAAATCCTGTCTCCTCGTGTTACTTCGCGCGGTCGCACGCTGTGTAGAGCTCTCATACGCTAGGAACGGTACTTTTTCGATGCGCATTTCGACCAACCTGTCCATGAAGCGACGGGTCGCAATCACACTAGTGGATTTTCAGGGAGCCCAGTTTTAACTAGCTCGTTGTAATTCTTATGAGTAAAGTGGTGTACGATCCTCCAGTCTCTTGAAGAAGTGCGGCGTTGAGCTAGATGGTTTATTGGAAGAAGGGCAAGGTTGGTCTAGACCATTTCTTCGGCGAAGTGAATCGTCGGTCTAGAGGCAACGCTTTAGAAGAGCTCGGTATTGTACAGTAGTAGCGTTTCTCGGAAGCTGTGATCCACGACTTGATCTTTTGGTCGAAGTGGTCATCATCGACATTTAAACTGTTACTGGATTCACCGCGAAGAGTGAAGCAGAATAGAACTCTCCCCCCATGGGCCCTACTAGAAGAGAGACTCCTGATAGTGATTCCATTCCATTCATGTTCGCGTCCGTAACGCATCCACAAACAAGGAACGCTCATCCGAGAAAAGTGATAGAAGGCTACGTCTAAGTGAAAGCTTTTACTCTGGAGACAGCAAAACGAGTAGGAGGAAGGAAGGAAGGGAGTTTTTTTTTTCTTCTTCTTCTTGAGTTGAAGGATGGGAGTTTTTTCGGAGAAATCACGAGTTAGGGAGGCAGTTGTTCGTTGGCTGAGCTTTGCCCACCGACGACCACAACAAGAACATGAAGAGGGCGGTGATGATCGTGGATCATCAGTCGCAAATGATACGAATGATGATAGGTGTCCTCCTCCTGAGACGTCGACTGATCCAAAAATCTTTCCATATTTTGATTTACCCATCGAACTTCAACGACGGATTGTCCGATTCCTATCCGCTCGTGATGCTGTATCATTTTCATTGACGTCGAAACAGATTCAATCTGAATTGAATTTAAAAACACGTAGACCCTTCCAAATGTTGGAAGAAGGGTTCGCGGCTGCCTCACCGATCGATCATCGAGTATTAGGCGTGACGACTGTTGAAATTGTCATCCCCATTTATGTATCGGGAAGTCGACGACGGACTCATTCAGTATCTTTCATCTGTGAATGGTGTGATTCAGGTTCTGTCCGTGATATGACTGTCCGTCCGGGTAGGAGTCAACTATTCATCGTCGCACATGGCGTCCAGGACGAGGATATACTTTTCTCTCATGGAAGGATCGTTGCCAAGTCAGGATATGCTCCTCGTTCACTCTCCAAGTTAGTCATGTCGTTCGTTCCCAGCCTGGGAGAAATATACTATCTATGGTCGGCAACCTGTGGCTATAAATTGTATCTCCGAAAGCTTGCATTTCACCAGCTAATGTTCGACGACGTCAGTTGAAGGGGTACGTAAGTACCCTTGGTCCCAATTTTGTGATATTTTATGGGCTGGCCCAAAAAGCCTTGCAACCGGTGAGTGAAACACCTATTTATTTATTCCCAATCTGGTCTTCCAGCAGAATGATACTATAATCTACATTAGTGTCTATAGGAATCATTCATATGTGACGGTAGCTACCGCGGCGCTGTTTGCCATTCTTGTACAATGTGCTTGGCAATGTAGCGACCCCAGAAACGATAGCCGTTATCGTTCGGGTGGATCCTGTCAATAGAAATCATGTTGAAGTGATGATTTTCGTGGTTGGTAACCGTCTTCTTCAACCTTGACGAATAGTACTGGTGCATCTCCAACTCGATCCCTTCCGCGTGACTCTGTTGAATATCCCTCTCGCACCGCATTACGTGATCACTTTGTTCTCCTGCCCAATATTCTCCTTCTTTCCCAAGATACTTGGTCATTTCGTCGGCAGTAGGGGCTGGCACAAACAGGACCTCACCATTCCTACGCCTTGCGACTTCTTCCTTGTGCGCGTCCATCAAGTCAATGATTGGTACCGCAAGCCATCTCAAGGGTCTGACCGAGAAAACGGGCAACACCCGGGATGGCATCCCTGGCAGTACAACCATAGGAAACCTGGTATCATTGGGCGGCGATGCGGGATCGGATGACAGTCTGGGAGTGTTCGATGGTTGATGTTGATCAAGTACCTGGGAATCCATGGAGTCAACATTCCGCTCTTTCGAATCTTTTGCATCTTTGTCGGACTGACTTCTCATCCTTTTGTTCAGGACTTGCAAAATTCGAGTCAGCTCCTGCCCGTATCCACCCCCCTGTTGTTGAGATTCTTCACGAAACTTAATATCCTCACGGTTAAGCAAGAAAGGAAAAAAGGCCAGCTTCAAGTCATTGCTGCCAGTTAGAACTACAGCAATATCAAATGGTTCATCTGGAAAACAATGGATTATTTTTCCACAAGTTTGCGCTTGCCCATTCTGGGACTCTTCGTTGGACGGTGGCGGTCGATTTGAAGCACTGTTCGTACCGGAAACCATGCCGCGGGCAGTGGCAATGGCACCATAGCCATCTTCGATACTAGTTTGATTCAAAACAATACCCAACTCAGAATTGACAACAAGCTGATCGTCCGGTGAATATAAGAAATTCTGATGGGGAAAGGACCGTTCAAGTTCTCGCACTATCCACCCAGCTGTGGCCCCAGGCGTACCGTGACACGTCCAGAAGACTGGGCGTCCATCAAGTTCCTTACTGAGAGCTTTGGCAATCGTCTCTGGCATAACGGGAGTAGAGCACGAGGATTGACCGACGCCTATTGCCAACGAATCTCCAATAACCAGCAAGCGGATGGGCGAACTCATATCTGTTCCCGCAGAGTTGTCCAATGATTCCCTTGCATAGTAAGTATTCGTCTGGGATTCTCTTACGACTTTAACAACTCCATGTGATGGTACCTTGGGTAAGGGACTGTCTCTGAAATTCGCTCGATAGCGGTATATTGCAATGGACCCTTGCAGAATCGCTAGAAAAGGAACAACCATGATAATCGCAAAAGACAGAAAGATACTACCGGTGATCCACCACAGAAAAACACCCAGCGTTAAGACAATCGAACACAATCGGCACCGCCACGTATCCCAGCGATGAGAAGGATGATGATATATTTGGTCATCACTTTGGCGAGCCACTCGTCCCGTCCCCACGGTGTTCAACATGGTCCCTGAGTCTCGATTATCCAAGAGACGAGACTCAAATTCTACACGAGTCGTATCACAAGACTTTCTAGCCGCTGGCCAATCATCTCGTTGTTGACACTCTTTTGACGGGAGACTTGTGTTCTCGTGATGACATGCCTTCGAACCAAGTTCCTCTTGGGACAGCGGTCGATGAACGTTGGTACAACTACTAGAATGGCTCCCCCCACTTTCTTGCCAGCGAAATGTCTGCTTTTGATCAGCAGACAAAACCTTTATCTCAGAAACATCATGATCTCGTAAAGGTGGCATGTTCTGTATTGGTTGTCTTCGCCAAAGAATGAAGTAAACTTATTTGATGATGGAAACTCGAATCCTCGGAAGGAAGTCCACTGTCGAGATTCTTCGGGGGATTTCCAAGTGATTAAAATGCAGTGGAGTAACTTTGGTTCTTCTGGGGCAGTCCGATACTTAACTTTCTGCTTTCCATAGACTTGATTGCACTATCCAAGTCTGTTTTAGAGAGCGACCTTTACTCGATGGCAAGCGTGACGTGAAAAATCGCGAAAAGGGTCCCAGACATAGTTCTCTCTGGGGGTTAACAGTAACCGGTATTTCGGGTAACGGTCCCAATCGTGAAGACCCTACGGCCGCCTTTCGCGCGCCTGCCGAACCTAACGAGCAACCTTTCGACTCGGAAGATTCTTCTTCCGGGTGGGTCATCCGGAGCGGGTGCAGGACGGACGCATCGAGAACTAAATCAGCCAAACTACCAGACAAAGAAATAGTAAGCGGTGTAAACGGTAGAGATGTTGGACACACACTTTCACCACGGGAGGGGGTACACCCACCCTCGCAATCAAGGCGACGACGAGGACGGGAGGTGAGCCCATCGACCCTTGTTTGCTTAGTTACTTTCGGAATATACCCTATTACGGTGTAATCTATCACCATGCAAATCTTCGTAAAGACCCTGACGGGTGAGTAAGATTATCCTTGTCGACGATGTTTCGGAATGGCGGCGGTCAGATTGGAGAGGTTTCGAAGTAGGGAGGCAGCCTTTTTTGTGATTCCAGCATACTTGTTTCGGTACCCTGGTGGGCGCTTGATTGGGACACGAGAATCTCTAGACGAAGATGTATAGCTGGTCTGTATTTGCGATAACAATATGCTGACATTTTCCTTCCTTCCCTCGCTCGACTCGTTTTTTTCTTCCTTTAAAGGCAAGACCATCACATTGGATGTTGAGCCCTCTGACACAATCGACAACGTCAAGACTAAGATCCAAGACAAAGAGGGTATCCCACCTGATCAACAACGACTGATCTTTGCGGGAAAGCAATTGGAAGATGGTCGTACCTTGAGTGATTACAATATCCAGAAGGAATCTACACTACACTTGGTCCTCCGCCTTCGTGGAGGTGGTAAGAAGCGCAAAAAGAAGGTTTACACTCGCCCGAAGAAGGCTAAGCGAACCAACAAGACAATTCCTTTACAGACCTTGAAGTACTACCGAGTAGAATCGGATGGTAAGGTAACCCGCCTGAGAAAGTATTCACCAGTTGCTGGTATTGGTTGCTTCATGGCTCAACACAAGGATCGCTACTACTGCGGAAAGTCGGGAACTACTTTCTTGTATGATGACATGAAGGAATAAACAAATTAGGTTTCATTAAAAGTCTTTGGTTTCCTTGGAGATGTGGGACTAAACTCTCGTTAGGGTCTTCGGAATGTTACGATTCAATGACAAGACATTCGGGTTGTCTGCCGATTCGATCGTGAGTCCGAAATAGTCAATCGAATCCTTTGGAATTTGGGAAACAGCACAACAGCGGTAGTTCTGTTTTTCGATTCTACAACTTGAGTAGCATAGTGTTGAGTTGTATCTATTTACGTTTGATTCGGATGTCGTTCAAAGGGAAAGGTATCTGCGTAACAACGTTCCATGGCAGCATCGACATAGGCCGCCGCTTGGGTGGTACAATTCGGATTTGCACGGACGGAATCAATCGCACGTCTTCGGACACATTGCTGACCATGACCCATAACAGAATTTAATTTCCCCCGTAAAAATTCCCATGACATATCACATTCACCACTTAAATTTTCGGCTCGAATTTCGGTACATGCCAATTGCATACAATTCCGTAATGGATCTAATTTCGCTCGACACATATCAATCGCATGAATAAGTTCATGAGACAATATCGTATTCGCATGTTTTCCATTCGCAACATGTTCCTGACACAAATAGATTTCTGGCTTTAATGATAATTTAGACTTTCCCTCCTTCTCACGTTGAAATTTGTCCAATATATCTTGCCTTGATCGAGTACAATCTGGTTTTTGTGTATTTACTGGGTGCATCTCTTGTGTATCGACATCCTCTTCCTGGAGCATCCCAAAGCCACCGGACACAGGTCTTCCTTCACAATCCATACAACGGATAAATCCTTGTGGTGGTGCACAGCCCATATCAATGAGATTTTGAATAAGGAATTGAATCGTCGGATTCTTCGTAAGGCCTGCCTCAACGTACGAATCACATGCTTCTCTATCCTTTTTCTTACTAGCTTCTGCCATGGTTTGGAATAAAGAATAGGTAGCAGATGTACGGATCAAGGAATGCGATCAACAAAGAATGAATGGTGGAATGTTGGAAGGAGGAAACACATGTCGAGAAATCGCGCAAACGTCAACAAACAAATGCCGATGATGAACAATTTGACTCATTCGACGAATTCCACGTTTTGACTAATCGGAACAGTAAATTTTTCGAATTTTTCCAACATTTGTGCAGTAATCAAATCACAATTCGTGGAGCCCTACTAGGCACTGGTCAGTTGCTCGAACAAAGCATAAAGAACGTCAAATTAGGAATGATGAAAGTCAGATCTTGACAGGTGAAGGTTGACAAACCAACTATTTTGCAGGTACCTCTCTACAGAGGGGCCCAAATGGACTTGGCTCATTCATGCGTGCCCCGAGAAGATTCCGCTTGGTTGAATAGTATCATGGTCTGTAGGTAGTCCGTATCCGGGCAGACATGTTCTCTTCTAGAACCAGACACCCGTACCGGTATCGGACGCCAGCCATCACCAAAATCATCATCCAAAAGAAGTATTCCAACGAAAAAACGGGTTTCATCTTTACTTGGAGTGCTACAGCTTGTTGTAAGACTATTGAGGAGCATCAAACTTTGTTTCCAGGGAGTATCCCTTCGCACGAACATCTGACGTGATTGCGTTAAAGGAAACCTCTACTCCCCTCACAAGATAACCCCCCTCAAAAGGATGATTCCGCGGGGGTTGCTCCTCCTCTTCGGGAGTACCATTTTCCTTTATGGTCGAGGCTCAGAAGCTTCGACGTCTCGGCAAAGTATCTCGGGTGGAGGAGTTCACCTCGCTAAAGATATCCCTCCACCTCTTCAACCATCATCGACGGCTACTACCGGTCTTCCACATGAGGAAATCATGTACATCACCAAAAGAGATGGTCGACTCGAACCTCTAGATGGGAGCAAGGTAAGTCTGGGAATACATCGTTACTTTGTGGGTTAGTCCGTTGGGTTTGGTTTCCTGACTAGTTGATCACTTGATACGAAGATTCTGAGACGACTTGAGACGTTAGCTGCCGATCTTGTAAAAGAGTTGCCCCAGGGGTCTATATCGAATAAAGGCCCGCTGACGGGAGGATTGAATTTGCAAGCGATGACCGATTCGATTTTGCGGGGGATGTATCCCAATGTGACGACAAAAGAAATCGATACATTAGCTGCGGAAACAGCAGCAAGTATGGCGACACAACATGTGTCTTATACGAAACTAGCGGCGAGGATTGTCGCATCGGCGAATCAAAGGAGTACTCCCCCTACATTTTCGTCAGCCATGGAACAACTTACAGAGAAAACGGGGTATATCAATCCGATCATTGTAGACTTAGTTCGGAGAAGAAAGGAGGAAATCGATGCAGAAATTGTGAATGAACGAGACTTCGATATGACCTACTTTGGATTGAAGACACTTGAGCGAAGTTACCTTCTTCGGACTGACCAGGGTATCATACTAGAGCGTCCTCAGTATCTCATGATGCGAGTAGCGCTTGGAATTCACTGTACGAATCTTCAGAATCCAACAAGGGAGGAAGAAGACGAGAGGTTGCAAGCTGCCTTTGAGACGTATCACTTAATGAGTCAGGGATTCTTCCTCCATGCCTCACCGACACTCTTCCATTCTGCGACGACTCATCCTCAGTTGTCAAGTTGTTTCCTCGTACAAATGAGTGACGATTCCATCGCAGGTATTTATGACACGTTGAAACGTTGTGCTGTCATATCGAAGGCAGCGGGGGGGATCGGCTTGAGTGTACACAATATCCGTGCTCGAGGAACGCCCATCCAGGGTACACGGGGAGTATCGAATGGACTGATTCCTATGCTCCGGGTATATGATGTAACCTCTCGATACGTCGATCAGGGTGGGGGGAAACGACCAGGTGCATTTGCGATTTATCTCGAGCCATGGCACGCCGACATTTTGGACGTCCTAAATTTGAAGAAGAATCATGGGAAGGAGGAACAACGGGCTCGAGATCTCTTCTACGGTCTCTGGATCCCAGACCTATTCATGAAACGGGTGGAGAATGATGAGATGTGGAGCCTCATGTGTCCACATCAGTGTCCTGGCTTGCACGAATGTCATGGTGAAGAATTCGATAGGAGATATTGCCGTTATGAGGAGGAGGGTCGTTTCGTCCGAAGAATGCGAGCGCGAGAGGTTTGGTCGGCGATTCTTGATTCACAAATCGAAACAGGGACCCCCTATATGCTATACAAGGATGCCGCGAATGTGAAGAGTAACCAGAAGAACTTAGGAACGATTCAATGCAGCAATCTTTGCACCGAAATTATCCAGTACACAGACCACGAAGAAGTAGCCGTGTGCAATCTTGCAAGCATGTAAGTATGATAACGTCTACCCCGTGGAAAAGTGAATGTCTTCGTCTCAACTGTTGTCGTCTTGAAGCTGCCTTCCAAAGTTTGTGGTTTCTGATCGAGGTCCTTATGGCTCCGTGTCACCCGATTCCGGCAGGGCATTCTTTGATCACGAGGGCTTACACCGAGTTACCAAGATTGTCACCAAGAATCTAAATCGAATCATTGACGTGAACAGTTATCCTGTCGATGGGGCGAAGACATCAAATCGAAATCACCGCCCGATTGGAATCGGAGTATCTGGGCTTGCCGATGCCTTCATTCGGATGGGTCTACCCTTCACATCCACTGAAGCTAAGGAATTGAAT
>Ga0194115_10007489_pt1 | contig 10817 bp, 20 predicted proteins | sample TA2MahsurfametaG_3_FD_148656 | JGI IMG/M metagenome (GOLD analysis project Ga0194115, IMG submission 148656) | Freshwater microbial communities from Lake Tanganyika, Tanzania - TA2015002 Mahale S4 surface | ecosystem: Environmental > Aquatic > Freshwater > Lake | place: Tanzania: Lake... | reverse complement strand
GATGATTATCTTGAAGGTGGTTCTGACGAAATTCATAAACAACTTCGTGAGGGTTATGGACATATTCCAAAACCTCAAGCAAGAAAAATCAGAAATTACTTGTATGGTATCTTAGAGGATGCATGGAAATATAGTCATGACAAAAGACCTGGACGGCGAAAAAAGCAAACTAAATAAAAACGAACCCCAAATTAATAGGGGTGTTGAGTTATTACTACGCAATAGGAGGAGAAGATCAGAAAGGCCAAAAACTTTTCAAGTGAAGTTTGGTAAGATGATCTCTCTCTTCCACAGAGAGTTTCATTTCTTTATCGATTTTCATTTTGATATAAGGAAAAAATAAATTCTCTGGAGAAAAAAGATGTTAGCAGTAACTCTAACCATAGGAACATTAGTTTCGATTATGTTCTTTTTTGTAGGAGGAGTAGTAGGATGGTTGGCAAAAGAACACTTCTACCAAACTCAACCAGTGTATACACACCCAGAGATGTTTGATTCAAATGGGAATGTAATACCCGACGAAATTTTAGCTGTGAGATTTGAAAACGATTATGACTACGACGAAGACGAGGAAGACGACTGAGAAACCAATCGAAACACTTCCTACAAATCCATTTGTTTTTGAAATTTTAGAACTTGCTTCAAAGCAAAGAACGAATTCAAAAAAAGTTGAAGTTCTAAAAACCTATGAACACGATTCACTCAAATCAATTTTGATTTGGAATTTTGATGAAACTGTGATCAGCCTTCTTCCAGAAGGAGATGTTCCTTATGCAGATGCTGGAGATCAAACAGTTTATTCTGGAACTCTTTCTGAAAATATTCAGAGGGAAGCATCTGGTGGTGCATCAGCAACAGGACAAGATCTAGATGGTAGAGGTCGCACATCTCTTCGTAAGGAGTATCAAAACCTTTATCATTATGTCAAAGGAGGAAACGATTCACTCTCTACCATCCGTAGAGAAATGATGTTTATCAATCTTCTTCGTGGTCTTCATCCAAAAGAAGCAGAATTGTTAATCTTTACAAAAGATAAGCGTCTTTCTGATAAATACAAAATCACTTTGGAAAATGTTAAGGAGGCATATCCCGACATTCAGTGGGGTGGCCGTTCATGACAGTCACAGTAAGCACGGAGAAAGATATGGCGGATTATGCAAAAGAAGAAGTAAGCATTCTTCCCAGTAATTATGGATGCGATATCCTACTCCAAGATATAACTCTTGATCAAGCAAAAGACTCTTCTTTTCCAAATGATGCCTATCTGATTTGGTATAATAATGATGGCAAACAGCATCTAGATTTGGTGAGAGGGACTAGAGTTCGTATTTTTGATATGTACTATGATAAGTATGGTCCTGGTGTGGTTGAAAAAATTGATTTTGGGTATGGAAGAATCAATCCCAAACTCTGGGGATACAAACAATCAGATAAAAAGAAAAAAAGATGAGTGAAGGATTTAGTGAAGAGAAAATAGAAGTCGCTATTTACAAAGATGAAGTAAAAAAACTTCTAAAGAAATATAAGAAAATTAAAAAATATCAGAGATCATCTATTTTTGAAGTTAAAACTATGAATGGGACTGAAACATATGTGAGTCAATTGATTAAAGAAGCAGAGGGAAATGGGGAAACACTATCTACTTAATTTGTATGGATGTTCATTCGTTCTATTGGATGATGAACGTTGCCTTATAGATTTACTGGAAAGCGCGGCAATAGCAAGTGGTGCTACTGTGGTTCAAACAATTTCAAAAAAGTTTGAACCACAAGGAGTTACAGTAATTTGTTTACTGTCGGAAAGTCATATAAGCATTCACACTTGGCCCGAAGAAGGTAAAGCAGCAGTAGATGTTTATACCTGTGGAGATTGTAATCCCAAAATTGGATGTGACATGATCATTCATCAACTTTATGCTCAGAACCATACTCTGAGTTATATTGAGCGTTAACTAAATATACTATATCTGGAGAAGTATATGCTCTCTACTCAATACCGTCTTCGTCTTGAAGCAATCTGTGAGCGAATTGCAAAAGGCGAATCTGTAGAGTTAAGTGATATGATATGGGCAGAAAAATTAGCAAAAGCAAATCGTTCAGCGGCAACTCTTTTAAGACAAGCAAGACGCCGTGCAGCTAATCCTAATATGCAAGAAGGTAGTCTTGATGATTTTATGAATGCTTTGGATCTAGGTGATCCAGACCCATCAAATCATCGAACAGGATTTAATGGTGCAGATGATATAATTGATTTCTTTTCTGGAGATAAACCAGATGATTGGAGACAGAGAGACTAAATAATAATGCTTAATCGTGGTTGTTTAAGCAAAGAGTGGGAGCAGAAATGCTCCCTTTCTTGTATAAATATTTGTAACCACGATTAAAGCAGATGAATAAGTTTTATGTCTACGCATACTTGCGTGAAGATAGGTATTCACCTTTTTATATTGGAAAGGGGTGCGGTAAAAGATGTTATTATAAGAGTGGAAAAAATTGTAAACCACCAAAAGATAAAAGTAGAATAATTATTATAAAGGATAATTTACTAGAAGATAATGCTTTTGAACTTGAAAAAGTATTGATAAATTTTTGGGGAAGAAAATGTGATGGTGGAATACTTTTAAATATTTCTCCAGGAGGAAGTGCTCCTCCTGTTGGTGATGGTAGCAATCTTCATCCATATAATAAAAAGAGGAAAGTAACAGGAAGTAAAATTCATCCAGCAAAGAAAGTAGTTATTGATGGAGTTGAATATATTTCGTTAAAACAAGCATCGGAGATTTTGAACATTAAATATTCAACATTATCAAAAAGAGTTAGATTGGGAAAAAATTTAGATACCCCAATTAGAAGATATAAAAAAGTTCATAACGATACATTTTAGTATAAATTAATACAATTATTGACTAAATAATATTAGGTATGTTATATTACTACCATCGTTCATCCTCACTCTAGAGGACGCAAGTAAGGCATAAGGGAACGGATCGTTCGGGAAAAGTTTTTTACTTTTTCTGCGTTTTATGTCTGGAGGAACGGGATTTTTTCACCCTAGTATTTCAGGAGAAAACAAATGAGTCGTGTAGTGTACAGAGGCGTAGAGTATGATACCCAGAAGCGTCTGGAGTATCAACAACAGATGATGCAGCAGCCCCAACAATACAACGAAACCTATCGTGGTGTTAAGTTTGTAAAGGAGGGTCACAAATGAAAAAACTCAACGTACTTCAACTTATTAAAGAGCAGAAGCAAAAAGAACAACGTCGTCATCAAGCACTGCTTGTAAATGCAGGAGCAGGAAAATGATTGCTACGATTGCCGCTATCACTGGGGCATCAACAGCATTCATTTTTTTGATCTATCTAGAAGTTCTATTGCTGAGTAAATGAATTTTAAGAGAGGGTTGACTCCCTCTCTTTTTTTATGTATAATTAGCTTTGTCAGCGTTCATATGAATGGATAAAGAGAAGCTTAAGTTAATTGTCAGAAACCTTGAGTCTCTGGTAGAATGTCTAAAGTCAGAGATTTATTCTGATACAGAAGCATACAAAACTAGTTACGAAGAAGTAGCACCTTATCTAACAGATTACGACGAAGTATTTTATGATGGAGACGATGATGGATATCCCGACTGAATTTGAGTTTATGAAACCAGAAGTAAAACTCATCAGTGTTACTCCTGACGCAGAAAAGCACATGGCATATTGTGCTCGCGTAAGTAACCCTGATAATCAGGAGAATGAAAAGTTCTCTGGTCTCCTTAAGTATTGTATTCAACATCAACACTGGAGCATCTTTGAGCAAGCAACCATGACTGTAGAGATTAATACTACTCGTGGTATTGCGGCCCAAATTCTTCGACATAGGTCATTTACATATCAAGAATTTTCACAACGATATGCTGATGCAAATCTTCTAAACAATACTATTCCTCTTCCTGAACTACGTCGTCAGGATACTAAGAATCGTCAGAATAGTATTGATGATATGCCTGATTATCTCAAACTGACTTTGCTTGAGGATATCCGCGTTCATTTTGAGCAGGGTCTACGCCTCTACAACCGCCTTCTAGAGAAGGGTGTGGCAAAGGAGTGTGCCAGGTTCGTGTTGCCCCTAGCAACGCCCACACGCCTGTATATGACGGGTTCTGTGCGTTCCTGGATACACTACATAGACTTGCGTTCTTCCCACGGAACTCAGAAGGAACACATGGAAATCGCGGAGGCAGTTCGTTGTATCTTTACCTGTCAGTTTCCTGCTGTATCTGAGGCACTTAGTTGGAAGCGTGATGGATGTGATGAATGTGTGGACCCACCATCCATTCGCATAGACTAAATATTCTTACACTTTATGAAAATATATGGCAGTATATCCCGTTGTTAATAGGCAGACTGGTGAACAAAAGGAAGTCAAGATGAGTGTCCATGATTGGGATCAGTGGAAACAAGATAATCCTGATTGGGACAGAGACTGGTCAGATCCATCAACTTGTCCTAATAGTGGAGAGGTTGGTGAAGTCTACGACAGACTAAAGAAGTCTCATCCAGGATGGAATGACGTTCTTCATGCAGCATCAAAAGCACCAGGATCCAAAGTAAAACCAATTTGAATTTAAACATGCCAGCAAAAAGAAACACTCCAAAGTCTCCCGTTCCATTTGGAATGAGTAACAAACAGATGAAAAGAAAGAAGCCAATCAACCTAGAGATAATGCGAACGGTTGATCCTTTAACCGAAAATCAAAAAGAACTCTTCCGTTGCTACAAGAATGATCAAAACATTGTTGCATATGGATGTGCTGGTACAGGTAAAACTTTCATCACTCTTTATAATGCACTGAGAGATGTACTTGACGAAAGATCCCCTTACGAAAAAATCTATATTGTACGTTCCCTTGTTGCAACTAGGGAGATTGGTTTTCTTCCGGGCGATCATGAGGATAAGTCCTCTCTTTATCAGATTCCATATAAGAATATGGTAAAGTATATGTTTGAGTTGCCAACAGAATCAGATTTCGAAATGCTCTATGGGAACCTCAAAACTCAAGGAACGATTAGTTTTTGGTCTACTTCTTTTATTCGCGGAACTACTCTGGACAATGCAATCATTATTGTAGATGAATTCCAAAACTTGAATTATCATGAACTTGATAGTATAATTACTCGTGTAGGTGAAAATAGTAAGATCATGTTCTGTGGTGATGCTACTCAATCAGATCTTATTAAAACGAATGAGAAGAATGGAATTGTTGATTTCGTGAAAGTACTTCGTATTATGCCTTCAATTGATATTATTGAATTTGGAGTTGAAGATATTGTTCGCTCTGGATTAGTGAAAGAATACATTCTGGCTAAAATGGAAATCGGAGTATGAGTTTTATTCATCATAATTACTTGGGTGATATTGAATTAGAAAAGAAAGAAACAAATGGCATCCGTCTCTACAATCTTCCTAGTGGAGCATGGGTGCCTTCTATTACTTCTGTCACTTCATTCTATAACCGTCAGATCTTTGTGAAATGGCGAGAACGTGTTGGGCTTGAAGAAGCAAATCGAATTACACGTCAAGCAACTGCAAGAGGAACTGACTTTCACCAAGTCTGTCAGGATTATCTTGAGAATAAAGAACTAAACTGGGATGATTATCAACCCATGACAAAGTTTATGTTCTATCATATCAAATCTGAACTTGATAAGATAAATAATATTCATGCGATTGAACGCACACTCTATTCAGAATTTTTTGGTCTCGCTGGTAGAGTTGATTGCATTGCCGAATATGAAGGAGAACTTGCAGTCATAGACTTTAAAACTTCAACAAAGATCAAACCAGAAGAATGGATTGAAAACTATTTCGTTCAAGAAATGTTTTATGCTTCTGCGTATTATGAAATGACTGAAATCCCAATTAAGAAGTTGATTACTTTAATGGTTACTCCAAGTGGTGAAGTTAAAGTATTTGACAAAAGAAACAAAGGGGATTATATTAAACTATTAGTTCGTTATATTAAAGAATTTGTACATCACAATACTAGGTCAGATGGAGAATGAATTAGAGAAAGTTTTAGAAAACAAATTTTTCTGCCCATCAAGATTTGCTCAAGAGATTGAATCTTTAGTTCAGACGAATGCAGATATGAATTATATCGAAGCAATAATTCATTTTTGCGAACAGAATAATATTGATGTGGAATCTGTTCCTAAACTTATCTCTAAACCACTGAAAGAAAAAATTAAGTATGAAGCAATGGAGTTAAACTTTCTGAAGAGAAGCTCTAGAGCTAAATTGCCACTTTGATTTCATTTAGGGGTGGAAATTTTTCCGGCAAAAAAACAACCTTATTACTTTTTTCATGATGCCTGTTGATGCCTATCGTTGTTATTTGTCTTTAAAAAATCATTTCACAAAAGACAAATATGATTATCACAAGTACTGTGGTAAAAGTCGTGCGACTGTACAATCATTTTACAAACGTAAAGATCGTTTTTGGTTTGAACGTGTTGCAAGACAAAAGACCGATCAAGAAATTGTAGACTTCTTTGTATCAAACTTTGTCACTTGCACAGATCCAAGTAAACTTTGGATTGGAGAAATGATGAGAGAGGGTGAAGGTAGATATGAGGCATGGAAAAAAAGAAATCAATCTCTCTCCTATATCTTCAAAGAAGAAACACAAAGTTTGTTTGAAGATAGAAAAGTAGATGATGTATTTGATTGTTCAAAAGGTCATCCTCCAGTCTTAAAAAATTTTCTGAACGGGAAGATTAGCCCAGAAACACTGGTGATATACGACAAAATATTCCTGTTCGGGAAAGATTTTGATAAGAAGTTACAAGACCCAGTGTGGGAAACCGTCAGTATGAGAATAAAAAAATATTCTTCATTTCTAAATATTGATGCACAGCGTTATAAAAATATTATTAAGGAAGTTGTTCTAGGAGAAAAATGAGTTTCTTTAATTCCGAAGTTGTTCGGGCAGAGATGGCTGAAATCGGTGAACTACAAGAAGAAGTTTACCAAAGTGTTTTTAAATTTCCATCTATGTCTCGTGAGGATAAACTTAAGCATGTTGCTCTTCTAGAAAAACTCCTTGATAAACAGAAAGTTCTTTACACTCGCTTGAGTCTATCTGATGACTCACAAGCAAAGGAAATGAAAGAACGTATCGCAGATTCGGCAACGATGATGGGCCTTCCACCTGGAGTTGATATGAATGTGATACTTAACAACATGTCCAAGATGCTTGAAGCGATGAAAGAACAGATTGACAAGACTGGTTCCGACTGGTAGAATAACGAAGTACACAAAAGCCAAATCCGTACACAATCCGAGGTAATCTAATGTCTTTTGCAGATCTCAAGAAGCAATCTTCTCTTGGTTCATTGACTTCCAAACTGGTAAAGGAAGTGGAGAAGATGAGCAATACTTCTGGTGGCGCAGATGAGCGTCTCTGGAAACCCGAAATGGACAAGACTGGTAACGGTTTTGCAGTCATCCGTTTCCTTCCTGCCCCCGAAGGTGAAGAACTTCCCTGGGCAAAACTCTATACTCATGCCTTCCAAGGCTCTGGTGGTTGGTATATTGAAAACTCTCTGACTACTACTGGTCAGAAAGATCCTGTATCAGAGTACAACCGTGAACTCTGGAACAGTGGTAGTGAAAAGGATAAAGAAACTGTTCGTAAGCAGAAGCGCAAACTGTCTTACTACAGCAACATCTATGTTGTAAAGGATCCTGCTAACCCTTCTAACGAGGGTAAAGTCTTCTTGTTCAAGTATGGTAAGAAGATCTTTGACAAGATCATGGAAGCAATGCAACCTGAGTTTGAAGATGAAACTCCGATCAATCCCTTTGACTTCTGGCAAGGTGCCAACTTCAAACTGAAACTGGTGAAGAAGGATGGTTATTGGAACTATGATAAGTCAGAGTTTGATCGTGTCGCTCCTCTCCTAGACGATGATGATGCTCTGGAAGGAGTATGGAAGAAGCAATATTCTCTGACTGCTGTGACTGCTCCTGATCAGTTCAAGACTTATGAAGATCTTGAGAAGCGTCTGAAGTATGTTCTTGGTCAAAAGACTGCTGCTCGTCCTCGTCTGGATGAAGAGGTTGATGATGAAGATAATGATCGTGGTTCTTATACTCCCGACTTTACTTCACGTCGTCCCGAACCAGAACTTCCTAAGGTAAGTTCTTCTAATGATGAAGATGAGGATGATGCTCTGTCTTACTTCCAGCGTCTTGCTGAAGAGTGATTAACTTGTCAGTCTAATATCATCCGCTCTCTTAAGGGTTTCAGTCACATACTGACTGGAACCCTTTCCATATGTCATAATATCAATCATATCATCGTATACAATATTCAGATATCTTGGTTTGAGTATGTAAATGTTTCTCTTATCATTTTCTATCTTTTCTTCATACTCATAGTTTGTAACAGGAACTGCAATATCTCCGCTGTCAATTTGCTGATCTGTATAGTAATCAAAATAACTTACACTGTATGGAGAAGATACTTGAAGACCTGCAGGAACAATAGTTATTCCTCTTGAGTTCTTAACTTGCTCTGTTTCATAATGATGAACACCATTGTAGATTCTGTTGTAAGTATCCTCTTCAGTATCTCCTACTTGGTAATACTTATCCACAAGAAATCTATCAAAAGCATTTTGTGTCATAGGCCACTCTGATTGAATATTAACAATATTATTTGATAATAGAACTACCCAATCAAGAGTTGATTCCCCATAGATTTCATATGCAACATTATCTGGTCTATCGTCACCAAGAATTTTATACTTAGTGAAGAAAGCAAGATTATCTAAAATATCTTCACGCAGTTTTCCTTTCTTAAATAGATTCTTTACAGAAATATATTCCTGTAGTTTAGAATCTGGAAGTCTACTTGGATATTCAAAGTTTGGAACTTGTCTGAAGTAAGGATTTGGCATTTTAGTAACCTATTGATGCATCGTCGTCTTGTGGATAATCATCATTAAAGACTGGTTCTAGTTCTTGGAACTGTAATGTAATCAGATAAGAAACCATCGCACCATCAGTAAATGTTGCATACTGACCCTCTGGAGTGTAATCAACAGAAAAATTTGTCAATGCACATTCCTTAAATTTATTTAAGTACTTATGATCTTCATTTAAGTGTTTATAAGTCAATTGGAAAGTATGTGGTGCTCTTAAGAATAGTTGCGCCTCAGTTCTTTGAACAGCCATTCCTTGTTTAAAGAATCGAATAATCTGTCTTATCTGATCTGTTTCTTTTTTACTTCTGCTACTTAGTTTATATGTGAACGAGAATAATCTAAGTTGAGGTGAAGTAAAAAGCAATTCCATATTTGGGTTTTCTATTGCCCCCATTGTTCTAGATAATAAATTTTCAGTTCCTATTGCTGATTCTAACATTGCGTTCATAATAAATGATTGAACTGTTTTGACATTAGAAGTAACTGCACCTGTTTTTTCTTCAGCAACACCAGCAGCCGCCTTACCTCCACCAGTTATAAAGGCTTTTCCAAGATCAACACCTGCTGCTTGTAGTGGGGTCATTTTATCTTCTGACCAAGATACTCCATTTGAATCTGATATTCCTGCAGGTATTGGAAGATAAACTGATCCAATTACTCTTGTACTAGTAGCACTTCTCGATCCAAGACCACTTAATGATGAAGACTCAAGAGGCCTTGGTTCATATTTTAGCATTTCAATTTTAAGAACATCTTGTTTAGAGTATCTTAAGTTTTCTGGATAGTGTAAATCACTAGGGAATGATGTTCTTGTATTTTTTGCTGTAGTTTTTGCATCTGCTTCTACTTTTGCTTGATCTTCTGCACTTATACCACCTTCTGTAGAGGGATTATTGGGATCTGTACCTGCGTTTGCAGAATTTGGTACTACCTTGTCTGCTGTTGTTTTTGGAACTCCTTCTTTATCTAATGTTTTTGATGTTGTTGCGGTTGCATTTTTTCCAAGATCACCGCTTGCTAAACTTTCTAAAGCGGGTTGACTTAATGGACTATCAGTTGTTTTTGTCCATGTTCCACCATTAGTGCTTGTTGCTGATGGTTTCCACTCGCTTCCATTCCAATAATTAAGTGTTGTAACTCCTCCACCATCAGATGTTAATGTTGTTGCGGTTGCAAAATATAAATTTTGGCCATCAATAACAGTTCCAAACTGCTCGCTACAAATATCTCCAGATTTACATGGTGGTGGCGGCGCAGCTCCCATCTTATACCTCTAAGTTGACTATACTTATGTTGTTGGGGGTTTTATTTATTTAGACGAAATTTTCCATACTGAAGACTAAGTAATTCATCAAGTTCATTGTATTTGACAACATGAAGCTTACCAACAACTTCTTCCCAAGTATATTGTCTACCTTGTCTCCAGTGAAAATTAATTCCTTTAAATCCCCATCTCTCTAATGAAGTACATGCAATGAGTGGATGTTGGTCATATTCAATGTCTGGAGTCTTTGGTCTGTAAACAAAAGTATAAAACTTACCTGGTTCTGGATATAAAACTTCTTCTTTAAAAATATCCATAATATACATCATAATATCTTCTGGATCTGATGTTCCAGATTCACTAACTCTTTTTAAGAGTTCTTTAGTTCTTACTGTTCCTGTTCCTACATACTGACCAAAGCCTTCTGCCATTAGCGTATACCTAATTGATCTTCGGTGATTACTTTAAACTCTATCATCCTATCTTCAGCAAACTCTTGGGCAGCTTTCCATTTTGCTTGATTTACTGCATAAGTTTTGCACTCGTGAAGATATGATTTAGTTACTCTTGACTTTT
>Ga0194115_10007488_pt1 | contig 10818 bp, 11 predicted proteins | sample TA2MahsurfametaG_3_FD_148656 | JGI IMG/M metagenome (GOLD analysis project Ga0194115, IMG submission 148656) | Freshwater microbial communities from Lake Tanganyika, Tanzania - TA2015002 Mahale S4 surface | ecosystem: Environmental > Aquatic > Freshwater > Lake | place: Tanzania: Lake... | reverse complement strand
GTTCTCCCACACCCCGAACTTCACGAGAATGGATACGACATCGCGCTCGTCGTCGGCGCGCATCAGCGCCAATGCGAGCTCACGAATTTCTAACATTGAAGAGGTCGTGGGGTCATGTGTTTTTGTCATTGGGGGGATTTCTTCCTTTTCTGTTGGTTGGTGATGTTTGTGGACGTATCTGGATTTGTGGATGTATTTGTAAACAGACCTCGCCTACGGGCGGCGATAATCCTTCTGTTTGCCGCAGCGATACTGATGCCAAGGGCCTTTGCAACCGTCGCCTGCACCGGGCGACGCCCACGCTGAGCATCCATATATAGATGCACCACGGCGCGAAGTTCGTCATCCGTGTGACGACGCCCTTGGTGCGCGGTCGAGCGCTTGTTGCCGGTGGCTCTCTGGTTGAGATGTTTTGCTTCGAGTGCGATAGCTTCACCAAAGAGTGACTCGAGCGGCAACTCGCGTAACAGCCGCCGATTTATCGCGACGTTCGAACGAATGGACCGGACGAGCAGCGCCACAATCTCAGGGCGACCGTTGATCGTCTTTAACTCGACCGATAAGTTCCAACCTTTTCCGAGGCCATCAGTAAACATCATCTTGATGTCCGGTCGGCGCAGACCCTGATCAGTCGACATGGTTGACTTCACTTTGCATATAGTCGACTGTATCAGTGCAAAGTATGGATGACAACCCCTCACCCATAAGTGATTGGGGACGCCACGCCAAACCTCGGCACCCCGAACGTGAGTTGGGAGGGTTCTGGCGGTTCACAAGTCAGCCGGTGGGCTTGTATGCCAGTCGACGATCGCAGCAACCAGTGCCTTTACCGCCTGCGAACGTGAACCCGGAGCATTGGCGCCGTCGGCGAATGCTCCCTCAGTTGTCGCTTTCAACCACATGCGACCCGACTTTGTCTTTGAACTGACAGGCGCCGCGGTGTGGTTCGCCAGCTTCGAGTAAAAGTCGATGATATCGACAATTGAGACGCCACGGAGGCGTAGTTCGAAGAATACACCCGCCAAGATACGCAACATTGTTGATGATCCGAGGATGCTGCTCCGTCGAACGTCGGCAGGCTGTTTGTCTCCTATGGCAATTGCTGCAAGATCGGGGAAGGATCTGCGCAATACTTCGAAGAACTTGTTCGCATCGCGTGCAAGTGTCTTATGATCAAGCGTCTTCTCCTGTGCTGCCGACACTCGACCATTGATGCCCACCGTCAGGGTTCGAATGATGTCAGATACTGATCCGGCACCAAGCAAGTTCGTGTTGGAACCTCCGACACGATCCTTCTGGACATCTATTCGATCGCTCAGCAGGTCGTCACAGTTGCCTTCGAGTAGCTCGTTCAGAGCACGATTTACAACTTTGGTTTGGTCGAAAGCCGCAGTGATTGCTTTGCGCACACCAAGAGCATGATTGGCTACGTCAACGAAGATCTGCTTCGCCAACTCAGTGTCATCTTCGACGACGAGTTCGATTCCAATGCAATCGCTCTCAACCCGTTCCAGAATCTTCTTGAGATTCCTGATCTCGCGTTCAAACTGTTCGATGACTGGGCGTTCGGAACCAACTCGAATGGCCTTAGCATGCCTAGATGTGGCGTTCATTAAGTCTTCATTGAGAGAATCGAGAAGATACTTGATACCTAGAATCCGATGTTGACCATCAATGATCTTGAATGCACCACGAGCATTACGCGGCACTCTCAGCGTTCCAAACTGCAAGCTTCCGATTTGGGCTCCAGGGAAGGCTTCGAAGGTTGTCGAGCCACTCGAGACTCGAATGGTCAGGCAGCCGGCGTGCCAATGCGCGTGCGTCCGGACGTAGTCCGCAAAGCCCCTTGCGTGACTAGCTTTCACTTCCCGGTTGTCGTCAAATGGGACCAGCGGATCAGGAATCGGCATCGTCGTGACTACCTGTGGCAGCGGAAGTACAAGCAGGTAGTGAGTGCGACCTCCCTGTACAGACTTTTGGGCCACATAATCATCGGTGGGTGCGTAGCCACCGAGTTTTCCCGTCAAATTGATTTTTTCCATATTTATCGACATTCCTCTCGTCTTGGTTGTTAATTACAGACTTTACTATAACAAATCGTTATTTGAATTAGTACCTCCGAACGGCATTTTAATATTACAGCTGTGTAACAATTAGAGACTGAGAGGGTCAATTATCGCCGCTATCAGCATGACCCGTGCCAACTGAGACTCTCGGGCTGTAGTCGACCCTGCATACGAGCGTTCAACTCTCGAAGGCACCATCCGTCGGGGTGCTGGGAGAAACTAGGCAGCTACTTAGGGTCGTACAAGCTGACTATCTTCACCAGTGGCATATCGAGGGTCGCATCGAATTTGAAAGGGAACGCCGTACCGACTCTCGGTATCTCAGCTTTATCCCAGTGCAGGCGCAGCGAGACTCTCCAGTCATTATCAAAGTGCAGTTTAAGAGCATATTCCCTTTTGCTTGCGGGGTGAACACTAAATCTTACGTCACTGGGCTTCGTGATTGACGATAAGTCATAGATCTCAATTGTTTTGTAACACCTATCACGCCTGGTGGTATTTACTCTCACAACTCGTGAATCCGGATCAAGAAAGAAGTTGAAGAGGCCTCGAGCCACCTTCTGCGCGCCATACGACCTTTTGAGTGTCCGAAGACTCTGACAGCAACGATTACAAAAATCGTGATTTAAGTTGCGTGACTTTTTGGGGACGGCTGTAAATTTCCTGACACGCGGACTTCTTCTCTTAAATTCTTCTTTGATTAATCCGAGCTCGTCGCGATGTTTTTTCGCCAAGGTGCTCCCCTTGGGCCGGCGACAACCCATGGATTGCAATATCGTCTCGATAAGGGGTTCGGGACGATTGTGTTTTAGATGCGAGTTGTTGTGTTTCAGCGAAATTTTAAGGACTTCATGACTCTGGTTACACACACGAATGTCCCAAGCCCCATCAGCCCTATCCTTGCTCCTATCAACTATGAACTTCTTCCGACGGTCAGTCAACCATACAGACTTGACCCAGTAAGCAACCTCTTGTCCGCCACTTCTTAGTGCCTGGTAACGGTCTGGGTCTTTCTTTCTCAACTCTTTGACATCATTACGATAGTCGCGTAGAAAATTTTTAGCTTCGTCTGTCAACTCAATACGCAAGTCAGTGAACTTTAAGAGTTTGTAAACTGCAAAGTACTCCAGAGACAGCCCATTCTCGCTCTGCTTTGTCTTCTTCTTCTTCTTCTGCTGCTTTGTCGTCATCTATGGAAGATCCAGAAGATCCCGCACTGCCTGCGGGCGAATCTCCACTCGCATGCGCGCGAGGCACTTTTGCTCAATCTGCCGTACTCGCTCCCGCGTGATCTCCTCACGATTAGCGATCTCTTCTAGTGTCAATATCTTTTGCAAGTCTGCGAATGGGGTACGTGATCGCATGACCCGCTGCTCTCTTTCGGGCAAAAGAGAAAGCAGGCGGTCAATCAAAGCCCGGCAGCGACTTTCCATTAGGAGTTCGGCGAACATTTGCTCTTGAACATTGTCATCAATCAAAAGCAGACGTAGATCCTGTGGTGACAACTTGCTTACGGTGCGGCGGACGAGCCTCTCGCATTGCTCAGCGGACATCTCCACAAACAACTGGGTTTTCAACTCAGGTTTGATAAGTCGATTGACAAATTCTGAAAAACTCAATGGTCTTAACCTTTCAATCTTCAACGTTACCGCTCTATCAGACGGCACTTAGATACACCGGCGCGGGAGGCACTCGAGCTGAAATGCAGTTACTCCCACACACCCAACGAGTAATCTCTCGGTGTGCGGCTCATTTCACTGTTTTCCGGCGCGGGAGGACTCGATCTTGGATTCGAGCGGGCGGGCTTCGACATCGTTTGGGCAAACGAATATGACCGCTCGATCTGGGACACGTATCGCAAAAACTTCCCAGGTACGCGGCTGGATACCCGAAGCATCGTTGACATCCAAGCTGGTGAAGTTCCGGACTGTGACGGGATGATAGGTGGACCGCCCTGTCAGAGTTGGAGTGAGGCCGGTGCTCGTCGCGGCATTCACGACCAGCGTGGTCAATTGTTCTACGAGTACATACGACTGCTCGAGGCAAAGCGACCAAAGTTCTTCCTCGCCGAAAACGTTTCGGGAATCCTCTTTCGGCGCCACTCAGGCGCACTAGATCGAATCTTCGCGGAGTTCACGAATCTCGGATACAACGTGTCATACGGTTTGTTAAACGCCAATGACTTCGGTGTTCCTCAAGACCGAGAACGAGTGATCATTATCGGGTATCGCTCGTCACTGCAGCATTTCTTCACACCCCCTGAGAAGCACGTCCCCCGACCCACCCTCCGGGATGCCATCTGGGATCTCCGGGATACGGCGCAGCCCACGCGCGGACCATCCACGCACAACCACCAAGCTTCTGTCGCAAACCATGAGTACATGACCGGTGGCTTTTCAACAATCTTCATGTCACGAAACCGCGTTCGTGATTGGAACTCCCCGTCGTTCACTATTCAAGCCGGCGCTCGGCATGCTCCGTTGCACCCACAAGCGCCACCGATGCCGTTAGTAGGTAAAGATCAACGTATCTTCGAGCCCGGTGCTGAGCACCTCTATCGACGATTGTCGGTGCGTGAGTGTGCGAGGGTGCAAACTTTCCCCGACGACCATGAGTTCGTCTACTCACAGATCTCACACGGTTACAAAATGATTGGTAACGCAGTCCCAGTTGAGTTTGCGAGGCGGCTGGCAGAGCAAATTCGTCGAGATGTTCGAGTTCAACCAAAGTCTGCGCGTAATCGCAAGGGTGCTGTAAGAGCCTTTGAAGAATTGACCTCTGCGGAGCAATAGGTTGGCCCGTCAGTCACAAGTCATCAACGGCAAGGCATTTGAGTATGCGGTGGCAACCGAGTTGCAGAAACGCCTGGCGATACCAGTCCGTTCTGGTCCCGAAGTCGATGTCTGCAAGAACGCGTTCCACTCCGTTGGCTCAGTGTTTCAAAGAGCGCTCTCAGGTGCTGCGGAAGTAGCCGTCAAGCATGTTCTCGAGCTCGAACACACAAAACTTGCTGCCGCGACCCTAGAGGAGATTTGGATTGCGACTGATGACCGCGGGCAACACGGTGATGTACGAGACGTCGTCGTAGAAACCTCGGCTGGACCGATCGGAATCTCTTGCAAGAACAATCATGCAGCATTCAAGCATTCACGACTCTCTGGAAAGCTTGACTTTGTCAAGAAGTGGGGGCTTGACGAAAAAGGTTGCTCCGATACGTACTGGAGTCGGGTTGGTCCTATCTTTGCTGAACTTGAATCAATCCGAAAACAGTCCAAGGCGACCGCCCGCTGGAGTGACATGCAAGATGTTCCCAGTCGCTTTTACTGGCCGGTTCTCGATGCATTCGATGGTGAACTCACCAGACTGAGTAGCCCAAGCAGTCCGATCGCTGCAACGGTTTCGAAGAAGTTAGTGATGTACGTCGTTGGACAACTTGATTTCTACAAAGTGATCAGACGACCAGAGCACGTAACGGTTCAGGGCTTCAATTTCAACGGCACCTTATCGACCGACCGTACACGCGGCCCATCCCATGTCATTGGCATCGACAAACTGAATGGTGGTCAGTACTCAAAGACTGTGCGGCTCAATCGAGGATTCACATTTAACTTCAGAATTCACAATGCGAGTAGCCGGGTCGAGCCGTCGCTTAAATTTGACATTACGGCTATCAGCTTGCCACCAACTGAGATCTATGTGAATCATCTTCGAGTCGAGACTGAATTCGAATAGGTGTTCCCAGGTAGTTCCTGTTAACGAACTTGCCACATCATCAAGTCCTACACCTCTCTCATTTACTGTTTAGTTGTGCAGTTCACGTTCATTGACCTCTTCGCGGGTATCGGCGGTTTTCACGCCGCACTGAGTGCAGTCGGCGGACGGTGCGTGTGGGCCAGCGAAATCGATGATGCAGCATCACGTGTTTACGCAAAGAACTGGGGATTGATGCCGCGTGGAGACATTCGGGAGTTCACGGAGCCGGAGGTCACTTCCGAGATACCACCACATGACGTTCTTGCCGCCGGATTTCCATGTCAGCCATTTAGCAAGTCCGGTCACCAACTTGGATTTCGGGATACAACACGAGGAACACTGTTCTTCAACATCTGTCAGATTCTCGAAGCAAGAAAGCCTGCTGTTGTGTTTCTTGAGAACGTTCGAAATCTGGCTGGACCACGACAACGTGAAACCTGGACCACCATCGTGAGAGAACTTCGCAACCTCGGATATCGCGTACCTGACGAGCCGACTGTCTTCTCACCCCATCTACTTCCCCCAGAACTTGGTGGTGCTCCCCAGGTTCGTGAGAGAGTCTTCATTGTCGGTGTCTACGTAGGCACCGAGCGCGCATGGGCCGAATCCCTGACTGAACCCGCGGTGGAACTTCGACCTGTCATGAACTGGGATCCTTCGCTCTGGCAAGTTGAGAACATCCTTCAGAACGACCTGGAGATACCAGACGTTACCGAGTATCAATTGCCGAATGACCAGCAGGAGTGGGTGAATTGCTGGGACGACTTCGTTCAGAGCCTTCTAGAAGAACGTTCAGGTACACCGCTGCCCGGCTTTCCACTTTGGGCTGACGAGTTCAATGCCCGACCGAAGATCCTCCCAACCACGCCATCGTGGAAGGCGGACTTCCTGCGGAAAAACTCCGCCTTCTACGTTGAACACAGAAGCACGATTGATTCATGGAGAGAACGTTGGCCCCACTTCACAGAATTCCCAGCTTCGCGCCGGAAACTTGAGTGGCAGGCCCAGGACACAGGCTCGCTGTGGGACTGTGTCCTTCAGTTTCGACCAAGTGGTATTCGTGCAAAGAGACCGACCTACCTCCCCGCGTTGGTTGCAATCACGCAGACTTCTATCTATGGGCCACGACGTCGGCGACTCACGCCAGTAGAGGCCATGAGGATTCAGGGTCTACCCGAGTGGTTCACATTCGGCAGGCAACGCGATGCGGAGTCTTACAAGCAACTAGGCAACGGCGTGAGTGTTGGTGCTGCCTACTACTTGTTTCGTCAGTCTCTACTTGCTGCGATTAGTGATGTTGCGGCGGTCAGCCCCAAGTTGGCCAAGGCTGTTAAGCAGTCCAGCGAAAAACCGATCCTGGGCAAACACGGAAAGTGCTAGCGCAGATCTACCGTCAGAACCCTCACCAAAGTCGAGAACCGCGAAGTGACGCACTACTGTCATCAGGTTTCAACACACTAAGGGACGTGCCCCGCGGTGATGTAACAGTTCCCCGAAGCAAACTTGTTCGGGCTACTCGCTGCTCTGCTCGACGCGCGCACCTGAGATTGCGACAGCCACTTCTCAGGATTCACTCCACGCGCGAACCTTCACACACTCCTTACTTTCAACAACCCGTTCGGGTGGCCCATGGAGGCATTCCTAGCTCGCTAGGGGTCACTGCACGCATGGAACTCGCGAACTAAAATCCGACGAAGCCTTCTGGCCTACGAAGCGTCGAACTGCAGCAGGGGTATCGGACCCACCACGGAACCAACCCGATTACAGGATTCTTCCGACCATGTCTGGACGTCTCGATTACATACGATCGGGCGGTTCGCTATTTTACGAGCAAGTCACTTCGCGATCTCCATTGATGTCGTCTTTTGGTTGACTCGCGCAATACGCGCTGTAATAATGACGGAGATGCCTCCACGAAGGGTGCCTAAGGAAATTCCTGAGCGAGAACACAAGCCGCTTCGTATCCCAAAACCAAGCGAAATTCCTCGCCCGGCTCCCAAGCCAACACCAGTGCCAAACCCGCGTCCCGCACCACCACCTCCTTCCACACCTCGACGACCACCAAGCGACCCACTACCTTCCCGACCCAAGAAGAAGTTGTAGTCGGTTAATGCCCAATAACGGAAGAGTGTCTCCCGTAATGCGTCACATGCTCTGCAATCGAGATCTTTGAAGTCCTCTCTATTCAGGTGACTACCCAAATGAGGTTCGCGCCCAATTTGGGAATCGCCGTTGTGACGAGTTCGCCGATCACCCATCGACCTTCCGGTGTTTCCAGGAATCGAGGCCCCCAGAACACGTCGAACAGACGCTGAGTCTCGGTAGCCCAGGATGCTGCATCGTGGATTCCCCACAGCGGGCGGTAACCAATCTGGTTGTCACGGTCCATCCACCACCCACTATCCAAGTGACGCAAGTACAAATTCGTGTTGTGGTGCTGCCACCGGAGTCGTTGATTTCGCACACCGTCGGCGTCAACGTACAAGCCCAGGCAGAGCTCGAACGACCACTGGTTCGCCGATGCGAATTTGCCGTGCGTGCAGATCCGTTCAGCAATCGTTGCGAGAAGTCGCTCCGGGCGCTCGCAGTATTCCACCCCGCGCTCGCGCAACGCACTCGTGAGTGCTGCCGCGGTCATCTTCGATGGAGCTGCCTTCCCGGTTTGTGATGGCAAGTAGTGCATGAGCAGGTGGAAGATCGCGTGGGCATGAGCCGGGCTACGACCAAGCGAATGAATCTCCTGTAACAGTTCAACTCGGGAGAGCTTGGCCTCACGCGCCTCCACCCATCGATAGATCTGTGAGAACTTATCCCAGTCCCACCGATACTCGAAGCAGTGGCTGTAGTTGCACCACGGTTGAGCCTTCGGCCGTGACGTTTTTGCGTCGAAGTGCGACATTTCCTGATCACAGCGCGGGCAGTGGTCCGAATCCTCCGCGCACAAGCACGGGGCTTTGCGAACCGCGATGAGCGATGCCTTCTGGGCTCGTCGTTGTCGACGATTGGCATTGCGTTTGGCCTTGCGGGCCTCACGAGCAACGCTCCCCAATGGGGAGCAGGTGGAGCGCGCTAGATCGCGGCGTTTTTCAGCTTTTCGATCGCGTACATGTTCCATAGAAGCCTCCTGGGTCTAAGAGACCCGAGATTCCTATGGATACGATCTGACACGAGCTTAAGGATATCCAGCTTCTCCGCGGTAGCAGACATTGCCGAGCCACCGTGTCAGATGCAGTCACGAATTTCAACCTGTGAGTAGCTACAGGTGATCAGTGTTCTTCTACGGTAAGTTGAACTTCGTGGGCACGACCGATTTCGATGACGTAGTACCATTGCCGTGGGGGCTCGAAGCCATCGACGTTGATGAAGCGCCGTACGAGAGTTACGGCGAGATCACCACTCATCCAAACTATTTCATAAATGCGTACTGGATATCGGAAAAGTTGAGGCTTGACAGCTGGGTGATTGAAGCAAGACGCGACACTTCATGGGGCAACTACCTCGGTGGCTCGGAGGATGTGTTCACACAATTCTCTTACTCCCAAAGTAATGCTTGGTACTACGAGTTCTCAGGCACGGAGTCAATCAACGAACTTAAGCTGCTCTGCGAAGTGTCGTTGGAGCACGAGATTGCCGAACGATTGAATCTGTTGGCCCAGTACGCAGGGGATGATGCCTACGACACAGATCAATGGATCGGAAACGACCAACTCCACACAAAGTTACTCGAACGCGGATTCTTACCAGAGTTCGGAGAAGACGAATTGAGGTGTAGGAGCGGTTCTTCAACTGCGGTGCTCTATGATTCAGAGAAGTTGAGAGCGATTCTTGAATGCGGAGCACCTTTAGCAAAGAATCGAACGTCTTTGGAAGACATCAGGTTCTTCGTTGAAGATGACTTTCTCTAGGGGCTCGCGATTCGGGTGACTTAGTTCCCCTTGCCCTTATCTGACGTAGTTTCAGAACTTCCTACTACTTGGGTGGGCATTAGTGGCAGTCTGTAACCTCTTGGAACTGTCATTGCGACGAGAGCAATTGGGATAGCTGCTTATGAAAGCCAATGACTCCCGAATAGAAGCTTTCGATTTGCAACTGTCGATACTGGTCATTGATGGTCAGCGTTACGAGGTGCGTAATCTTCTCCTGATAGTTGTGCCACACCGAGTTAATGCTCGAGTGAGATGCCTCTCGCACGCTTAACTGCACGTCCGCGATATCTCCTACGGACAGTCGGAACTCTGCCACCTGATTGGGTATGTGATACGAGCGCATTCCAAGGCGATCAAGCAGCGTGTCATAGCCTCGACGCGAGAATCGTCCAACTTTGAACGCCTTTTCGTAATACTGATAGCCCTTTCGCGACAACCCATAGCCCTGATCAAGGGCATGCACTCGCAGATACTGATTCGTGAGGGAGACGATGCGACACTCCCGGTCGCGAAACGGAATGAGCGGCGCCGACACATCTGATCCGGGGAGACGATCGACGAGGAAAGCTGTTGATTCAAACATGTCCCCCACGAGCGTTTCAGAGCTTGGAATCTGCGTAGCCACGTAGTCCTTTATGACGCGATGGAGTTGGTCACCAATCAAGTCATCCGGATGTTCTGGTACTGCCACCGCGTTGCTCCTTCAGTGATTGAAGAAATAGATACTTGCAGGACCACTTCACTGACTGGTGAATCGACACGAATACCCCATTACACCCCTTTTCTATTCTGATTTCAGCATCAAGAAGCCTTCGTAACTGAAGGCGGCAACCGAGCCCACACCGGGCCGCGGTGCCACCCACAACGGGGATGCGGCGCGACGAGCGCAAATACCAACGGTGCTCGTGGCGCAAACGGCGGGCGAAGGTCGCCTGCTCGTCAACAACCCCGGCCACAGGGCCGGAGAAAGAAGCAAGGCAATGAGCAAGAACAACCCATTCACCCCCGCGTACTGGACGCACCAGGTGTGCGAGATCACACCCGATCTGTTCCTCAGCGCGGCACTCCCCTAC
>Ga0194115_10007487_pt1 | contig 10820 bp, 19 predicted proteins | sample TA2MahsurfametaG_3_FD_148656 | JGI IMG/M metagenome (GOLD analysis project Ga0194115, IMG submission 148656) | Freshwater microbial communities from Lake Tanganyika, Tanzania - TA2015002 Mahale S4 surface | ecosystem: Environmental > Aquatic > Freshwater > Lake | place: Tanzania: Lake... | reverse complement strand
AGCAATTTTTATCTAAGTTTGAAGAACTTAAACAAGAGTACCAAAAGCTAATTGATGAGTATAGGTGGAATGATCTCGTATACAAGTCGAAATTTAATTTTGAGCCAATAATCAATGAAACGTACCACTTGTATAGTAGAGATAACGGAGAATTGTTTTTATCCTTAATTGAGTCAAATAGATGGACACAAAACTACATAGCAAGTTTTAAGTACAATCACGATAATAAATGGTTAAAAGTTTAAAATGGAAGATATAAAAATAATACACCTCAAGAGTAATGCACAACGATTAGAGACGTGGATCGCAATGATTAACGGTGAGATTGTAGGACATATCTATATGGAGCGAGAAGAAACTCAGCGAATAAAATTTTTAGATGCTTGGGTGCATGAAGATCATCGTCGAAGAGGCATCTTTAGAATGTTATGGGATACTCGATGGAACTATGTTCAACAGAAGTTTAAAGGTTACTTGGTGTATGCCTGGTGCAAACCTGCAAGTTTACCTTTATTGATTGAAAAAGGTTTTGATCCAGGAGAAACTTGTACCTATGTTGAAAAAATTGTAGAATAAAAAAATTTTTTAAATTTTTATCTTGGTTAGAACAAAAAAGAATTAAAACAATAATTTATATAGGAATAAATTTTAATTAAAATGTTGTATAAATTTAGATACAGATTATTAAAATATATTTTGCAAATATTAAGACAAAAAATATATTAATTTATTTAAAAAACTTGGATATTTAAAATATATTTTGTATAATAAAATATTAAAATAAAAGTTATGACATTAAAAAAGAAAATTAAATTTAAATTCTTACTTGCCCTCCGCAAAATAGGAATACTTTGCAAACAACCCATCCAAAAAACAAAATTCATTAAAGTATCTAAAACCATTTACCCTAATGGTCTTACTCAAGATCACTATCGCATAACTCAAGTACCCTCAAACCCAGATTCATTTGGATCTGAATTACACGTTTATAATTTAATTAAAGAAAGTGTGAAACAATGAGAGTAATTTGTATAAATGATAAAAGACAACCTGAAGGAGGCGAACTTGTTGAAGGTAGAGAATATGAAGTAGAAAAAGAATTCATTAATAACTTTGATCAAAAAGTATTTGTTATAGCTGGAATTAACAACTATGGGATGACTAAAATGGGAATGCGATGGTATGGATATGATTCAAAACGCTTTGCAAGTGCAGATAGTGTATATGAAGAAGCAACAGAATACAATTACGCATTAAATTAATATGAAAAAAATAAAAATATCACACGAAGTACCATTTTGTCTACTTGAAAAAAGTAGAGAATTTAACGATTACGATTATTGTTTACCCCATTTAATGGATGAAAATGAAGAATATCGCAATTTCTTTTATGAATCAAAGAAAATGGGACGCTATATTGTAATGGACAATTCACTCCATGAACTTGGAGAAGCATATAATACAGAACGTTTACTCCATTGGATAAATGAAATTAAACCAAATGAATTTATTGTACCTGATGTATGGGAAGATCACCCAGCTTCAGTTGTAAATGCAAGACAATGGTCTAAAATTGAATTACCTAAAGGAGTAGAAAAAGTGGCGGTAGTTCAAGCAAAAGATTTACACGAAGCTATTTTATGTACTAGAACATATAAAGATTTAGGATATAAAAAAATAGCATACTCATATGGTGCGTCATATTATAATGATTTGTGTCCACACCCAAATAAAGACTTAGGTAAAGCAATAGGTAGATTTATGGCTATATCTACTCTATATAAAAATAAAACATTAACTGATTTTGATCGAGTGCATTTACTTGGAACATCAAATCCAATTGAATTTGGAATGTATAGTAATTTTAAATTTATAGAATCAATTGATACATCAAATCCTATTATGGCTGCAATTGGAGAAATGCCCTATACAAAAATGGGATTACATATGAAACCTATTGCTAATATGAATAAATATCAAGATATAAGTTTAGAATTTGTAAATGAAGATCTTGTAGAATACAATGTTGAAATGTTTAAAAAAATAAATAATTTATAGTATGGAATACCTATCACTTTATGATTACCTAAGAAAACCAGCAGGTGAAGAGTTAGGAAAAGAAGTAGCTATAGCAGCTACCCAAAACAAAATCTCAATTCAAACAAGAAAAGTTTCAAATCCAAAATATACAGGTATAGTAAATTTGTACCCAAAAGATTTTCTTGATTTCTATTTTAGAAAACCAGAATCTATCCATATGAAAGATTTACCTGGACAAATTAATTACGATATTGATGACGATTTACCTTTTTAATTATGGACAAATTAACAAAAGAAGAATTTGAAAAATACCGTGAACTTTGGAAATTAGAGTGGTATGATCATTGGAGATTCTTGGATATTGACTTTGAATCTTATATGTTAATGAGAGGATTAACCAAAGAACAATATAAAAAATTAAATAACGACGAACTATGGAAAAACATGTAGTAATTTCCCTATCTGGAGGGATGGATTCCAGTACACTTCTGTTACGTTGTCTAAAAGAATATAACACGGTAACAGCAATTTCATTTGATTATGGACAAAAACATCGAGTTGAGCTTGAACGTGCTCAATCATTAGTAGATTATTTAAATGGTAATGTTGAAAAAACAGAACAAGATCAATTAGGCACAATTACAGTAATAGGAAAAAACTTTAATCCTATCAACTATCGCCAAATCAAATTAGACGGTTTAACAGATTTACTTAACTCTGCACTTGTAACAGGTGGAGATGAAGTACCTGAAGGACACTATGCTGAAGAAAACATGAAAGCAACAGTTGTCCCAAACCGAAACAAAATATTTGCCTCTATTGTACAAGCAGTTGCACTTTCAATTGCAGATAAAACAGGTGAACAATGCGATATTGCAATGGGAATACATGCAGGTGATCATGCAATTTATCCTGATTGTAGACAAGAATTTAGAGACGCAGATGACCATGCATTTAGAGTAGGTAATTGGGGATCTGAAAAAGTAGGTTATTTTACACCTTATCTTGAAGGAAATAAATTTACTATTTTACAAGATGGAGAAATGTTATGTGAAGAACTAGGTTTAGAATTTGATGAAGTATATTCAAGAACAAATACATCTTACAAACCAATCCATATAATATCCTCATCAGGAGATAATTGGTATTCAGATTATAAATCAGCAAGTTCAGTTGAACGTGTAGAAGCATTTATTAAGTTAGGACGCAAAGATCCTATAAGATATGCTGATAAAAAAGGTCCTGTAAGTTGGGAATATGTAGTAAATAAAGTAACAGAAGTACTTGAAAATTATGAAAAATAATTACATTAAGAGTTATGGCAAAGAAAAAAACAATTAAAGTTTGTACTGGTATAGGGTTAGATCAATTTACTCCTGAATATATTACTATTGAATTAGATAATGATGTAAAACCAAAACAATCTAAAAAATCAAAGAAAAATGGCAAAATTTAACTCAACAAAATTATTTGACGGATTTAGTACATGTTTCCGTCAATGGAGAGCAGAAGACACTCATTGTAAATTTTTACATGGATATGCAGTGTCATTTAGAGTATGGTTCAAAGGTGAATTAGACGAGCGTAATTGGGTATGGGACTTTGGAGGTATGAAACGTGCTAAAGGAACTATTGGTGGTATGAATCCTAAAGCATGGATGGATCACATGTTTGATCATACTACAATTATAGCAGAAGATGATCCATATTTGGAACAATTTAAAGAAATGCATAGTAATGGTCTTATTCAATTACGAATTATACCTGCTACTGGAGCCGAACAATTTGCAAAGTATTTATATTCAAAATTAAATACATTTTTAGTAGAAGAAACTAATGGTCGAGTACAAGTAGCAAAAGTAGAAGTATATGAAAACGAACGAAATTCAGCAAGTTATGGAGAATAGTTATTACACGACAACCACCACTTTTGGTGATATTAAATTTACATATACAATAACAAAATAGCGACTTTAGCATATTTTTTCCATATGTATAATCATGGATCGCACCAAAATATATTATCTACATTATGGAGACAACATACCAATTTATGTAAGAAAGACCGTAAGAATTAAAGGTAGAATAGGAGCCCATAGAGCTAAATTTGGTCAAAATATAATTCTAGAAGTTATAGATGATATATTAACATCCGAATGGAAATTTTGGGAAAACTATTGGATAGAACAGTTTAAACAATGGGGTTTTAAACTAGAAAATAAAAATAATGGTGGGGGTGGAATGACTCATTTTATTTCTTCCCCTGAACGTGGATTAAAGATTAGCATGGCTAACAAAGGAAAAACCAAATCACATAAAGGAAAATCATTTACCGAAGAACATAAACAAAAAATCAAAGCAACACGAAACTTCCTTAAATTTAGACAAAATATATGGCAATTACTCCCAGTAGCTCAATATGATTTAAATGGAAATTTTATAAGATACTTTGATTCCCAAAAAGAAGCCACTATATTTATAGAAGCTAAAGGAGATGGTGTTGGTATGTGCTGTAGAGGAAAACAAAAATCTGCTTATGGTTATATATGGAAATTTAAAAACAAATAAAAATTAAATAAAATGAAAGAAATACTCTATTTCTCAAGCACATGGTGCCAACCATGTAAAAATTTTAAACCGATTATGGAACGTGTAGGACAAACAATCCCCGTTGCATTTATTGATGTAGATGCAAATCCTAGTATGACCGCAGCTTATGGTATAAAAAGTGTTCCTACGCTTGTATTTTTAAAAGACGGGCAAGTTGCTCAAAAACAATCTGGAGTTTTATCTGAATCACAAGTAAAAGATTTATGGAATCAAAATTAGGGTAAAAGACAGAAAAGATGCATATGTATAATAAACAAATATGCATCATATGAAAACTTGTAACAAATGTAAAGAAACCCTAGAATACGATAAATTTGCTAAAAATCGTACCAAAAAAGATGGATATGAAAATTACTGCAAATCTTGCAAAAATACATACAATAAATCTAATTACGGAGATAAATTTACAAAGTTGTATTTAAAAAAAGGAGGTTATGGTATTTACAAAATGGTTAATTTAGAGACTGGAGAATATTATATTGGAAAAGGATGGTTAAATGAAAGAAAAGTTGATCATTTTACTAAACTTAAATCTGGTAAACATTCAAATCCATACCTACAAAAATCTTATCTCTCTTCCCTACAATTTGAATTCCAGGTTATAGAAAAATGTGAACCTGAATTTGGAAGTTTAAAGGAAAGAACGTACATTATAGAAGCATTTTTAAAAGAAGAAAATAAATTATTAAATCAACACGTTACATTAAGATGGGACAAATTCCAAGAATGACCGAAGCCGAAAAGGCAAAAACACAAGCAATTATTGAACTTTACCGTTGCGTACAATCTGAAGGGAGTAGATTTGGTCGACCTACTATAGCAGTTCGTACAACAGGCTGTACTCACCGTTGTTATTTTGGTGAAGGGGGATGGTGCGATTCTTTCTACACTTCCATTCACCCAGAGAAAGCTCAATTTAGCTTTAACGATATTATTAAAATATACGATGAAAACCCCCATATTAAGGAGATGATGCTTACCGGCGGAAGTCCTACAATGTGGCCCAAACTTGTAAACGAATTGACACATTTTGCAAATGAAAGAAAAATTTTTATCACTATTGAAACGGAAGGTTCACATTTTCTCGAAACCGATTACCCTATTAACCTTATTTCATTATCTCCTAAATTTAGTAATAGCATTCCTGTTGTGGGCAAACTTACGCCTGCTGGGGCTGTTGTAGACCAAAAAATGATTGATCAACATAATAAATTTAGATTAAAACATAATGCTATAGAGCAAACATTAAAATACCATTCAGATTATCATTACAAACCAGTATGGGATGGTACCAAAGAAAATTTAAATGAAATTGAAATATTTAGGGCATCACATAAAATCCCAAAAGATAAAACCTATATTATGCCAGCAGGAGACACAAGAGAGGAATTAATTAAAATGTATCCACTTGTATTTGAAATGTGTGCTGAAAAAGGATATAATATGACAGGACGTGACCACATCATTGCTTTCGACACAAGACGCATGGTCTGATTACAATCTCGTATAAGGAGTTTGATTTTGCAATATGTATAATAAAACAACATATGGCTAAACATACTTATACTTGTGGTTATTGTAAAAATGACTTTACTAGAAATTACATAATATCTAAACCAAGAAATGGGGCTGAAAAACATAAAACATACTGTTCAAAAGAATGTAGAGTAAATGAACGAGCAAAAGAAAGAACATATAAAGAATGTTTAAATTGTAAAACCCTATATTATTACCATAAAAGTCTAGAAAATAAATTTTGTTCTAATTTATGTAAAGGAGAATGGTATGTTAATCATTCAAAAGATCTTGGTTTAGCAGAGCGAGCCTCCCATATGAGAAAAAGTTGGAGTGAAGAATCTTGGAAAAAAGGTTTGGAAACTCGAAAGAAAAATGGTAATATTATAGAAAATTATAGCTGGAAACAATATTGGAAACGATGTGATTATTTAACACAAAAAATTCGAAAGCAAATGCTTGAAATTTGGGATGGATATGATTACATAGATGGAGAATATATAAAAGATAATTTAAAATTCCATTACAGTGACAAAAACTACCCTACATTAGACCATGTTAAACCTAGATCACAATGTTTTAAAGAAGGACTTTCCCCATATGAAGCAACCACATCAGAAAATTTAAAATGGACTAAACGAGTAAACAATAGTAAAAAACATAATAAATAAATGTAATGGAAAAACTTCATATTACCTGGGAAGAAATAGAAGAGCTAGTTGATCTTTTAGCCAAACAAATAGCTAACTCAGAAAAACAAATTGATTATATATTTGGATTACAACGTGGAGGACTTATTCCAGCGGTTTTACTTTCACATAAGTTAGGTATTCCAATGACAAAAGATCCAACTTTACCTCATGTTTTAGTAGTAGATGATATTTGTGATAGTGGGGAAACATTCCATGAATTTTCCCTTACATATCCAAATTCAATATTTGCCTGCTTACATTTTAAACCTTACACATCTTCTTTTACTCCAGACTTTGCAACAAATAAATTCTTTTCAGATGCTTGGATTGTTTATCCATGGGAAAAAATAGATTCAAAAACAATTCAAGATTATAAAATCTAAATATTTTAAAAAAAAGTTTATATTTTTATTATATATTATAAAAGTTAATATATTTATAATAAAACTAAATTTTTAATAATATGGCCCAGCAAAGTAAATCTACTCTCCAATCAGCTATTAATACTTTATTAGCTGATAATATATCACAAGCTATCTCTGCAGCAGATGTAAGAGATAACCTAATTAATATAACTGATAGTCTCTTGTTTAATACAGGATCTTCTCAATCAATTACTGGGTCTTTAATAGTTACTGCAGGAATTACCGGTTCATTGCAAGGAACAGCAACAACTGCTTCATATGTAACATTAGCTCAAACCGCTTCATATGTAGAAAATGCTCAAACCGCTTCATATGTAGAAAATGCTCAAACGGCTTCATATGTAACATTAGCTCAAACTGCCTCATATATAACAACTGCTCAAACTGCCTCATTTGTAACAGCATCTAATGTTTATGGACCATATGGTTCAAATAGTGTTATATCTTCTTCTCATTCTATTACTGCTTCAACTGCTAATACTATAAGAGTTAATAATATTAGTGGAACTGCTATTATTTACCCAACATTAGCTATTAATGCTGGAAGTAATCAATCAATAAATGTAAAGACATCTAATCTAAACTTTAATCTAACAAATGACCAATTATTTGCCACTTCAATTTCAAGTTCATTTACTGGTTCACTTTTAGGTACTGCCGCTACAGCTTCATATGTTAATCCACTCACACAAGATGTAATAATCACAGGATCTATACTTGCATCTGGGTCTATAGGTGGTATCGACACATTAGGTACAATTGGTGGTGGTAAACCAGTTTTATTTGATACCAATGGTACGGTTCGAGTTCAATGGTATAATGGTGCATTGTTTGATTCTAGTGGAAATGGATCAATAAATTGGAGTTCTAGAACAGCATATGATTCTAATGTAAGTGAATCAATAAATTGGGACGGTAGAGAAGCTTACGATAGCACTGGAACTCCATCAATAAATTGGGAAAACAGACGAGCTTATGACTCTAACGTAAGTGAATCACTAGATTGGGGAAATAGAAGAACTTATGACTCTAACGTAAGTGAATCACTAGATTGGGGAAATAGAAGAACTTATGATATGGTTGGTAATCCATCACTACGTTGGGACAATAGAACAGCATATGATTCTAATGTAAGTGAATCACTAGATTGGGGAAATAGACAAGCTTACGATAGCGTTGGAAATGTATCACTAGATTGGGACGCTAGAAGAGCTGAGGATTCAAATACAAGTGCATCAATAGATTGGAATAACAGATTAACGTTTGATATTTTTACAAGTCAATCAATAGATTGGTATAGCAGATATCTTTATGACATTAATGAAACCCCATCAATACGTTGGAATGCAAGAATAGCACATGATTCTAATGCAAGTCAATCAATAAATTGGGGATCTAGACAACTTTATGATCAAAATGGAACACAAACAGCTGATTTTTCAGTATTATTTGCTCTTATACCCCAACATCCACTCCCATCAGGAGCCACTGTACTCACAGGATCATTTGCTGTATCTTCAAGCACCCCAGCAAAACCATATTTTTGGGATGGATCAGTTTGGCAAGCTTTATATTAATATAAAAAATAAACAATTTATTTAAAAAAACTAGGCCCCTTAAAGGGGCCTTCTTACATTTATGTAAAATAAAATATATGAAAAACACAACTTATGAATGGTTAGGTGATGAAGGTTCATTACCATATAAAGATGATCCAAATTCTTTAGGCAATCGTTTAGATCGCACATATGATACTGGTTTTAAAGCAACAGAAGAATATATTTCTACTTTGCATGATTTACAAAATGGTCCTTCTTCTAACATTCAAGGATCCCATACTAAAATTCACCAAGTAGGTATCCATAATTTTAGATTACCTCTAACTTTTAAAAAAAAAGATGGCAGCACTATTGAATTAGAAACCGGAGTTACTGGAACCGTATCACTAGAAGCAGAAAAAAAAGGTATTAATATGTCTAGGATTATGCGTTCATTTTATGAATATAAGGATCAAACGTTCTCAATAGATTTACTAGAAAGTATTCTTTCTAGTTACAAAGATAAATTGGGGTCATATGATGCACACATTATTCTAAATTTTAGTTTCCCTATTACCCAAAATTCATTGCGCAGTGACTTATCAGGATACCAATACTATAACGTATCCCTAGAAGCCCACCATAAATTAGACGATACTTTAAAGAAATTTATTCACTTCGATTTCGTATATTCCTCCGCTTGCCCTTGTTCCTTTGAGTTAGCTATGCAAGCTATGGAAGAACGTAATAAGGCTGTAGTTTCTCATTCACAACGTAGTAAAACACGTATTACTATTGAGTTTAGTGAAATGGTATGGATCGAGGACTTAAGAGACATGTGTGTAGAAGCATTGAAAACAGAAACTCAAGTTATGGTTAAACGTGAAGATGAGCAAGCATTTGCTGAATTAAATGGTGCTAATTTAAAATTTGTTGAAGATGCTGCTCGTTTAATCCATGACCAATTAGAAAAAAATCCTTCTATTAAAGATTTTAAAATCATTTGTTCCCACTTAGAATCCCTCCACTCACATGATGCTATTTCAGTATTAATAAAAGGAGTAGAAGGAGGTTTAACAGCTGATGTCCCAGTAGAAGTTTACAGAAGCTTAGTATGTTAAAAAATAAAGAAGAAATACTTAAGTTAATTAAAGCCGAAATGAGAGGGAATCTATCTATATTAATAGACCCAAAAAAGAAAGATAGCTTTAATGACCAACGAGTAAATACTTGGGTTGAAACCACTAGTGAAAGATTATATTACCACTTAATAGAAAACAAATGCCATATCAATTACTTTACAGGGCTTTGGAAGCAAAGTATGAAGCCCAAATAGCAGAAGCAGAAGCAACCCTAGCTATTTATTTTCACAATTCAGTTGGAATTGGAGAACATCCTCAACATTTAGAGGAAATGGATAAATTTATAACCCAATTAGCAGATGCTAAAGATAAACTTGAAACCCTTAAACACATTATAAATCATGGAACAACTAACTCAGACCCATTTTAATATGAGCCCACTAGAACAAAAACAAGCTGAATTAATTGATTTACTATATTCCCAAGTTGTAGATTTATCTATGATGTCTAAAATTGAACTTGGAGATGATGTAATATTCAAATATAGAGAATTAACAGATGAAATTGAACACTTAAAAGCAAATTATGTACCTTTCGTATCAGAAGTTGAAGAATTCAATGCAATAATGGGAAAACCCAATAATTATAACCCGGTCATTCCCGACGAGAAGGAGTGGATGTTTGTCTATAATTTTATTTTGGAAGAGTTAGAGGAATATAAACATGCTTGCGAAACAGGGAATATTGTTGAAGTTCTTGATGCTCTGTGTGACATTACGTATGTTTCCTTGGGGAATGGCGCTATGTTACATGGCCTTAAGGATAAAGTATGGCCCGCGTATCAAGAAGTACAAGCCTCGAATCTTAGCAAGGCTTGCTCAAGTGAGGAAGAGGCACAAGAAACCGTTAGAGTACGTT
>Ga0194115_10007485_pt1 | contig 10821 bp, 6 predicted proteins | sample TA2MahsurfametaG_3_FD_148656 | JGI IMG/M metagenome (GOLD analysis project Ga0194115, IMG submission 148656) | Freshwater microbial communities from Lake Tanganyika, Tanzania - TA2015002 Mahale S4 surface | ecosystem: Environmental > Aquatic > Freshwater > Lake | place: Tanzania: Lake Tanganyika... | reverse complement strand
TGCCGAAGCTGCGGCTCTGGCCCAGCCAGATCAGGCCGCCGCCCACCAGCAACACCAACGGGCCGGTGATTTCCCTGGGCAACACCTGCGTGAGGTTTTGCAGCATCCAGCGGATCGCTTGCAACAACCAATAGATCGGTTGCAGGTCAGCCCAGACCGCTGCTCCGAGCAGAGCCAGCAACAGGCCAATGCCGGAGGTGAGCATCCAGCGCTTCACCACCAGCCCCGGTTGCAGCCAGCGGGCCGCCCGCCGCGAGCGACTCACCAGGTCCTGCTGGCGAAGGTCTCCCCGCCCAACCCAGCTGGGGCGGGGTGTGGTGCGATGGCTGCTGCGTGGGATTCGAGCGCGCATCACCCCAAGAGAGTGCTGGAACTGTACGGAGAAACCGCCAAGATGGCCCGGTTGCCTGTGTGAGTGTCCGGTGCCCGCACCCCTGGTGGAACTGCACGACGTGAGCGTGCGATGGGGCAGCAAAACCGTCTTGAGCGATGTGGATCTGGAGCTCCATCCGGGCGAGCGGCTGGCGGTGGTGGGCCCTTCCGGTGCCGGCAAATCCACGATCCTGCGACTGTTGGCTGGCTTGCTTCTCCCCAGCAGCGGTGAGCTGCGGATCGGTGGGGTTCCTCAGCGCTATCTGCGGCTTGATCAGCGCCATCCCCCGGATGTGCGCCTGGTGTTTCAGAACCCAGCGCTGCTTGCCTCCCTCACCGTGCGCGAAAACGTGGGGTTCCTGTTGGATCGCTTCAGCCGCATGAGCGAAGCGGAGATCCGGGAGCGGGTGGGCTTGGCGCTCGAGGCGGTGGGGCTGGCCGGAACCGAAGACCTCTATCCCGGCGAACTGAGCGGCGGCATGCAAAAGCGGGTGAGTTTTGCCCGGGCTGTGATCAACGACCCCAGTCAGCCGGAGGGCAATCCGCCGCTGCTGCTCTTCGATGAACCCACCGCGGGTCTGGATCCGGTGGCCTGTACCCGCATCGAAGATCTGATTGTGCAAACCACCAACATCGCCCGCGGCACCTCCGTGGTGGTGAGTCACGTGATGAGCACGATCCTGCGGGCGGCCGATCGGGTGGTGCTTCTTTACGACGGCTTGTTTCGTTGGCAGGGCTCAGTGGCCGACTTTCAGACCACCAACAATCCCTATGTGTTGCAGTTCCGCACCGCTAGTCTCAGCGGACCGATGCAGCCGGCGGAGCTCTGAGATCCATGCGCCGCAGTGTCCGAGAAGCAATTGTTGGCTTCACCTTGATTGCGGCGGTGGCTGGCACCGGCCTGTTCTGGTTGTGGCTGCGGGGCGTGTCGGTGGCGAGCCGCACCTGGCGTTTTCAGGTGAATTTCCTGGATGCGGCCGGTCTGGCGGAGCGCTCGGCGGTGACCTACCGCGGCGTCTTGGTGGGCACGGTGAATCAGCTCAGCACCACCTCCGATGCGGTTGTCGCTGAGGTGGAGATCAATGATCCGGGCTTGCAGCTGCCGATGCCCCTGGTGGCCCAGGTCCAGGAACCATCTCTGCTGGGAGGTTCGGCGGTGGTGGCCCTGATTGCCCCCGCCCGTCCTCTGCCTCCCGGTACGCCCAAGCCCACGGCGGCGAACTGCAACCGTGCCCTCACCGTCTGCGAGGGGATGACGTTGAAGGGACTGAGCGCCGCCAGCATCGCCAGCCTCACGGTGACGATGCAGAAGGTGCTCGAGCAGGTGGAGCGCGAAAAGCTGGTGCCCGAATTAGCGAAGACCACCCGCAGTTTTGACACCACCGCCAAAGAGGCCAGCAAATTCATGGTGGATGGCCAGCGTTTGATCAAGGAGCTGGAGGCGGCAGTGAACAGCGCCCAACCCACCATCGACAACCTCAACGCCGCAACGGCCAACGTCCGCAATATCACCCGCGCGCTCGATAATCCAAAAACGGTCTCGGAGCTCAAAACCACCGTGACCAACGCGGAGAAACTCACGGCCCGCTGGAATGCAGTGGGCGGCGATGTGGAGAAACTCACCGCTGATCCACGCTTCATGAATGGCCTGCGCAGCGTGAGCATCGGGCTGGGCAAGTTTTTTGATGAGCTCTACCCCGCCCAGACGGGCAAATCCCGTTGATGTCTAGGGGGCGGCTGCTCACTCTCACCAACCTCTACCCACCCCAGAATCTGGGGGGCTTTGGCCTGGCTCTCCAGCGTCTCAGTGAGGGCCTCCTGTCGCTGGGCTGGGATCTACACGTCCTCAGCAGCGACCAGCCCTATCTGGGCCCATGCGGCTTTGAGTCCAGCGTGGAGCGAAGCCTGGAGCTGTTGGGCACTTACGAGAATGGAATTCAGCATTTGCCCCCTGGGCCGGAACTAGAGCGCAGGCGTTTGCGCAATCGGACCTTGTTGCAACAGCTGATTCAGCAATGGCAGCCACAGGCTGCCCTGGTTGGCAATCTGGATCTGCTAGGCCTGGATCTGCTCCAAGAGCTTCTCCAAGCTGGGATCCCCACGGTGCAGCATGTGGGGTTCATGAATCCTCCATTCCCGCGAGAGCTCTACCCCCAGGGCCCCTATGCCATGGCCACAGCGTCGGCGGAGGTGCGGCGGCTGCTAGCTGCTGCAGGCTTCCCAACGGCGGCCGTTGAGGTGGTTTATCCGCCGCTGGCGCCTGAGTATTTGCAATTGCCCCTGCGACATGCAGGCTCCATGGGCGCTCCGTTGCGGATCGGTTATTGCGGTTTGCTGATGCATAGCAAAGGTGTGCATGTGTTGCTCCAGGCACTGCAGCAATTGGCGGGTTCCCCGGAGCCCTGGCAGTGTCACCTGGCTGGCAGGGCCTTCGCCCCTGCCTATGAGCAGCAGTTGCGGCAGTGGGTGGATCAGGCAGGCCTTCAGCAGCGAGTGCAGTGGCACGGCTTTGTGGAGCCCGAGCAATTACCGGCTTTCTATCGTCAGTTGGATGTGCTGGTGTTTCCCTCGCTGCATCCGGAATCCTTCGGGATGGTGGTGGCGGAGGCCATGGCCAGCGGTGTGCTTCCTTTGAGCACTGGGGTGGGTGGTTCTTTTGAGGTGATCACCCACGGGTGCAACGGTCTCTTGGTGCCACCGGATGATGTGTCTGCTCTGGCCAATGCCTTGAGTTGGTGCCTCAAAGCTCCCGTGAAGCGTGTGGCGATGGCGCAACGGGCTCAGCGTGATGCCTGTCGTCTTTATGGGCCCAAGCGCAGCGCCAGAGTGCTGGATCGCATGTTCGCCCGTTTGGAGGCTGAGCCAGCGCGGGTTCAGCTGTTCCAGTAGTAGTCGAGATCCAACAGGTTGAGGCCGAGTTGGCGTTCCAGCGGCAGCAACTGGTCGAGCTTGCGATTGCCTGGTTCAAAGAACTGCCGCAGGTCACGTTCCCGCGCCACAGTCAGATGGATTTCCTGCTGCCGCGGTTGATTGGTGTGTAGGCCGGGTTTGAGTGGTTTGAGTTTCCAGCTGCGGCTACTGGTTTGACGCTGATTGCTACGGGTTTGCTGGAGCGGCCCTTCTGCGAGAGCCGGCAGCTGGCAGAAGTCGGCGAGGAGATGATGCAATTTGGGTTGGCTCAGGGGTTCAAAGGGCAACATCAACACGTGGCTGCTGCCCACGGCCTCCTCCAGTTCCGCCAGCAACAATGCATAGTCCAGCGTCTGGGCACCGCGGCTCAACGGTTGGCCCAAGAGCCGATCCAGCTGTTCCTCAAAATGGGCTTGGCCGGCATCGGGCAGGCTGTCACTGGTTTCCACGTAGCGCGAGGCCAGCCAGAACCACTGGGGCCGGATGAACACCAACACCTTCACGTTGCCGTGCCCTAGCTCCGCCCAGCGGCGTCGGATCCCCCGCAGGTGGTCGCCTACGAACCTGGGCTGTGAAAGTGCCCTCAGGGCAGGCCCCTGGCCCATGAACAAGCCCCGCAGGAAGTAGAGCGATTCCTCGCTGAACAGCACATGCGGCTGGTCGGTGGCCGTCGCCATCGCTTGCAGCAGCTGTTCGCCGAGCGGTTCGCGCCAGATCAGTGGATGGGAATTTTTGCAGTGCCATTTCATCGCCTGCTCGAGATCCATGCCGCCTGGCTCAAAGCGGTCGCGCAGTCGGGCGGCGATGCTGCAGTGGCGCCCCAGGGCCTCGACCCGCGGGAACAGCTGCTGTTGCAGGTAGGTGCTGCCGGTCTTGGAAAGACCGATGTGCAAGATCAGGTCGCGGCGGCGGCTCCGGTTGAGCAGCTGGCCCAGCATGGTGATCAGGAGGCGATGGTGTCCAGATAAGCGATCTGCTGCTGCAAGCAGCTCTGGCGGTCATAGGCCCCGTCGAGGATGGAGCGCCGGGCCTGAATGCCCAGCCTTTGCGCCAGTTCCCGGTTGTTGAGCAGCAGATCCACGGCGTGGGCCAATTGGTGGGGTTGATGGAAATCCACCAGCAAGCCATTCTCCCCATCGCGCACGATTTCCTGAACCGGGGCTGTCGCGCTGGCCACCACGGAGCAGCCGGTGCTCAGGCTCTCCATCAGGCTCCAGCTGAGGATGAAGGGGATGGTCCAGTAGAGGTGCACCCAGCTCGCTTGCAGCACTTTCAGATATTCGTCGTATTGAAGGGGCGGCAGGTAGTGGAGCCGGCTGGGGTCCATCGGATGCTGCTCCAGGGCCCACTGTCTCCAGCTTTTGCCGTCGCCGCGAGCGGCGCCGTAGGCCACGTCGTCGCTTCCAACAAGCAGCACATGGCAATGGGGATTGCGCTGCAATAGCAGTGCTAGCCCTTCCGCCACCTGGGGCCAGCCCCGGTAAGGCTCAAAGCCACGGGTGGTGTAAGTCACCAGTGGCACGTCCGCCGGGATGGTGACATCGCGCACCTGGAGACCGGCAGAGCGGTCCTCGAGAGGTTGGAACTGTTCGGTGTCGATGCCATCGAACACCACCTGGATCCGTTCGCGAAGATGGGCCGGAAATTGGCTGGCCTGCCAGCGAGTGGGGCAGAGCGCCCCATCGCTCATGGCCAGATCCATCAGGATCGGTGCGTTGTAGGTGTGCACCCGCAGTGAGGTGTCAGGGCTGGGGGGCTCATCGCGGCCGAAGCCCACGTCTGAGCCGCTGGTGCGATAGAACCACTCGAAGTAGCCCACAAACCGAGCTTTCGGCCACACCTCTTTGAGATAGAGCGTGTTACCAAAGCCCGAGTGCCCCACAATCAGATCGGGCTCGAATCCCTGCTGTCGCAGCTTGAGAGCCGCTTGAAGTGCCGCCTGCCCGTGCAGCACACAGCTCTCCATCCGTCGCAAGTAGGGATGGGCGAGCTCGGCCTTGGGCTCCCGCTGCAATTTATAGGCGTGCCGGGTGACACCCTCGATGGGCTTGGCGGTCCATTCCTGGCCGCTGCTGAGGAAGTGCACCTCCCATTTGGTCTGGGTGGCGTAGTGCCTGGCCAGATGGCGGAATTGGGCGGGGTAGTTGCAGTGAACAAACAGCAGCTTCTTCACTGGGCCATCGAGCAGTAGCGCTTGTAACCCTCCACAAACCAGGCCGGCAGGTTCTGCTCAGGATTGGCCAGGCGCACACTGCCTGGAGGGTTGAAGAGCAGGGCTGCAGCGAAGCGCTGAATACCGCCTTCCTGCAACAGGCTCTGCGGCTGGGAGGAGAGCCACTGTTGGATGCCGTCGCGCTGGGCCACCTCCTGGGCGTCGAGCGGTTCCTTCTGCACTCCGCTTTGGGCCATGGCCCAGTAGCGGTCGCCGAAATCAGCGCTGAAGTGCTCTCCCAGCTCACGGGAGCTCACGCCCAGCAGTAGTTGCACCGTCTGCATCCGTACCTGGCGCAGCTCCGTGAGAATCTCCTGGTCTTCCGGATCGATGTAATAGAGGTTGGAGAGCCCCAGCATCCGGTTGAGGAAGATCCGATCGCTGAAGTTCGCAGAGCCGTTCGGGGCGGATGGCTCGGTTGCCTGGGGGGTTGAGGCAGGCTCGTAGCGGAGGCGGTAGATCTCCAGTAACCAGGCCGGCAACTTGGCGGGTGCGTCTTCCACCTTGAGCTGCTCGGGCGGGAAGAACGGCATCAACGCCAGCAGGAGGGCGTGGCCTTCGGGCTGTTGGAAACCGCTCAAGCGCAACTTCTGGCTGAGTTCATCGCGGCGGGCATTGGCACCAAGAAATGGCTGCTTACAGCAGCGCTCCAGAAAGAGCCGATACACCCTGCCAAAGGGGCTGCTCAGCAGGGGCTCAAGAAAGTCGCTCGGAGCAGCCTCCAGAAAGCGTGAACAGGCCAGGGCAGCAGCCTCAGAGGCTGAGATGTCGGGGAAGGCCTGACCCGCCAGGCTTTCAAGGTCTCCAAGCTTCCAGGCCATGGGCTGAGGGACTGGTAGGGCAGTTTGCAGAATTCAGTCAATCACATGCTGTGTGCCACTCCCCTGACCGACGAGGCTCTGGGGCGTTGACCGAATAACCCCTGACTTGTAAGTTCGATACGTTTCGCTGCTCTATAGCGGAAACTGTCTCTTCAGTCTTGCTGTTGAGATTTTGCTCCCAGGGCATGGATTCGTTCCGCCGCAAGAGCAGCACCAACTGATCGGGCCGGGTCGTTGAGACCGGCAAGGTCTCAAACCCACCCCTCGACCCCATCACCTCCATCGATATCCATGGCTGAACAGCTCACGCCGACGCAAACGGCGGACTATCTGGTCGAAAGTTCCAGTGCCACTTTTGCGGCTGGCAACGTGTCCGCCCTGGGTGGTGACGACACGATTGATCTCGCCAGTTCCAAGCACTCGTCCGTCTTCGGTCAAGACGGCAACGACCTCTTCACCAATCAGTACAGCCAGGCAGCTCTCAAGAGCGGCAACAAGGTGTTCGGTGGTGGTGGGCAGGACACCTTTGCCTATGGCTTCGGCCTCGAGACCAAAACCAAAGTGTTTGGTGGTGATGGCGAGGATTCCATCTCCGTCAGCGGCACGATTGCAACGGTCACCCTTTTCGGTGGTTCTGGTGCGGACACCATTTTTGTCAGTGGTGGCGCCACCAACGTGAGCATTGGTGGTTCCGAGGGCACCGACAGCATTCTCGTGAATGGGGATGTGTCGGCTACCACGGTGAACGGTGGTAGCAGCAACGACAGAATCACCGTTAGCGGTGTTGTTGACGGCAACAGCCAATTGATTGGTGATGCTGATAACGACACGATTGTTGTTACCAAGCTGGTGTCCAACTCCAGCATCTTTGGTGATGCCGTTGATGGCAGTGGCTCCGGCGACGACTTTGTAAGCGTTAGCGCCGGTTCGGCGGCTTACGTGTCCACCGGCAGCGGTAATGACACGGTGGTGGTGAATTCCACCCTTGTTTCCGGTGAGATTGAGACCGGCGCTGGCAACGACACGGTGCAGATTGGCACCAGTGTCGGCGGCAGCAACATTTTCACCGGTGAAGGCAACGACAGCATTTCAGTTGCTGGCGCTGTTCAAGACACCACGATTTCTGCTGATCTCAGCGGAAGCAGTGTCGGTGGAGATGACTTCATCAAGATCGACGGTTTGCTTAGTGGCTCCAAGCTGGCTGCGGGCTCGGGTAATGACACCGTCACCCTCGCCACGGTGTCGAATAGCAACGTTTTTGGTGGAGCTGGCAACGACAGCATCGTTGTGAGCAGCAGCGTAAGCGGCGGCAAGATCGATGGCTACGAGGGAGCTGATTCGATCCTGGTCACTGGTAACGCTGTCGGAACGAGCCTGAATGGCAATGGCCTCAGTGGCAGCACGGTTGACGGTGACAACCTGATTTCGGTTGGTGGCACCGTGAGTGCTTCCACCCTGCTGGGAAGCTTCGGCAATGACACCATTCGTGTGGTGGGTGATGTGCTTGGAGGTGCATCCGGCACCTTCAGCTCGCTGTTTGGTGGCACCGGTAACGATCTGATCAGTGTTGCCGGAACCGTCTCCAGTGCTCGCCTTAATGGCCACGATGGCAATGACTCGATCACCCTCAGCAGCTTGGTGACCAACTCCACCATTTTTGGTGGAACGGGCAACGACTCGATCACCTTGGCTCGCGACGCGACGGGTGCATCAATCATGGGTGGAACGGGTGCTGACAGCATCCAAGTGAACGGCGTTCTTTCTGTAAGCTCGATCTATGGATCGAACCAGAGTGACCCCACAGATGATGGTGCTGATCTCGTCTCGCTGAATGCATCGGCGACCGGTAGCTACATCTCCGGTGGTGCAGGCAACGACACCCTGACCTTGAATGCAGGTGCAACTGCATCGACTGTGCTGGGCGGTGTTGGCACCGATTTGATTGATATCAAAGCCACCTTCTCCGCATCTTCTCTCGAGGGCGGAAGTGGCAACGATACGATTTCAATTGTGTCGGCCGTTGGCAGCTCTATTGCTGCTGATTCGGGTGACGACAGTATTCATATCTCTTCTGCCACGCTGAGTTCTGTCTCCGGTGGTGAAGGAGCGGATTCCATTCGGATTACTGCCTTCACGAGTTCGAGCCTCAGCGGTGGAAGTGGTAACGACACCATCTTCATTCAGTCGAATGTTGATGGTGCAGCCAACCTCATCGAGGGCGGCGCCGGCCAGGATTCAATTGTTCTGAACAGTACGGCAACAGGCGTAAGCATCTTTGGTGCTGATGCCAGCGCAGATACCGACGAAGCTGATTCCATCAGCATCAATGGTATTGCATCTGCGGTTTACATCGATGCTGGCAGCGGTGCTGACACGGTGATTCTTGCTGCCGCAGGGACTTCGGTCAGCATTGTCGGCGGGGCAGGTAACGACAGTATTTCTCTGAATGCTGTCGTTACGACTGTTTCCATCGCTGGCGGGGCTGGAAACGACAGCATCGTTTTTGCAGCTGCTCAATCCCAAATCAGCGCGACCGTTGCTGGTGACGGCGGCGATGATTCGCTGTTCTTTGGCAGTTTCTCCGTGGGTTCTGTCGCCGGTGGTGACGGCAATGACACCCTGAAGTTTGCTGCGATCACTGGTACAGCCACGACCATTACTGGTGGCTCCGGTAATGATCTGTTCAGTATTGACGGTGTCGTCAACAACGGTGTTCAGATCCGCGGTGGTGACGGTTCCGACACCATTCAGGTGAGTGGCGTTGTCACGAATTCGTCGATCTACGGCGATTCGATCAACTCCACAGTTGGTGGTGCTGACTCCATCACCCTTGCTCACATCACTGGTGGTGTGGTCGATGGTGGTGCTGGTGACGACACACTTGTGGTGGCTGGTGTGACCGGTGCATCACTGCTGGCTGGCGATGGGAATGACTTCTTCTCCATCACCGGTACGGTGACCGCCTCCACCATCTACGGCGGAAGTGGCGATGACACGCTCTTCTTCGGGGGCGTGGTATCTGGTGGCTCCATCCACGGCGACGATGGTGCCGATTCGATCCGGGTTAACAACGGCGCAACGGTCAGCATCTATGGCGGTAGCGGTAATGACACCATTGGCCTGCTTGGTGGAACGGGCCTGATCGATGGCGGCGCTGGCGCGAACTACATCAATGTGTCGTCGACACAGTTGATCAGCCTCGCTGGTGATTTCGCCGCATCCACTTTGATGGGTGATGGCGCCAACGACAGCCTGCTGTTCTTGACCGCGATCTCGGGCGCTTCCATCAATGCCGGGGCTGGCAATGACAGCATCTTCTTCAACAGCAGCACCACGCTGACCACCATCAACGCAGGATCTGGCAACGACTCGTTCGTGTTCAGTTCGCTGTCTGATGTCGCAGCGTTTATCGGCTTCTCCGGAGATACTCTCCTCGGACAGGCTGGAGATGATCGTTTCCGCTTTATCGAGGATGCGAATACCTCTTACGCAACCCTTGGCACGATTGATGCTGGTGCTGGTAACGACACCATCACTTTCTCGGTCGCCACTGTTGCGCAGATGAGCGTGGTGGGTGGAGACGGCAACGACTTCATCCAAGTGTTGAGTGTCGGCGCCTCAACGGTGACCAACAACGTTTTCAACGCTCAGGCTGGTAACGACAGCATCTTGATTGAAGCTCTCTCCAGCAAAGACAGTCTTCTGGGTGGAGACGGCAACGACTTCATCAGCTTTAGCAACGCTGCCACTGCTGTGAGCGTGCTTGGTGATGCAGATCAAGACAGCCTGATCTTTGCCTCCACGGTGAGCGCATCCACAGTTGCTGGCGGTACGGGCAACGACAGCTTCAGCTTCGGCAATACCGTCGCTGTGGGCACAGTCGATGGCGGCGCTGGTAATGACACCTTTGTGTTCAGCAATACCGTCACAGGTGTACTCGTCACCGATGTTTCGGGTGCTGACTCGATGGTGTTCAGCAACGTCGTTGCAACCAGCACGATCGATGCCGGCAGCAATAGCGACTATCTGAGCTTTGCCGCCACCGTTCAGAACACCAGTGTTCTTGGCGGTGCTGACAACGACACCCTGATCTTTAATCAGATCGTCACTCAGTCGAGCATCTTTGGTGGTGACGGTGTTGACTCCTTGGTCTTCAGTACCGCTATCGACAAAGTTTCGATTGATCTTGGGATCGGCTCAGAAGCTGTTAGCTTTGGTTCAATCGGAATCACCAGCATGCATTTGGTTGCTGGAGCCGGTGATGATACCGTGACTGTTTCTACAGTCCTTGGCGCCAATACCATCATCAGCTTGGACGCAGGTGCCGACTTAGCCAATTTCAGTGGTGCGATCACCTCGACTTCCATCTATTCAGGCGATGGCAATGACAGTCTGTATTTCTCTGCTGCTCTGACTGGCGCAACAGTCGATGCTGGTACTGGAGCTGACTATCTGTCGTTCGGAACCATCTCTGGGGGCTTGGTTGACTCCGGTGAAAATGCTGAC
>Ga0194115_10007481_pt1 | contig 10822 bp, 6 predicted proteins | sample TA2MahsurfametaG_3_FD_148656 | JGI IMG/M metagenome (GOLD analysis project Ga0194115, IMG submission 148656) | Freshwater microbial communities from Lake Tanganyika, Tanzania - TA2015002 Mahale S4 surface | ecosystem: Environmental > Aquatic > Freshwater > Lake | place: Tanzania: Lake Tanganyika... | reverse complement strand
TTATCTTCATCATCGTTGTTCGGCCCATTTAACCAGGCATAGAAAAGTTTTGCTTCAACATATTCTTCTACGACGTGTGCAAAACTTCCTGCACGAAGTTGTGGTTCCTGTAAGACGATAGGAAGTAAGTCCTTGGTAATACAATTTTCACATTGAGTAAGGAGTCGACGTGCACCCATATGATCACCACGATGAAGTGCATAAATTGCCTGTTTCGCAGTCTTTTGACCATCACGACTTTTCTTTATAAGGGATTCACGACAATCATCACGACGTTCCATCCGAATCCGTAATGCTTCCAATTCGGTAATATCTAGTAATTCACGTTTTGCGACCTTCATGGCAGGTTCTTCATTATCTGTTACGGTTGCACCGGTCACAGATAATTCATATAGTAATGTCTCTACCGTCTTCAATTGATATTTCGTCCCATCATATTTTCTTCGTAATGGACCATTTCGGAAATCAAATTGTAATAAATAATTCAAAATTTCTTGAATGAGATCTCGAGTACATCGGACCGAAGTAACATCTCGTGCCGTCGCTCGGCCAATCGCATATCGTGCCAGTTCATAACATAACCCCATACATGCACCTGCTAAATATTCTTCATCCGTAATGATTAAGGAGGGTGAAGTTGTTGTTGTTGTTGATGATGATGTTGGGGTAGTCGTAGAGGGCATCGTCCCACATTGAGATGGGGGGATAAGGGTCCCATGTGCTAAAAAGTGATGAAAGGCCATTAATCGGACAAATTCTTCCATCCGGGTGGATAAGTGACCATGTCTTGGACTTTGAAAGGTGATGGTAGTAGTCTCCCTTGCAAGGGAGGACATTATATCATTCAATGTTTGATTCATCATTTCAGTCGTCGTCGATTCTAATTCCATCTCTGCTCTTGCTTGGACTAACCGGACCTGTAATTGTCGTGATACGGCCATCGTCCTTTGTCGTCGTTCATCATCGATCCGAATTTGAGAATCGACAGTGGAAAGATCCAATTGTATATTATTCATAGTCGAAGATCGATATGGATATGGTGGTTGTGGCATCGTACTACGACTAGTCGAAAAATAGGTCGTTCTACCGTGTAATGTCAGAATCGATTGAGGATGGAAAACTTTGGTTACTGGTGTTGTCTGAAGGAACGATCTTGAACGTCGTGGCGGGCAAGCAAAAGGGATTCTTTTTTGCCAACACAAGGAATGAGGAGTCACACGAAGAAGCATGTATCAAATAAATAATACCCCGGAATTTGATTGTCCACCAACAAGAGCGACTCTGTCGGGAAGGACACGGTTGGTTGGGGTGTTGTCTTCTTCTCCACCGGGAACGTCAAAATCTTGAAAGGATATCCATTCACTTTGATGGAACCATATCGACTCCTCCGACTAATGACGTACGAAGCCAGAAGAACCACCTAATTTTCTTCCAATTTTCAAAGACTCTGTCTCTCTCAATCAACTGAAGAGATTGCGTTTTGTCTTGTTCTATAACTGGGACTTGACGGGTCTGCATCCCAACCAAAGGGCAAAAACAGTGAGAGAGTTTATCTTACCGATTATGAAGAAGTCTCAGATCGTTGTTGGATTTCTTGTCATTGCAACGACGACTACAAAAGCCTTTTCGACTCATCCATTCGATTCGAATCTTTTTCCTCGTAGCACACAAGAACGGCGACGTATCGGTATGACGACGAGGAATATGAAGCCACTGACTACTACTACGACCACCACGACTGCCGACGAAACCTTCCCATCTGTCCATGGCCACCATAGTGGTAATATGATGATCCGAAATCAAATGAAACAGGATGGGAAACAAATTCCATCCGTTTCGATCACAGAGGTACTAGTCACGGTAGGAATCCTATTTCCGGTATGGGTGACGATGATATTCCCCCTGACTTTATTCTACCAACTATTTAAGGGAATCAAAGGTCGAATCTTTCCACAGTCACCGACCTTTATCCCACAAAGTCCATTCGATTCGGGATATCAAATTACATCGGATACGATGATCATTCCAAGGAATTCTCGTACATACGATATAGTGATATTAGGTGCTACCGGATTTGCTGGGAAATTGGCGGTCCGACATGTCGCAAAGACCTATGGTGTCGGAACATCATCGAATCCAGTGAAATGGGCAATAGCTGGACGGTCCAAAGCCAAACTAGAAGCTGTCAAGACTGCCTTGGCAAGGGAACTCAATATGCCAGAACTACAAAATGTGGAAATCATCCTAGTCGATACATCAATCCCATCCACATTACCAAATCTTGTCCGTGATACTCGTGTCGTCGTTAGTACAGCAGGACCCTTTTGGCAATATGGATCATCCGTTGTCGAATTTTGTGTCAAATTTGGTACACACTATACAGATATTACAGGTGAATCATCCTGGGTCAAAACTATGATGACCAAATGGCAAGATCTTGCGAAACAAACGGGTGCAAAAATTATTTCCCTAGCAGGTCATGATTGTATTCCATGGGATTTATCAATTAGTATCCTTGCGAAACAACTAAAGGAGGAAACAGGAGAAGATTTAAAGGAAGTCACATGTTTCGTCGAAGCCAAGTCTAGTGCATCTGGGGGGACGATGGAAACTTTGATGATGGGTGCCAGTGGTATCGTCCCATCTAGTCCAGTCGGTGATGAAGATCCATTCCGATATAGAATCGATGGAACCAAACATTCCGAGAATTTTGAAGCGAATATCAAATTCTATCCCTCCAAGATTACGAAACCATGGGATCAAGAACCAACATGGGGATCACCATTCTTTATGTCGATTATTAATCAGGATGTCGTTTCCTGGTCACAAGCCTTACGGGGTGGACCACCCCTGAAATATTCGGAAGTCTCCGTTTATCCAGATATGAAAACTGCATTTGTGGGATATTTCCAACTTGTACTATTCATGACAGCTATCCTAAATCCAATCACGAAGAATCTTCTTCGAACATTTGTATTACCGAAACCTGGAGAAGGTCCAACTATGGAAGATATGGAACAGAAGAGTTTCCTAACAGTCACAACGAAAGGGATTGGATCATCGGGGAACACTATAGTAGAAGCAGAAATGTATTTTCCACGTGATGCAGGATATTTAGATACGGCACGAATGGTTGTTGAATCGGGTTTATGTATGGCATTGGAGGAAGATTCTCTTCCTATTGTCGGTGGTGGCTTTTTCTCACCAGGCTTTGCATTGGGTGAGACTCTCCTAAAGCGGCTTACGACCACAGGAACCTTCTTCTCCTCAAGAGTAATGAAGAAAACATAGTTCGAATGTAAAGAACCGATCTCTTCCCCCTGACAGACTTTTGTAAAATGGATACAGCCTATTACTACATGCCTTCATTCTGACTAGGAATTCCTCGGCGAGGATATCTTTTGGTACATGTATTTTGTTCGACCAAAATGACTACATGCTGGGTACTAACATAAATAGAGTATCTACATTAGGAAAGTCTGATACCGTCTTCCCGTCTGTCGGGGAATCGCCGTTTGTTTCCCTTCGGAGGCAAGAACATTTGACGATGGCATCGTCTGGTCGATCCTTCCCTACCTTGTCTCAAAACGGAGACCCCAAAGCAGTCTGAAGCACTGATCCACGGATATCTGGCTCAATATCCTCGCTCATAAAAGATAATCTGAATACTGTGAGACCAATATGTCAAACAATCTGGAAGAAGGAAACGCTCATCTAACCGATCTCAAGTCGGGACCCTTCAGTGTGTTGTACAGAGCGGTACGGGATAATACACAAGTGATGGTGAATATGAGAAATAACCACAAACTTCTAGGTAGAGTGAAGGCGTATGATCGGCATATGAATTTGTAAGTGATGATTTTGGGCTATCCAATTCGGTGGACACGGGGTATGTACTTTTTTTGAATCGATTCTAACCGTATGTTTTCTGAATAAATCCCCACAATATAGATTATTGGAAGATGTGAAGGAAATGTGGACAGAAACATCAACGGGGGGGAAAGGTCAATCAAGAGGAGCTGCAGTGAATAAGGATCGATACGTTAGCAAAATGTTCCTGAGAGGGGATTCAGTCATCATCATCGTAAGCAATCCCGCCGCGCTAGCGGAAGCCGCGAACAAGCAATAGCGTTTGGTTATTGGGTGGTCGTCACCCTTTGGAATGGACTGATTTGGGATCTTTAGTCAGCTGTATCTTCATTTCTGTACCTGTGGAAGCGCTCTACGTATGCCGCATAAGATATCGACTGGAAGCGGTCCACATATGCCGCGTAATACCGACAACGATGGCTGAAAGGATATTTTCTGAATACAAAAGATTTCGCTATGGAAGAAGAAGATAACTGTTAGTACGGTAGATTTCTTCCGCAACCGTAGACTGTATGGCAACATAGATTCACAGTCCTCTTAATGGATGCTTCGCAAGAATATGGCACGTCGCACATCCGCGATAACTACTATCCTTCAAAGTAAAGAATGTGGCTGAAATTCTTTCAAAGTGGGTTACATAGTTTACTTTTGTTCCGCTGGGATCTTGGCAGATTTACGAGACGATCTTCGCTTCGAAATGAGGGAACGACGAGCTTCTCGCTTCTCGGCAAGTCGTTGCGCCACAAGTTTCTTGTAGGCAGCCGTTTCTTCCTTGTTTCGGAGGACACTGCTCATCTTCTCAGCCTTACGAGCACGCTTGCGTTGCAAGGTCAAAGGAGTTACCAGGCGTTGGATTTTGGGTGCCTTCTGAGTTTCCTTTCCCTTCTTATTAGTGAATTTACGACGGATGACATATGCGCGGACATCGTCAGCCTTGGCCAAGTTGAATAGCTTTCGGATATTGTTAGCTCTCTTGGGACCCAATCGGCGAGGGACAGAGTCGTTGGTCAATCCTTCAATAGTCTTCTCTCCGACTTGAGTAACGACCATGTTCAAAACGGCAATATCATTACCCACAATGCATCCACGAACAGACTTTCGCTTGCGTTCACCAGCTCGGCGTTGTCTGTATGCCTTTTGTCCCTTCTTACACAAAAGACGGACACGGGTATTGGTCAAAACACCCTGACGCATTGGGAATCCCTGTTTATCATTTCCTCCAGAAATTCGGAGAATATAGCCATCGAATTCTTCACCCAAGACACTTCCCTCGATTTCTTGGGCCATACGGCGTTCATACAAGCTTTGAAGACGCTTTTCATCTTCAACCTCGATAACCTTTTGCATGCCCGTGCTTGGGCAAGAGACGTTGATCTACAAGGGAAAAAAGCCATACATGAGGGAACGGTCCTTTCTTTACATAAAAATCACATGTACGAATCAACAGGAGAAAAAACAACCATCGTGCAGACCCCCCATGCCTACAGTACCCCACCAGGCAGACAATCTTGGAGAGCAACTAAACCATAATGACAATCGCGCCGCAATTTCCGCCACCCACGCCACTGTGCCACTACATCTCTAATGCCTACAACGAATTCATCACGACATACCTTCATGTTGGATAGAGGTGTTGATGATGAAATACTAAAACAGCCAAGTTGATGCGATAACCTCGACCTTGGTGCGTGAAAGCTGCTATCGGACTGCAAACGATGGCAACCATGCGAGCCTTTTCTTGCATCCACGGTGGGACGGTCAGGGCGATTCAGTAACAGGTAAGAAAAAATCGACCGATTCGATTACTATAAGGGGTTTCGTGTAACGTCCAGACTGTCTCTCCACTTGCTTCCACGTGTATGCATCGTTTCGAAGAACGTTCAAGCTTCCCAAGCCACGGACTGTTCGCTTCTGAAAAATCACAAATTCGATACGACACGATGCAAGGAGGACCCCATTATGCTTCGGTTCCCGGTCACATGAGTGTGTCGCATGCATCAGTACTTGGTCGCTTTCGTAGAGAAAATGCGTTGCGGAAATAGTCGGCTGATGCATTGATTTGTAAATTTAGTGTTGGAACTTGCGAACGATCAATGCTTATTCAAGAAGACGAGCCTATGAGTTCGGTACTGGTAAATGAGGATGCAAGCGAACATCCACGGAACCGACGGGATGGGATCATGACAGGCGATTCAGTTGAGATGGGCTTGCCGCTGTATCTACGGCTATTTTTTGGTCTGAATGGCCTCACCTTGAGTTTGGAGGGACTTGGTTTGATGTACATTATCAATTCAAGGGTCGAAATGCCGATTCCATACCTTCCGACATATGGCGCGATAGCCTTTCTACCCTGTTCATTCAAGCCTATTTATGGTTATCTAAGCCAGGGAGTGACATCGAGATTCAAGCTCTTCGCTACGCTCTTGCTGGGGAATGCCATTTTTGTCGCGTCGACTATGTTCATTCCGAAAGGCGCCGTCGTTCTCGCGTGTATGATAGGCTTTCTGCGAGGAGTGACCGATTCGTGGGCAGAGTTTTGTCTAGGTCTCACCCTTATTGATTGTGCTCGGGCTCAATCAGTGATAGATGGGACTATGTTTGATGCATTGGCATCCAAATTTCAAGCTCACGCCGCGACGGCACGAAATGTCGGTTCCTTTCTTGGCTATGTATGTACCTTTGTCATGTTCACAGGACGACAGTTTCTGAACAGTAACGCATCGAACGAGCTGAGTGCAGTCGACGCCAATATCCTGTTGATCTCATCGGCCACCCTTCAACTGGCTGGAGTCGTCTACGCTGGCTTCTTCGCACCACACGTACCGGTAGTCGAGTTACCAAGGACCTCGCATTCATTGCTGGATCAAGAGAGAGACCATGACGATCCCGAAGGAGGATTGGTTGCAGATGAGATGTCGTCACTGAGGGACGATGAAAGAAGCCATGGCTCCTACTCTAGCACCGATGATGCAGCGGACGATGGATCGATCGGAGCACGTGATCATTCGGGCTCCTCACTATTTCGGTATAACTCCGCGTTGGTGGTTCTCTTACAGATCACGGTCCTCATTTTTGCACTACAGACGCCGATAGTGGACCTTTCTTCCCATTTACTATGGAAAGTATGTGTGGTGTCTTGCCTCGGTGCAACGATCGTCGTCGGATTGGCCTCATTCTTCAGTAAACTTTGGGCGACATCCCACAGCGTGGCGCTCTACCTGATTCTGAGAAATGCATTACCCAGCGATTCAATGGTTCTTGGTTCGTATTTCTACTGGCTCTTTCAGTCATCCCCGGGTCTGCTCCAGTGTCTTTCCCTTCTGGGGTCAGGTATCATCACTTTGTCCTCGTGGTCCTACGGTCGATATTTGTCGAAATACCATTCAGGTGGAAAATTCATGATTCTGATTGCGGTCACCACTGTACTAGCAGGCATCGCTTCACTTGGGAACATTATCGTGTTTCGACACAGCCAGAGCAAATACCTAGTATGTATGGTTGTTTTCGTCAAGGTTGTGGAAACATTCTTTGGTGAATGGAGTTTTCTTCCAAATGTGATCTTGGCAACAACGTCGTTGAATCCGGTTGGCCATGGAACTCCGAACGATACAGGCAGTCCACCCATAAATGAACGACGGCATGACAATGTTGGCGTCAAGTACGGGACGCTCATTTCATGTATCGACTTCGGTGATCAACTGGGCTCCCTCATTGCCGGTCCATTGGTGGCTCTTCTAGCGATTAGTCGCGAGAACGACTTCGCCAACCTTGATCATTTGATCTTCATCTGCTTTTGTTTCGAAATACTGTCGCTACTGCTGTTGATATTGTTGAAGAGCAAGAGATAGGTTCGTCTAAGTAATCGAACCGAAGATGCAGTTCCCTACGCTAGTCCCATTTTTTATACTACTTTGGAAAGAAATGTCTGGTTCATCCGCTTGATACGTAATCATTACGATCCTCCGACCGATGGATTCTTCGTTGCATCATTGAACCTTAGTCTAGTGATAACCACAATGCTGTGCTCTGAAAGCGAGTTTAGACTGCGTGTTTTTTTCTAGCGAAGGGTGACGGTCAATTTTGTGACGAATGTTCGCCCCGCTGACTCCGGTCACACTGTTTAAATATACTTAAACATACATGTAGGAATTAATGAATACGAAGTTTAGCGAGTGCGCTTGGCATCCCAAAATGCCACCTCCCCTCTCACAGAACGAAAAACCAAGAATCGTGCTTGGCGATAAAGGTTGAAAAAGAATAGGATTCTCACATTGACCGTATTTGTGTGACCCTACCATCAAAGCAACCAAGTTGGAGAGACAAGTCTTTGTGTTTCTTGAATAGTTCCAACCCGCTGGAAATGGAGAATGACCCGTATTACGTCCTCGGTTTACCGCATAGCGCCAATGCGATACAGATCAAGAGATCATATCGGATGTTGGCCATGCGGTTGCACCCAGATAGATTAACGAGCCGGGGGGCTTCCGAAGAAGAGATTAAGGCTACCAGCCTAAAATTTGCTTCAATAGCTGCGGCATACGCTTTACTGTCGGATCCAGTTCAGAAAAGAGAGTATGACCACGTGTACAATCTTGGTGGATATTCTTCATCCTCCCCGCCAGAACAGACGAAAACAACACCCCCGCCTCGACCACCACCACCACCTCCTCATTCATGTCTACCTCCGAAACCTACGGCACAGAAAGGAATAGGATACAAATTTATTAACCCAGTGGACTACGTCCTCTCCCAAGGAAAAGTAAAATCGACGACAGTCGCGGGTGTCGCCATTCCGACAAGGTTCGCCTTGGGAAATGCTAAAGCCTTTCAAGTTTCCATCTCGACTGGTAAGGCAGAGGAATCATCTTCCGGTTCGATACACTGCCGATCGACGACTACGACATTCGCTGAAGGTAAGAAAGTCAGCAAGGTCGAGACGACGCATATTGATCGGCAGGGACGGAAGGAGACGGTCATCCGAGGCGATGACTATGTGGAAAGAAGGTTCGAGACGACGAAACCAAGAAAACGACGAACCCTATCAGAAAGTGTCAAAGAAAATGATATCACCCGTGCCCACATGACAAGTCCCAACCAAAATCCAACTTCGTGGCAGGAAAAGGTTGCACATGTGTACAACGACCCCCTCCCATGGCATCAAAAGGTTGCCAATTTTTATAAGGACTTTTCGTCGAATGTCCAACGGTGCACCAATCCTGCACTTATAAATCCATCCGAGTACATCACAGATATATGTGGCGTCCATGGAGCAGTATAGATCTCTCTCGTCGATCTATTTGAGCTTGTAACACGAATCCAGTCAGTAACGGAGCTGTATCGCCGAACTGACGATTCTTAACAAGTGACGTCTCTCCTTAAAGAGATGGGTCGACGACGTTACTTTCTCATTTAGTATGAATATATTTCCGTTTTAGTTTACGCCATGATGTCTAAATATAGACTCGTAGACAAGTGGTTCATGAACGTTGTCACCGTGCGCTAGTGTGTGGAACATCAATCGGTCGAACGCTACCTACAGTACTTAGTACCGACGATTGCCCCCGAGAGTGGAACGACGTGTCAGTCATTGCTCTCTTGTCGATGGCTAGATGCGTTGGGCTACTAAACGTCAGGCCAGGTTTCGTCGAAACTATGAAGAAACATTACTATTTGCAGTTATCCCCATGTTGGCGTGCAGTCGAGGTTGAATAACTCCCTAGAGTAGAAAGTTGACAGACACGCACGAGAGGTCGAGAGAGTCGAGTCTTTTGACCCGCGCTGCACCGCGAACTTGCCGTCACCTCGTCCATTTGTAGTTTTTCTCCCATCGAGTTCATCTACTGTACCATCGACAACCCAAGTCCTCGCATACATTTTCATTTTGAGAGATAACCTCTAGTAGACAAAATGGGTGAACGCAAGGTGGTGAGCAAATACATCCCCGCGGATTTCGACCCAAAGTTGATCCCCCGGGGGACCAAATTATCGAAGAAGGACGGTACCGTTCCTGTTCGTATGATGTTGCCCTTTAGCATTCAATGTGACACATGTCATACCTTTCTATATCGGGGACGGAAATTCAACTCGAAAAAGGAACCCATGGGTGGTCCAGATGGACGTTATCTCGGAATTCAACGATGGAGATTTTATATCAAATGTACTCATTGTGCTCGGACGATAAGCTTCCTAACGGATCCGAAAAATGCAGATTATGAAATGGAAAGTGGAGGGACGAGGAATTATGAAGTGTATAAGGACAAGGCGAAGACGGAAGAAGAAATTGCGGTAGAAAAAGAGCAGGAAGAAAAGGAGGATATGATGAGAGCTTTGGAGAATCGTGTCCTCGACAGTCAGCGCGAGATGGCAGACCTAGATAACTTGGAAGAGATCAGGGCGATGAATAAACGCCATGTGAAGCTCCTTTCAGCGGCAGAAGGTGGCTTCGATGCTGATGCGAAGGCTGTGATGGCAGCCAGACTAGCAAGGGAAGAAATGGCCAAAAAAGAATCTGAGTTAAACGAAAATGGTATTACCGAGGAGGATGAGGCATTAATCAAGTCCATTAAATTTGGACAGCGGACGACCGGAGGACACGATGTAGTCCGATTGACTAAAGAAGATGAAGAGAATGAAGAAAATCGTCGCCGTGACGAAGTAGCGGGAATACAGGCACGACAACAAGAGCTTAAGAATGGGGCGGCAATTTCGGGAAACACTCGAATGCCTTCAGTCAAGATTAAGCGAAAGCAGGCAAAAGTATCCGCAGTGGAAAAGGAGGCATCGAAAAAATCCAGATTGGAGGCCACAACATCAGCGGGAGATGCCGCGCCTGTAGGGCTTGCGGGATTGTTGGGGGGGTACGGTTCTGATTCTGACTAAGACTATGGAGTCCACTATTGTTTCCTATCCGTCCGTGTAACGTCTTCCGCAAGTTGTGCGATGACAGGGTCAT
>Ga0194115_10007475_pt1 | contig 10830 bp, 7 predicted proteins | sample TA2MahsurfametaG_3_FD_148656 | JGI IMG/M metagenome (GOLD analysis project Ga0194115, IMG submission 148656) | Freshwater microbial communities from Lake Tanganyika, Tanzania - TA2015002 Mahale S4 surface | ecosystem: Environmental > Aquatic > Freshwater > Lake | place: Tanzania: Lake Tanganyika... | reverse complement strand
GTGCCCTATAAGACTACAAGGATAGCTATTTTCGATCCGGATAGGTAGATTAGGCATGGGGGTACTACGAAGGAACATTCCGCTTACCGGTCGGCTTCATCCCTTGTAGAAATCCATGCATATTCTACTAGTAGTACCCAAAAAGTTGGAGATCTTGACCGTCTTGCTGCAACGGAGTACAGACACCACTCCTCTCGAGGACCAGAACAGAAATCTACCGCTCCATTACTTGGGTGACCCCCGACGCATTCGACCCTATGACTGGATTTCTGTTGACACTATCTATAGTCTAGGGTACATGCGCATGAAAAGCATTTTTGGTCGAGTAGTCGAAATCGAGGTGTGACACGGAATAGATTTAAAGAATACCGACCAAGAATCGGCACTATTTTTGTGAAAAAGATAGATTCTGGCAAATATAGTTTTCTACAAAGGATAGACTGAATAGCGTGTCTCTGACAACAACGCGGGATAAATCTTTACGGTCCGGGGTAAACAGATTCGACATGAAGTTACTTACACTTTGGTTAGGAGGACCGGGCGATTGTCTTCTTGACATCGGACCAATTCGCAATGGGGAATTCTTGAATGGACTTCTTTAATAATTTTTCTGACATATCCATAGAATGGAAGGATGGGACCATTAAGATTTGTGTATCCTTCATGATCAATCTTGTAAAGGGGAGTCGACTTGGACCACGTTCATGTTGTGGATTGAAGACTAGGAATTCCCCCCTCAACTCATCGATGCCGGCAATCGTCACAGAATGGCCTTCCCATTGAAGATATAGTGGCATCGGAGGACAACGACATTTCATCTTCCCAGGATGTAGACTATCGTTGGATGTAGATGACAAGAGCCGACCCGCTAGGTCCGATGCCGAGCTACACGTGGCGGATGACATCCTCTTCGTCGCCGAGTTCTTCTTGTTGTTGTTACAGAAAGGACATGTTTCATTCCCAAGTGCCTTGGAAAAATAGGATTGGACGAATCGTGGTAATTGATGACGTGATTCTGGACATCGGATGAATTGGATGACAGTCGCATCAATCCCCCAAAAGGCTAATGCGGTATAGACCTCCACCGCACCAATGTAAGATTTCTTCCCCTGTAATTTGTATCGAAAATGAGCAGCCCCATTCGGATCGAAGCCCTCCCTCCAGGCAGATTCAATAACAGACTGAATCTGATTCAAGGAGGGGATAGTAATCTGTTCATCCCTCCTAGGATACTTGGAATGGAATCCATGATCTCTAGGCAAATGAGGAAGCAACGCTGATAAGAGCATCTGTAGATTCCGGTATCCACAACTCCAGTTATCCTTCTGACCAATAAATTGTACTATTTTGGAAGTATCATTCGAATGGATCCACTCGTGTTGAGGTAATAGTCTTCCAGGAATGGTATAACTATGGTCACATCCATCCTTGTCAATGTTGACAATGATTGGATATGTCTTTAGAGACGAAATTTCAGTACCTCGACCTACTGCTGCAGCTTCCGACAGTATCACTCTTGGTCGTTTACGATTCTGACTACTGGCAAAGTTGAGATAGTGATTCTCATTATTGATTTGTTTTCGTTTCTCTCCTTCATCATTCTTTGCTTGTCTTCCAAGGGAAGCTTTGCCAGCAGGTATATTAGCACCCACTATACTAGATTGGATCGACTTGACGAATACGACGTCCTCCATGTCCCTTTCTCTTTTTGCATGGCAGGGTGTAGCTTCGTCATCGGAATCAAATATTTCAATCACTTGGTTACTCGATAGAACCATCGTAGGCTTGTTCAGGTTGTTCGTTCTTCACATTGATAGTCTACGGAGACGTGTGATGGTTTGTAGTAGATATCATAGCCGTGTCGTCTCGAAGAAAGCGTTGACAGTGAACTGTTACACGAGCGGTTCGTCGTTCGGACTACCGACTCATTCGAAAAAGCTGGGGCATATTTCAAAATGGTATCTATCACGAGAAAGTGCGTTGGTGGCAAAGAAATGTCGGTGCTGTACCCTAGAGTATACAGTGCATAGATATGATGTATGACAGGATAATCATGGCTTTGCCATTTCATCATTGCGTTTCTCGCTTACAGTTACTACATGATGACTTGAAAGATGAACACCTATCCTGAGAAGGAGGTACATTCGTATCTCTGAACCTTCGGTGCGGGCGGGTCGGAGACTGAATAAAGTAGGTTCTTCATTCGTATCATAGTTGCTACAATGATGACGATGCTAATGATGGGACAATGAGATTGATATTCGAGGATAAACCTAGTAGCGTATTTACACGTCAACAAGCAACAACAGCCCAGGAAGACATCATCGTCGGCACCTCCATGGCCAGAGAGAGAGTTAGAGTAACCGGGGTTTCTAGGAAGTGACATCTGCAATTCCAGAATCATCATCATCGGAGGAATAATCGTCTCCAGATCCAGCATCACCATCTACATCATCCTCATCGATACCGAATTGGGCCATTAGGGAGACCAAGGCCATAGCAGCATCACCTGCTCGATCTCTCCTTTCTTGATCTGTTAGGGCGCCACTTTTCGATGCCTCACGAATCTTCGAGGCCTCCCGTAGGACACCCTCCATTTGTTCAAAGATCTTATCTGCCTGTAAATCTTTCGTCATTTGTTCCATTTCACTCGGTCCGACCTTCTCACTATCATCTAATAGGATATCAGTGATCTGTACAGTAGTACTATCGGTTGATAACGATTGTTGTGTCGTTGTGTCTGTCGACGTCAACGTCATAGCGGGATGTCCACCACCAAATGTCGTCGGATCGGGTGGTTCGTAGGGATTTTCTTCCTCTTTAAGTTCCTCATTGTTTACCGTCTTTGTCATCTGATCACGATCTTCCTGATACCGTTTCTTCAAGACGTTGGTTTGAGTTTTCGACATGACAGCACTTGACCACATCGTTCCTTGTATCGCCTCAACGATACGAGCAAAGCCCTCCTTATCTCGTTCTTCATGGCCAGTCTTTTGACCCTCAGATGAAATATCCGCTTCGATATATTCATAACCACGATCTAAACACCATAAAATCCGTCTGGAATATTCTTCTTCCGCCTTTTGCCCCCGCAGTTCTTCCGGACAAGAGGGTGTGACTAATGTAATTCCTACACACAATCGTAACAGGTCACCTGGTGGATTATCCACCATTGCGTCGGCTTGTTCATGTATCGCATGTAGGGCATCAAAGGTTACTGCCGCTGTGGACATATCCGTCCCAAAGGTGGCGGATCGATCAGGATTGGAAGATAAGGCATCAAAGACTAGAATGATCCCATCTTCTTTCGTGTCACTAATCTTGTCGGTACCAATATCCTGCAAGATGACATTGGCCGTAAAGTATCTATTGACAATCGACAAGGTAGTACTTTCATCCACAGTTGGATAATCTACTTTGGACGATTCGTCGTTCTCGTCGGGTTGCTGTTGTAGTTGCTCCTGATTCTCAAAGTACGAACTTAGGGCAGTCTTTAGCAGGGTTGCACTGATGTTGGCACCAGACGGTCCCAATCGAACGATGGAGGATTTCACCATCTAGTATGAGTGAGATTGAAACTTGGTTCTGTCGTTATTGATTTTGATTACCTCTGATTTCAGAAGCGAGACGAAATGCTATCATGTAGTTCGGATGATTCACGATGGAGCCGTTGTTCCAGTGCATACGAAGAAACAAAATCCCGCCATGGGTTTCCATGCAATGCGGAGTCTTCGGGGGAGGGGGACTTCCATCCCCTCCTAAAACTCCCCTTTAGGGGTGACGGACGGACAAGGAGACGCTATTGACTATTGATGATATGGAAATACCTATCTACTTTACATACTTATGGATGGTAGAAGCATCACGATTGACCGTGACCTGACAGCGATAGTGGGCAAATCAACGGTCGGCATTTTTCTCACATCGACATTCGACCTTCGTTTTTCCTTCGTCGTCAAAGGTAGTATCATGTCCTTTCCAAACATCTTGGACTTTCACCAATTGTATAGACAGGTGAATCGCTTCCCACCATCACAACCAGAAGGCTCGGCCAGCATGAAGATCCTATCCTCTAGCCCACGTATCGATTTCTGGAATCGATCGGTGTACAACTATGAACGTATCCCAGAGAAAGATGATCCTCCGAGTCCTTCCAATCCCGGATCATCATCATCATATCACTACCACGATCCCAATCACCCCATACGACGACAGATCGTAGTACTGATAATTGCTTCCATCATGACGATCATTGGTTTCATCTGCCTAGGCTTGTATGCCTATTTCGGTTCAGCTTTCACTGTTGACAATGCCCATCAAGAGACTGTTGTTCCTACTCTATTCTCAGTGGTATACGCTGAGAACAAAACTCTAGTCTATGCCATTAAGAATCCCATCTACAATCATCTACAGAAGGCTGAAATCTTACCGGTAGAGAATCTACAACAAAAGGACGGAAAGCTCCCTACATTGTCCCTGGACCAGACGATCATCTCACCCGGGGATCCGCTTGTCGTTACATGGACGACAGGAGATTATTCCCTTACTTCAACATCGGCGAATGTCTATCCTCTCCATGATATGGATATCATCGCCTTCTTTTGTGAAGAATATGAATCATCCGAGTCGTTTTCCTTCTTGGAGGCAGCTACCCTTGCACAAATTCGAGCAACATCCGAATTCCATAGAGGTGAAGACAACGATCACTTCTATTCCGATGACTCCTCGTCCGACGCTTGGTTTATCCCCAGTTTTCCCCATCTCCGTCAGAATAATTGTCATTTTCGTTTATATTCCGACGTAACGCCGACTATGAATGCTGTCAACGCAACGGACGAAATACCCCGACAATATCAAGAGTTGGCAATTTCCGAAACGTTAACGATTGTGCAAGCCGACGAGATGCCTTCTGCCATCCATATGGCATTGGGTGATGATCCTACCAGAATGATCCTTCACTTTACGACGGGATATGTTAACGATACCATTCCGGTTGCCCGTATCGAATCTTCTGACGGGATGAGTAGTCCTCCTCGAATCGTAGAGGGTACGACGGACACCTATACGGCAGAAGATTTGTGTCAAGCTCCAGCGAATATTACCAAGGCTGGCCTATTCTATCCTCCTGGTCTATTGCATGTCATTGAATTAACGGATCTGATACCAGGTAAGGAGTATCACTATCAAGTGGGTCTCCAGATGAGGAACGGCCACGTACTGCATTGGTCGGACCTATACACATTCCGATCGGCACCAAGGGTTGGTGACAGTCAATCATTTTCGTACATCGTTTATGGAGATCAGGGATGTCCCTATCATGGATGGCAGGGTGGTAAGAAATGGATGGAATCCATGATGAGACGAGAGGGAGATGACAAGAGACGACGACTATCATCTGTCCATCATTTTGGGGATATCTCCTACGCCCGGGGTGCCTCACATGTATGGGATGCATGGTTTGATATGATCCAACCCATGTCGACACACCTCCCCTTGATGATTGCTGTGGGGAATCATGAATATGATCATACTGATGGTGGTGGAGAGGGGAAGGATCCAAGTGGTGTATTGACGCCTCATGGATACATGCCCACTTGGGGGAATTTCGGTGAAGACTCTGGAGGGGAATGTGCTGTTCCGATGGCAAAACGATTTCGTATGCCTTCATCATCATCTTCCAACGTCAGCAACAGTACGAGCAACAATGGCGTATTTTGGTATTCGTATGACTACGCAAGTGTCCACACAGTGGTGATATCGAGTGAACATGATCTTTCCATGTCTTCTCCACAATATACATTTCTAGAACATGATCTTGCTAATGTTGATCGGACAAAGACTCCCTGGGTTATCCTGGAAAGTCATCGACCACTTTATGAGGGTGAAGCAAGTGGGACCTTTTGGAAACAGAATTTAGTATCACAAGCGATACGAGAGGAACTTGAGGACTTATTGTCTGCCTACCAGGTCGACGTCGTTTTTGCTGGTCACTACCATGAATACCAACGTACATGTGATGGACTATACAAGGCACATTGTGGAAGGGGAGGTCCGATTCATATCACGGTTGGAAGTGCAGGAGCCAAACTCGATGCTGGATTTGATTTGATGAATGAATGGACAGAACATTTCATCAAGGGTGAATTTGGCTACGGTCGTGTGACGGTACACAACAACACCGATCTACACTTTGAGTTTGTCTTACATGGGACCGACGATGAGGTTCATGCGGGTGTCGTGTTGGATGATGTTTGGATCCATAGAGAACGGTAGCACGTCGCCCTTGGGGTGCTACTTGTGATGCAGACACTAGCAGATTAGACAAGGTAAAGTGAAGGGATCTACACTCATGTCAATGGGCTGAAACCTCGGTCATAGTACTACAATAGAGTCGAGTTCTGTGCTATACTGCACACGATGATTCGCTTCGCGAGAACAAAGGACGAAAGGGCCCACCACACCGTCATTGTTCTCAAGGTAGATAGAATAGCATGACGTTCATCTATACATAGATTCAGCCTTTTGAGATTCGCGTTCCATGAGATCGATCTGTTTCAGAATATTGTGTTTGTTGGTTTCGACGATACGTCCATTCATTACCATTTCATCAAGAAGGAAATGGACTTGTTCAAGCTGTAAAGAGAGCAACAAGCAAGATGAAACCAAGGGGTAAGTAGGAGTACAAATGCGAAACTGTCTGACGCACCAAAAAGAGTGTAGTACCATAACTTACACTGTACATGATATCTAATTCACAAATGGATCCAGCCCAACGATCCATCGTTTCAACAAGGGTATGGATGAATTCTAACATTCCTAATTCATTTTCTTGATTTTCTTCCTCCTCTGGAGTTGGTTTAGTCCCGACGATGAAAAAAAGACTGGCATATCGTCGATATACGACCTTGTATCCACGATATTCTAAGAAACTGCATTGTAATTCACTTCTGGAAAGACATTTACGAATAATTTCACTTTCCAATGCTGTACGTTCTGCCATACTAATCCATTCGTAATAGGAAGACAAACGAGTCTGGCCCTGCTTGTTGCTATTGTAGGCATTTGGCCGTCGTATATAGGGGAAAAGTCAGTCATCGGGAACCCCCCAAACGAGAATCGCATAAACGTTAGAATAGACCAGAAACACTTTTTCAAGATACCAGGCAAAACTGGGTTCGGAAACTCGTCGCCACTGTAAACTTCATTCCTCTTATACCGCTGACTTACACCATTAAAAGGAAAGAGATCGGCATTTCTTTTGATGCGTGAGCGAAAGAACAACCCTAACCGATCAAGCAAATTTCGAGGTCTTTCTTTTACCAAACTACGACAGTAATGTCGATGCACCTTTTGCAACTAGGACTATCTATCAGGGAGAACGGTCAACAATCCAAGCCTCCCAGTGCACGCAAGGATCAAATCGTATTTCCGTGTCGATTTTTCGTCGTGTATTGGTCGGCCAGTGCAGTGCGACGCCAGTCGAACCGTTGAACCCCCCCTATGTCACACGTCTCACATGGGCAACGACAAAAACCCTCTTGCATCGCAATGACGAACCCTTTTTTTTCAGTCGTCCTCAACCTAGAGCTTCCTGTATTCCCCCAAGATATTACGACTCCCCGTCCAAAGGTTGATTCGGCAACCCTATAAAATCACATGTGTTTGAATGAATTTTTTGGGGGACACTAGAAAATCGTGTTCATTTTGTGGGAGACAAACTTCCTCGCTCGAGGAAAAAAACCAACAAGGAACGATCCATTGCCAACGCAAAACAAGTGTTATAGCCAGCAACCAAAGATTGTAACGAACGTGAATTCTGTGACAGAGACAGAGATAGAGAAAGAGTGTGTCAATAAACCTCTTGCATCGGGTGTAGAACTCTTTTTTGCGTGTTGTGAGACAATGGTTGGACCGAGGAAATGGGCTGCCAAGTTGGACATGTACCGAAAGGTACCCGTGGATCTATTGGAGGGATCCAAACAGGGATCGTTCATTTCTTGGATGGCTATTTTCACCATACTGTTACTTTTCTACAAGGAAACTAGAGACTACTTTACAGCTAATATAAGACCCCACTTGATGTTGGATCGGAGACCGAAACTATCAAGTACTGATCATGTAGAGTTGATCCGAGCCGATTTCAATATAACGATGATGGATCTACATTGTGACTACGTCGAAGTGGACGTCGTCAGTGTCCTTGGGGTCAATCAGAATGTAACGAAAGATATCAGGAAGTATCCTATTGATGCCAATGGTGTAATGGACCGTTTCGCACGTCGGAATGCAAAGCAGCATGATATCGACGTTGCGATGTTTGACAAATTAGTTGTCGAGACATTAGAGGACCTACATCAAGATGGAGTGGAGGCTGTTAACCTGGACGAGCAGACGCTGGCATATGCCTTGAATGAGTACTCTCTAGTCTTTGTGGATTTCTTCGCAAGTTGGTGTTCTCATTGTCAAGTCCTCGCGCCGACATGGGAAGTCTTTGCCAGAGTGATGAACGATGTGTCCGAGGAATCGGAGGCGGAGACCAAGGAGGCAGAGAACAAGGCCGATCGAAAAGAAGCGAAAGCCTTACCCACTCCGGTGCTTGTAGGCAAGGTGGATTGTGTATCTCAGCATGCGCTTTGTATGAACAATGAGATCTACGCCTACCCGACCTTACGTCTCTTCGTCGAAGGAAAACGATACAAGTATGGAGACTACAACGGTCATCGAACCGTGATTGATCTCATTCACTTCCTCAAGGCATCAGAAGACACTATGAAAAATGATGGTTCACTTCCTATGGATAAACTCAAGGCCGCCGTGGAATGGCACTTGGATGTCTCACCTGAGGAAAAGCATTGGACAGAGGCGTTGGAACGAAGTCGTCATCATCTGAAGAAACAAACATGGGATCCAAAAAGTCATCCAGGATGTCAAATATCTGGATCCCTCCTCCTGCAACGGGTACCAGGTAATTTCTATATTCAGGCATTTTCACCCCATCATGATCTAAACCCGTACATGACGAATGTTAGTCATGAGATCCATCAACTGTCCTTTTCAACGGCTAACGATGGAAAAAAGAAAAAACATCTCGGTCTCCTCCCGAAAGACTTTAGTGTGAAGAGTCTTTCCCCCTTTGATGGGAACGTTTACGTAACTCGAGAGCTTCATGAAGCTTACCATCACTATGTCAAACTCGTGACGACGAATGATAAATTTTTCCAAGTCCTTCAAAGCACTCAGTTGGCAACCTATACATCCACTGAAGTTCCTGAAGCCAAATTCATTATCGATCTATCTCCCATTGCGGTTCTCTACCGTGATGAGTCAAGAGGTTGGTATGATTACTTAACGTCTGTGATGGCAATCATTGGTGGGACCTTTACAGTGGTTGGCTTTTTCGAAATGGGCGTCCGACAAGTATCTAGACGTGTATCACAGGTTCATCGTCCCGTACGATAACCCGGGGGGAAAATGGTAACCCATTCAAAGAAAACCTAAACCCCAGTGCTGAAGTAGTGATATGTTGGAACTGTCCATAGTAGGACGACCTGAAACAGGTTTCGAACCGTAAATGTTAGTGACAAGTTTTGTTAATATTGAGAGCGGAAGTTGACCCTTCAGTTGTCTTGCCTAAGCGTATAGAATTGGGCGGCCAAGAAAGACTCTTCTCTAGTACATAGGTAGTTGTTACAACGAAGACCAACTGATTCTGATTCATCGAGATTTGCGTTGACGATGACAACGAGCGCCCCCACTAAAAGGGGGGAAAGTGGAAAATCATGATGGAACTATATAGAAACTGCATTGAAATGTCGGGGGAAACTAAGTGCTGTCGATTTCACCAAAGCGACTTCCAGCACGCCTAAAAGCAATTATTTCATTTTCAAAGGTCGAAGGTGGCGACGATCTCTGTCTGGTTTACTCAACAAACAGGTTTTGGTGCTTTCTCTTGTAGTTGATTTGACGACGAATGAAAGAAATTATTCCACTTGCGACACCCTATCCGTGGGATAATCCCGCCATGAAGGAAGCACAACTTCTCACGAATCAGAAATTACGAAAGCGTCGATTTGTTGGTAGTGGCTTTGTTGCGTTACAGAAGGGAGCCTTAGGTCCGACTTCCGATTTGGATGATGATAGTCAATCGTTGTTACAAAACTTACTGTATCAACGTGGAGTGGAGATTGATACGAAGGTAGCCAACACATCCATCGCGGACAAGATGTTTGGATTTATGACATTACCTGACAATGCCCTTTCGAAGAAACCTGCCGATATTGATTCTGATGATACTGAGGTGTTGAAGGGTGCCCAGTGCGGGGAGATATCATTATTCCTAACGATATTGAAAGTCATTTCCGACAGTGGATCGACACCGGTTTCTACGAAGGAGCTCTTTCGAGCATGCTGTCTCGCAGTTCGTTCCCGTGATATACCAGGATCTATGGATGCGAAAGGTAAGTGTGAAGACCACGGATTCATCTAATCTTTTTAGACTTTTTGAAAATCTTGTGATCTATACTCGACTATATCTCACGCACTGGTCATTAGAAATGGTTATGGCAGCCCTCCATTTCATGTCTCGAGACTGTGAGATCATTTCTGAAGATTTGATTTCACTTCCATTGATTCGACCTCCTCAAGAGCTGGCTGACCTGGAACGTCGCACTTTTAGTAAATGTGGAGACTGGACGATGGATGATGATGATTTCGTGGCGAAGGTATTGCGATTGGAACAAATCTTTACATCGTCATCAAGTTCGTGGAGGTGGCTCAAGAGAGAATATGTAGCACCTCGACTCGCTCAGAAGGATGAGGACAGCCTATTCT
>Ga0194115_10007473_pt1 | contig 10831 bp, 12 predicted proteins | sample TA2MahsurfametaG_3_FD_148656 | JGI IMG/M metagenome (GOLD analysis project Ga0194115, IMG submission 148656) | Freshwater microbial communities from Lake Tanganyika, Tanzania - TA2015002 Mahale S4 surface | ecosystem: Environmental > Aquatic > Freshwater > Lake | place: Tanzania: Lake... | reverse complement strand
GTTCGCAGCTGGCAGATTCCTTTCATGCTATTGGGTCCTCCTGGCATTCTCGTGGCGCTTTGGATGATGACGGTAGACGAGCCACCGCGTCGAGGCATCACAGGCGAGTTGCCAAGCTTTCGCGCCGTCATCTCTCACCTGCTCGTGAACAGGTCGTTCTATCTGAACTTTTTTTTTGGCGTGTCATGTCTCACATTGCTCTTTAATGGCATCGCCTTCTGGTTTCCCGCCCATCTTATGCGCAGCTTCGGAGTCGATGCGCTATTCGTAGCGTTCACCTACGGCCCCATCATGGTCGTCGCGGGTGCAGCCGGTATCCTCACTGGCGGGATTTTGGCTGATCGCTGGCGATCGAGCGGTAATCCAACGGCGGAGATATATGTCGCACTCGTGAGCGCCCTTGGTCTCTGGCCGATCTCGATTGCGACGTTCCAGGTCGGTAACGTCACGCTCGCATTGACTCTCGCGATTCCGACGCTGTTCTTCTCGAGCTTCGCATTCGGAGCAGCTTCATCGGCCATACAACTCGTTACGCCAAACCAGCTGCGGGCCCGCGTCTCGGCGATCTACCTGCTCGTGATCAATATTATTGGAATCGGCTTAGGTGCGACGGTAGCCTCAGCCATTTCTGATTACATCTTCGAGGATGAAAAACGTATCGGCGATGGTATCTCTTTAGTCGCCCTGGTCAGCACCCCGTTAGCTGCTTTTTTATTCTGGCGTTGTCAGCGCGCCTTCAAAGAGCTGCAATTAAATTAGGCGCAGCGTCAGTTCTCCCGTCTCACCCGCGAATCATACTCGAGTCCCATTATTCTGCCCGAGCATCATCTGTTGCTCCCCCTAAGCGGAGGCGGGACGGGTAGCTTGTAAGCGTGGCTGGCGGATTTGGGCTGGGCACGCTTGGATTCGAATCAAGGACCAAGGGATGATGAGTAGCTTGTACCCTTCGTCCTTCGCAATCAGCCTTTTTCTGCGGGCTTTTTCACTGCTAAAGACGGTGTGTAAGCAAGTGCGTAGGTACATTTTCGGTTAAAAGGGGGTGCAAGTGCACTATTTTCTGCGGTCTTAAAACGCGGCTCTAACGGTATCGCTGAACTTCGAAACCAACCAGGCCAAACTCATCGACCCCCCTTCCAGCCTCACCAACCGTGCCAACCAATCTCCATGCTTAACCCTAGCGGTCTAACCGAAATGTAGCCGTACTTTTCAACAAACGTCACCACAACGGACTCTCGAAGCGTATGAATGATCTCCTCGATCGTGTATCTCTGCTTGCCCATCGTCCACGTCTCCTGCTCCTTTTATGAACATTAAACATGGACCAAAAATCCCGGGTCAGGTCAGGACTCGCCCCTAGGCCTCGGGCGTCGGGGGTCGATCGCCAAGAGCGCGGCGATCGCTTGATTAAGCTGCGGCGACTCGGGCGTAACACTGCTGTTGAAGTACGCGCTGACTTTGCCGTCGGATGAAACTAAATATTTATTGAAGTTCCAGCTCGGCTCGCGCTGCTGACGTGCGAGTTCTACGAACACCGGATTCGCATTGCGCCCGGTCACCGATGTCGGCGAGAGCATCACGAATGTCACGCCGTAGTTCGCATAACAAACCTCCGCCGTTTCAGCCTCGTCTTTGGCCTCCTGCCGAAAATCGTCAGAGGGAAAGCCGACGACCACAAGACCCTTATTTTTATACCGCTCATGCAGCGCTTGCAGTCCATTAAATTGCGGCGTGTGACCGCAGTGACTCGCCGTGTTGACTAGTAACAGCGGCCTGCCCGCGAAATCGCGACAAAGATTAACCGTGCTACGGCTACGTAACTTACGGAAGTCGTGATCGAGGAACGCAGGACAGGACTGGGTCACCGCGGTGGGCTGCGTAGCTGCCGTTTTGATGCCCGCCTACAGCGGGGCGGCGGGGAACGCCGTGATCACCAGTGTTAAGACAACTAAGAAACTGCGAGAAGTTCTGTACATGGGTGAACTCGTCCTTGAGGGAGGTTTCTTCGCCGGATTATACGCCCACGGCCTCCTCGAGGCAGCATCCCTAACCGAATTTAGATTCGATCAAGTCTGTCCCATCCACTTTTATCGATCCAGTGTCGGTGCAAATTTAGGCAGCCTTTTGGGGCCCATCCTTGTGAATCTGGCTATTTATCCCCGGGCCCTCGGATCCCCACGGCCCGCTTGCATTCGAACCACGGACCAAGGGATTATGAACAGAATAGACTCAGGGATCTCTATTGGCCTTTAATGACTCACAGATGTTACTAATCGGTGTGAAAGGCAACATGCAGGTTATTGTCTGACTTTCAACAGCTCATTAGTCGCACTAGGCCATTGTTTTTACAAGTGACTCGTGGTGCTGCTTTCGCCGCGTTAATATAAAGCACTATGAAAAAGCTGCTTGAGGCACATGAGGTGTTGCCGACGCTGTCGCTTGAGGACAAGGGACGACAAGATTTCATCGCTGTACTGCGTGGCCATTTATCCAGTCGTGTCATGCCGGGAAACCAAGCGCTCTACTCAAAGGTCGTCGAGCCACGATTTGAGCATCGCCATGGCCGTAAGCCCTCACACTATTCCGAAGTACGAGCGGCAATGGAGCGCGAACCTTTCTATCAGTTTTGGAGTGCGCTTCAGCGTTGCAGTCAGGAACGGATGTGGGACGCGACGATCGATGTCGTCGAACGTGATTTCGAGCGTTTGAACACGATCCGTCCATTACGTAGACGGCGCGGCACGCTGCAACTCGATGCCTCGCTAGAAATTCCTGCTTACCACCGCCACGTCGACATCCATCTGCAACCCGGCGGCTATCACACGGAGTTCGCACCTGGCGACTTGGCTGCTGGCGCGATTTACGATCTCGGACTAGATATGTACTCGAATGGCGCGATGGGTCGTCGTAACGAGTATCTCGGTGACTTATTGCTCGAATATTTTTTGAACGTCTTCCCTGCTCGGAAACCAAAGCGAATTTTGGATATGGGATGTGCGATCGGGAATAGTACGCTGCCGTGGGCGAGAAGATTCCCTGCCGCCCAGGTCGATGCAATCGATGTCGCTGCGCCGCAGTTGCGTTACGGGCATCTGCGAGCCGAGTCGTTCGGTGTGCCGGTGCATTTCAGTCAACAAAACGCCGAGCACACGAATTTCTCTGCAGAGTCATTCGATTTGATCGTTTCGCATATTATGTTGCACGAAACATCAGCGCGTGCATTACCCGAGATTTTCGCCGAATGTCGCCGGATCTTAAAACCCGGTGGACTGATGCTTCATTTGGAGGTCGCCCGAGGTAATTCGGTATTCGAGAATTTCATGACTAACTGGGAGAGTTGGAATAACAACGAAACTTTCGGTCATTACCTGACGCACGTCGATTATGTCGCGCTTGCGGAGCGCGCTGGTTTCATGCCCGGGTCGGTAAAGTGCGAACACCCCGTCGGAACGCGCGACCCTCAGCAGCAGCTTTATTCCGAGGAATCGCCGTGGCAGTTCATTTCGGCAGTTGCCTGATGACTTCTCTAAGTAGGTTAGATTGAACTTCTGGCGGTATTTGAGATATTGCTTTTTGATATCAATAGATCAAACGCTATAGGGAAACGGCTCTCGTAAAGCTCATCAGACAACCTAGTGGAAGATCGGGAGAGTATGCGACTTCATTGGCAGGATAATTTTTAATCAGTAAGCAGATTCTTGCGGGTCGCCGACCCACACGATTGGAAGAAAAAAAACCACTTACGACGCGATCGTGCCAGCCTACGGTGCTTCGATCATCCCGTGCGGTGCCATCGTCGAGCGCCGCCTCTACCCAGACGCGCTGCTCGCGGCGGTACTCTCAAGGGACGCGGATAACGACCTTACCGAGCTTCTGTCCACTTTCCACGTAGCGCATTGCGGCGCGGGCGTCATCGAATTCGAATACCCGATCAATGACCGGACGGATCCCGGTCACTGCCATCGCATGCACTAGATTTTCAAGCATACGCCTACTGCCAACGATAACGCCTTTGATAGTAAGGCCTTTCATGATCATGCCTCGAGGAAATCTGCGCAGCCCTTCAAACTCGTCCCCACTCGGCGTTACGCCGCTGTCACCTCCGCGTACGGAGTTCGCGCCAATTAGCATTACGCGGCCGTTCGACGCACAGGCGAGCAGGCAGCGCTCCATCTCGCTAATACCGACCGTATTCAGCACGACGTCGGCACCGCGCCCACCGGTCACGCGCAGTACTTCCGTGTGCCAGTCGGGTTGTTGGCGATAGTTGACCGTGAGATCGGCACCGAGTCTGCGCAGCCGCGCGAGTTTCTCATCACTTGACGAGCTAATCACGACGCGTGCACCGAGCATTTTCGCCCACTGCATGCCGAATACCGACACACCGCCGCTGCCTAGCGTCATTAGCGTTTCGCTGGGACGAAGACCCGCGCCGACGACGACGGCGTGCCATGCCGTGAGCCCGGCGTTAGGCAGCGTACTCGCCTCAAGGTAGGAAATGTTATCCGGCAGACGTACAAGGCCCTGTGCAGGTACCACGGCGCGCTCTGCGAGGAATCCATCGGTGGTTACCGAGAAGTCATACGTGGACATGGACTCGTCGTGCCATGCACCGTCGACCCATAGTGGGAAGTGCGTACAGACGACACGGTCGCCAGGTCGAACGCGTGTGACACCCGGACCAAGTTTCAGCACCTCCCCAGCGTTATCGTCGAGCGGGATGCGCGTTGGGACGCGGTCGCCACCGTAAATGCGCACACCCCGCAGCAGCGATAGATCGCGCGCGTTAAATCCAGTTGCGTGAACTTTTAGCAGAACCTCGCCTGGGCCCGGCACAGGTTCAGGTCTTTCAACGAGCCGCAGCCCGAGCTCACCCTCGCCCATCTCCCAAGCACGAATCGTCGGTGCGGCATGATCGATTTTTGACGCGTACTCGCGCGCCATGAGCGATCTGCCGTCCAGCAGTGCGAGCGCGCCTAAGCTTATAGAGCCCTGAAGCAAATTACGCCTATCGGTCATGATCATAATTATCCCACAACGCGAACATACCTACATTTCAGGTATTTATCGTCAGTCTCGGTTCACGGTACACGGCTTCGATCACTATGTGAGCGCGCACCACATTCGCATCGTCGCTGATCGTTACTCCGATTGAGTTGATCAACAAAGTCGGGGTGGAAGCTACCGCGGTTTTTACGGATTGAGATCTCGAACCATGAGATCGAGTCAACTCGTCGATCGTGCCGCAACAGCTTCGATTTCGATTCGTGCATCGGGTACCGCGAGTCCTTTGACGTAAACCAGTGTGCCTGCCTGCTTTCCGCTAGGGTTGTGTTTGCGGCCGGCTCTGATCACCGCCGGCAGATCCGCAGCATCAGTCAGATAGACAGTAGTTTTAACAAGATCCTCCATCGTCATCCCGGCATCGGCGAGCGATCTCGCGATTCGCTCATAGACGATATCCGCCTGTACATCTCCGTCAGCGGGCGTTTTGCCGTCGGCCCCGGTGGCGGTCTGACCGCTGATGTATAACAGTCTCGACCCCGGCGGGATCTCGACGGTACGGTAGGTGAAGCCGCCGTTCGGATTGCGTACAAGATTAGTGGGTGCCTGTACGATCTTATTAGGTTGTACCGCTGAGCCTGTACTCGCTGCTGTTATTGCACTTACGAGCAGCCATGTGATCAATGATCTTGTTTTGCCATCCCGTGAAATCCCGTGCATTTGAAATCCTCCCGGTTACCAATATTTTTGGGGATCATACGCATGAGTCAGATTAAAGTATTTGTTGTTAACCTAATTTATATTGACGCTCAGAGTACGATGTCCCGAGTCCGAGACGCCTTGTCCAGCCCGCTTTGGTTGATCCAAGTTTGACATTGGTTTAAGCAGCCCTGTTAGCGTTGTCATGAAGATACGGGGGGGTGGGGACGATTCCCCGGACCGAGGGCGCTGTTCGGCCGAACCCGGTGGTGGTGATTGCTCCATTGTTCGATCAGCATCTGGGTTTCACGCACGATATAGAAGAGCGCACCGTGCAAAAGCCCGTTTCTCAGCTTGCCATTAAAGCCCTCACCGTAGCCATTTTCCTAAGCGCTACCGGGCTGGAAAAAGCTAAGGAGGCTGCGTTTAGGCATCGGGAGCGCGACTCCATCGGGGTCGCCGTCTCCGCGCGGGATCGTCAAGCTAATAAAGACGGAAAGAAATTGATCGTCGAGCAACACCCGCCGCCGAGACCTCAAGAACCGCAACGCCAGCGAGACGGGAAGGGATTCCCCGTAACTCACCCCCCTACCGATTGTAGGGGGGGATATCACACGATATCTTTGAGTGTTAAGCAGGATAGCCCTGTATTCCGAGTGCGTCGCAATAAATTGATATCTCGTCACTACTTGGGGTATTTCGATGTCTGCTACTGCGGTGAGCAGGAGCGCTCTGACCGCCCGCTGCACAACCGATCAGCCAACGATCACTTCCACTCGATGTGCCGGAAATTCATCTCGCCGAAGAAGCTACGGTACTCCTCGTAACCCTTCACGAGTTCCCTCTCCTTTGCCTGCGCGAGTGTCTTGCGCACCTCGGCCATCACTTGGTTATACGTTTTTTCGTCTGGTTCCTGCATCGCCGAACTGGCAAATTTATTTACTAGCATCACGTTGAACGGACCGGCAGCGTCCGTTTCACTGACATAGATGAAGCAGTCCTCGAGCGTACCCACCTTCTTACCGGCGTTGCACGTTGTCATCCAGCTCTGCCGCAGGCCCCCTAGGTAGTCATCGATGCGGTTCGGGTCCACCTTCACCATCGTTACATTCCACACAGTTTTGCTCTTCACATAGTCCTTAAACATCTCGGCTGCATTCGCGTGACCAATCATGCCGACGACCGTTAGAGCAGCCAGCACCTTGATATGATTCATAGATTTTTCTCCCTCGTTTATTTGGACACTTATATTCTTTTTAGCACAGGGTCTCACGCCAGCTCTTGAGTGGCGGCGCGCCAACAGACGGACACACCCCTAAAAGATCCGAGTGAAGGCGACTCGACCCGCCAATCCCCCCCTTGACCTAACCAGGTATTTTCGGTCCAGGCTTCATACACATAAAAGGGGTGAGAGACGTAGACGATAGAGAGGCAGAGATATCCGATCGAGTAGATTCTCTTGGGGTTTCGCGATACTGGTATACCAAGTGGTCAGGGCCTGAAATCATTGGAGTGGCAGTAGTCTAACTAAGCAATCTACAAACACACTCATTGTTGTTTAAATTGTCGTTTAAATGATAAAGACTGACCTCGGAAACATCGAAAAACAGTTTTAAAAAAAGATTCTCACACTCTCCTGTATTTCTTTGACTTTTAACTAAGCTCCGTGTACGAGGGTATTTTCGCAGACGAAATCACCTGTGGGAAACATGGGGTTTACGTTTAAACTCTTTTACGAACAGCTTAGTGACACGCGTAGGCGATTGTAGGCGACCGGCGATCACGAACTACTGTTTTCCAACAATTCCTAAGTCCTTGGTGCAAATCCGAAGGGGGACCTAATCCCCACTCGCCCACAGCACTCAAACGCTGCCAACACAAATTACCGACTGGTGTTGGTCATAGCGCGGAACACGCGGATTCATGATGTGGAACCATAAAGGCGGTAAAAGCGCAACTAGCACCATAGTTGGATAACCGGCGGGGAGCTGCGGACTGTCGGGGTGATGGCGCAGCACCTGGTAACGCCTAAATCCGAATGCATGATGATCACTGTGCCGTTGTAGTTGGAAAAGAAGCGCGTTGGTCACCGCGAAGTCGGCGTTCCACGAGTGCAAATGGTTGACCCGCTCGTATCGCACGGGGCCATCGGCAGAATGAAGCTCGCGTCGCGTCAATCCGTAATGCTCAATGTAGTTGACGATCTCGAGTAGCGCGACAGCGACTACTGATTGCCCTAAAAAATAGGCGCCGCCCACCCAAGGTGGATGTAGCGATGCGGCATTGACGATCAGCATACAGATGATGCAGAACCCGACCGACGCCGCGATCCAACCCACACTTTCACTGCTGTACCAGCGCCATATCTTTCCGCACTGCGTACAGCTCGCCCGCTCGAGATCGAGCGCTCGACCAGGATTTCTTGTCATCGACCGAAAGATGAAACTGAAGACCGTCTGATCGATCCGCGCAGTAGTGCCGTCTCGTGGAGTCGCCACATCGATGTGGTGACCAGCGATATGTTCGATCTTGAATGTACCGTATGAGACCATAGCCAGCAGCGTACCCCCTATGAGAGGTTCAATCTTGTTGGGCTTATGAATCAATTCGTGTGCTGGAGTAATCGCGACGATACCGCCGGCCAGTCCGATCGATATGATCCATCCGAGCATTAGGAGGGGGGACATGGGTTCGTTAGCAACCACCCAAGCACCAATCAACAGAGTCGCCACATACGCGGGCAGGCACAACATCGGTAATAGCCGGTAGTAACGTTCCTTAGATAGTCCTGCAGAGACCGCCGCTGAAGGGTTAGACGGATCACGCCCGATAAGCCCGTCGAGAATCGGGACGACGACAAACAAAACAAACGGCGTGAGACTGACGGTGATCAGCCAATTACCCGTCTCTTGGCCGATGATGAATCCGACTGTTGGCAGTAGGGCGACTAATATCGGTGCTAAGTAACCGATTTTCTTGATCATTCAGGGATCATGCGTGACTTTACCTAAAGACAAAGCAAGTCATCTGTTTTCGATCGTTAAAGGATAGCGGCTTTTTAATTGGAACACCGCACAGACTCCCGAACTCTGCACAGGAGTCAGTTTCATCGCTCCCGCTTCTTACGGTTCAGACGTTTTGCCACTAAAACCAGTCGTTCCTCTGGGGTTCGACCCCGCTTCATCGAAAAGCGTTCTTGAAAGAGTGGCCTGGATCGGCCTCGGCGATACCACGAAACTAACATCGGAATTTTGGCCAATCGGAAGATCCCAAGCTGTGGACACCGTCGGTGTGTTTCCGCTGCGAGGGCGCGCAGTTTTTTAACGGGCTCCCGGGTGTCAAATGTCAAGTCGAAATTCAACTGTTCGAACTTGGGTTGCAAGTGCAGATCAAAGAAAAAGCCGCGGATATCGATAAGCGATCGGAGTGTGGTAGTGAGACTTGAGTGCTTAAACCCCTGATCTCGCGCAACCACCGCAATGGTAATCGATGTACAACCGGCAAGAGCAGCGAGCTGTGCATGGACAGGCGTCCATCCTCGCGAGCGACCGCGCAGCTCAGGGGGATCGCCGATGTCGAACCCCTCGGGCTCATCGAACATGAGCGAGGGCTGGCCCTCAAAAAACCCCTCGACACGCATCTGTTCGTGGGAAACAGTGGTGACGTCCGAGACACCGATATAAGGCGGATAGGGGTACGGCTCGTTCATATGAACTCCTCATGATTTTTCATGCTTGGACATCAACTCCGAATATCGCTCATTCTGAATTGATTGGTTCAAGTTGGACAGTAGCGTAGGGTGCCCTTTTAGGGGTTGTCATGAAGATTCGGGGGGGGTGGGGACGATTCCCCAGGCCGAGGGCGCTGTTCGCCCGAACCCGGTGGTGGTGATTGCTCCATTGTTCGATCAGCATCTGGGGTTCACGTACGGTGTAGAAGAGCTCACCGTTCAAAAGCCCGTTTCTCAGCTTGCCATTAAAGCTCTCCCAGTAGCCATTTTCCTAAGCGCTACCGGGCTGGAAAAAGCTAAGGAGGCTGCGTTTGGGCATCGGGAGCGCGACCCCATCGGGGTCGCCGTCTCCGCGCGGGACCGTCAAGCTAATAAAAACGGAAAGAAAGTGACCGTCGAGCAACGCCCGCCGCCGAGGCCTCAAGAACCGCAACGCCAGCGAGACGGGAAGGGATTCCCTGTAACTCACTCCCTCCCCGGCCGAATGAAGAAGCGTGGAAGTGTGTAATCTAAGAATTCACTCTCGCCTGCGCGCGAACGCTTCATTAATCCGTGTTCATCGGCAATTTTTTAGGTGGTGTACCATAAGGAAAACGGAATGGAGTATAACGATGTCATCAATAGATCAAAAATTTAATCATTATCTCAACATACTCAATGAATTCTCCGATAACACGGATCGATACAAATTTCTGATAAATCTAGCCAGGCGAGCACAGCCCTTTCCCGAAGAATTCAGATTGGATAACTTCAAGGTAAAGGGCTGTTTGAGTCAAGTATGGCTTGTACCCAAGTTTGAAAACGGTGTGGTCAACTATTTTTCGGATAGTGACGCTGCGATTGTTAAAGGCACGGTCACACTAATCAGTGATATCTACTCTGGCAGCAGTCCACAAGACATCGCTAATAACGAACGCGATCTCATGGAGGCATTAGATTTAGGAAATATCCTAAGCATGAATCGCAGGAGCGGTGCGTACAATATGTTAGTGACTGTGAAAGAACAGGCCAAGTTATTTGTATAACTCAGAAGTATGGGAAAGCGGCATACAACTGACTGGCAGTTTAAAACTGGCGGCGATCACGATCTCCAAGTGTTGTTCAAACCTCGTCCAATATTTGACAATGCAGACGATCCTGCTGAGGCAGAGTGCATGCTAGATGAAGGGCAACTATCTTTGCAGCCCGGGCTTGTACTTTTCCCGTTTTGCCGAGGCCACTAGAATAGGACAATCACGACCGGACTGCGGAGTTTAAGTCCTTGAAAAATAGCGTCGGTCAAGGGATTTCAACCCCCGGCTGACGGTTTAGAAATCTGTCGATAGGGTGAACTGATATGTCCGCGGAGGTCCGGGCCGAAATGACGCCAACCCCGTCACCGATGTGGTGATCGTGCCCAAG
>Ga0194115_10007472_pt1 | contig 10832 bp, 11 predicted proteins | sample TA2MahsurfametaG_3_FD_148656 | JGI IMG/M metagenome (GOLD analysis project Ga0194115, IMG submission 148656) | Freshwater microbial communities from Lake Tanganyika, Tanzania - TA2015002 Mahale S4 surface | ecosystem: Environmental > Aquatic > Freshwater > Lake | place: Tanzania: Lake... | reverse complement strand
GACGAAGCGTCCCTTGACACGAAGGCGTCGATCGGCAAGATTCTTCCGACAGTTGTATCGTATCTTCTTATTCCATACTCTACGGGTACGCTTTCCTTGATACCGGGCAATGATCGCAGCTCGTTCCAGAGGAGTATAGATTCCAATCCGACCGTTCTGGTTATACACCTTAAGCAACAGTCACAACAGATATCGATTTGAGTCGTGGTTGGCTTTGGCACAAAACTGCCGGCCCTCTTTGCTTCGCTTACCTCTTTATACTTGTCGAGCGAGTGAGGTAACGTAAGTATGCCCTTTTCACCATTCATATTGACTTCACTCAAGTCTTCTAGTAGTCTAGATCGAGCACGCCGTAGGAGTTCATCGGGGGATAGATCCGCTTCATCAACGTCTTCTTCCACCTCGACCTTGTCTTCTACCATCTCATCATCATTCGCGTCTTCTTCTTCGTCGTCGTCTTCATTCCCTGCCAGCTCCTGCTTGGCCTTGATAGCAGCACTAGCCTCGGCCATTTCTTCTTCCAAAATAGAAGCAGGAAGAACGAACCGAAGGCGATTTTGATCCCGAGGTACCCATTTCTCCATACCTTCGGGGTTGGAAACACTACGACGGCGGGACCCTTCTACTCGACGAGGCGGTGGTGGAGGCATAGTCTCGTCGTCGGACGAGGATGATGAGACTACCGTGTTCGCCACTACTGTCGCCTTGTTGAATGGAAGCATAGAAACAGAGGTCTCCCATCGGGCCGAGGATGGAGAGGCTGCAGACTCCATTGTGGCCGTCTCCTTGGTAGCAAGGAATGCAAGAGCTTCTAACCCAGCCGAGTCACATCGATCCCGCCGCGTAATTGATACAGATTCAGATGAGGAACACGCCGTGGATGACTCATTTGCGCTTGATTGGACTCGATGAAACGGAATAACCGAGTTGGGTGACACTCCCAGCAGAGCTTGCGCAGCATCAAGTCTATCCCTACCAGAATCATACAAGGCCTGAGGGGCGTACATCGTGTTCGCCAAGTCGATTATACTCTGGGATGGCATTGTTTCGTCCTGGGAAAGGGGGCGGTTCAAAGCAAAGTTTGAAGTGAGGGCTAAGGTCATCAATCGGATGCTGATGTTACCAATGCTGGTAGCTCAATAAAGACAATGGCCGAATGATTGTGTCAGCCACTAAGGTGTCAATGCTACGTGTCTTTGGGAACGGAAACCGGAAGGACGTGTGTCAAGTTGTAGTTGTGATGCAAAAGAACTCGAATGGGAACAGGAAAGAGGAACAAGCTAACGGCCAAGGTACCCCTCCATAGAGCCATACGGAAGACCCTGATGGTTCTGACGTGAAATGTGGTTCGTACGCCTGGCGCTTCAACGATAGCCGCACAAATTGACGAATGAAAATGGCGCGGCTATGACCATCGCTCGAGAACCACGATCGCCCCTCGAGTACCCCTTTACTAAGCATTGGGAATCTCGGAATCTTGAACAGCAGCTGGTTCAAGGGCCACTGGGGTTAAATGGTGGATACGTTCAACCACGCACGTCACCCACGCGCGGCGAACTCCGAGGACGAAGAAAAGGGCGGGAGAACCTAATTGGCTGGAGCATCAAGTACGTCCTACTTCAAAAGTTCACGTGGAATACGGATGACAGGGCCTGGTCTTCCCCCGGAAGATAGATACGATAAGTATCCATAGACACAAAAATTCGCATCGTGAATGGAGAAGCCGAACAAAATGCCATCAACCGGTACAAGAACCCCCATCACGAAAAAACCGCTCTTTTTTGGCACAGTTCACAACGCGAGGGAACGATAGCGGACGAGAATCGACACTCACCACAATATTCTGCTGACGATGGACTGGGATGGGAGAGGTCTCTTGAGCCGAAACGAGGTCCACAGGCAAAGCGATCATGCAATGAGGGTGAGTGGGCGGGGGGCGGGTACTATAAGAGTGAGAATGTGGTCGTCAAATTTTGAGGACGACGGACCCACGAAAAAAAAAATCGGCATTTTGGCGCGTTGATGTCTCCGTGTCCATCCGTTTTACGTACACAGGACGAACGATGCGTTCAACTTCCATACCGAATCTCGGCACTGTCGCCACTTCGGAGTCCTGTCCTCATACTTCCATGAGAAATGAGGAATCTAACTTATTCCATAGAGTGCAATGCCTTTCACTATACAGTCTTTTCTATCTTGACAACCGACTTCACAACACCAACTCCCACTGTCTTGCGGAGGTCACGAATAGCGAACCGTCCAAGCGGAGCAAATTCCGTAAACGGTTCAACACAAAGGGGGGCGACTGGTACCAGCTCTACTATACAAGCATCACCTTCCTCCACAAAATCAGGATTAGTCTCCAAGACTTTTCCCGTCTTCCGATCCATCTTTTCTTTGATCTTTGCAAATGTACATGGGACATGAGCCGTATGGACGTCAATCATCGGTGTATATCCATTCGAAATCCGACCCGGATAATTCATAATCACAATTTGGGCTTCAAAACTTGCAACGCCAGCTGCTGGCTCATTGTCAGCATCAGAGGCCACATACCCCCTGCGTAAATCAGAGACAGACACATCGGTACAGTTGAAACCGATAGTGTCACCAGGAACAGCTTCAGGGAGGGACTCATGATGCATTTCAATAGCCTTGACTTCACCTACCACTCCAGCAGGAGCAAATAATACCCTCATTCCCGGCCTAAGAATTCCAGTTTCTACCCGCCCCACGGGTACTGTACCAACTCCACCGATCTTGTAGACATCGTGTAGCGGAACTCGGAGGGGCTTTTCACTCGGCCGCGTCGGTGGCTCCACAGTGTTAAGAGCTTCCAGTAGGTGCGGTCCATCATACCATGGCATGTTGGTTGACTTTGCTGTGAGATTTTCGCCACTAAAACCGGATATAGGAACAAAGGGTATCTTCATCGGTTTGTAGCCTATCTTCTTCAGATATGCGGCACATTCGCTCTTAACTTCCGCGTAGCGCTCTTCCGAAAAGTTGACAGTACTGTCATCCATCTTGTTCAAGGCTACGATCATTTGTTTGACTCCTAAAGTAAAAGCTAGGAGAGCATGTTCTCGCGTTTGGCCATCTCTTGACATCCCCAATTCGAAGCCACCACGTGAAGTATCCACCATCAACAAAGCCACATCTGCCTGTGAGGTTCCAGTGATCATATTCTTGATGAAGTCACGGTGACCAGGTGCATCGATGATTGTGTAGTTGTATTTCGAAGTCTCAAACTTCCAGTGGGAAAGGTCTATGGAAATGCCTCGGTCCCGTTCCGCCTTGAGCTTGTCAAGGACCCAGGCATACTTAAATGATCCTTTACCAACTTCCTTTGCTTCCTGTTCATACCTTTCAATGGTTCGCTGGTCAACTCCTCCACACTTGTAAATCAAATGTCCAGTCGTCGTGGATTTACCTTTAGGGGTGCACGCGAAACAACACGAAACTGGTGAGAGGGGGCTAGACATGGCACGAGCGAATGTGTTCGTCGCTATCTCAATTTCAAAAACGTACCAGCGTTAACGTGTCCGATGACAACGAGAGAAATGTTTTGTTTAGTACCGGGCATAGTCGAGATAGCCTTCTTTGTCTCCGCACGAGCTAACCGTAAAGTATACAGCAAAGTGTTGGAAGGTGGAAGTCATGTTGGAGGACGACAAGGGATTTTGTTGTTGTTGTCGGATCTCCGATTGACTCAATCGATACAACTCATATCCAGCCGTCTTGCCGCACCCCGGAATCACGCGACGACGCCAGATATCCACCACTCCTCTTTTTTTTCTTGTGCATCAAGACACAACAACATTCGATCTTTCTCAAACAATCTGATCGTTCCTACCGACAAAGATAAATCAACGACGAAAACGTAATGCCAAAAGTTGGAAAAGATAAGAAATTAAATCGCGTTGCTCGGCGAGTTGCGGCAGCAAATCCTTTACCGACGAGTGAGAAAGAAAAAATCTACGTCGAGGAAGATACGACTACGACTAACAGTAGGGAAGATGTCACGAAAGGTGGAGAGACTCTTAGTAGAGGTCAACGCAAGCGACTTGCGAAACATGAAAACTATCGGAAGAAGGAGAAGATGATATTAGCGACACTCATGCTCAAGAAGAGAGATGAGCAAAAGAAGCGAATAGATGGATTAGATGCAATCCGAGAGGCATTAATTGATACTACCAAGACTCCGGCACCCAACGACGATGAAACTGATGAATATAATCCCTCCTATGGATCGAACCGGGCGAGGAAAGGTCTGATAAGTAGTGAAATCGAAAGGATGAGTCTTGTACAGCAACACCCAGCTTTCAAGTTAGATCCCTTTGCGACCCTGCAAGAACACCTAACGAATACCTTTGCTGAACAAAAAGAAAAGTTACAGAAGGAGGCTCGAGAAAAGGCAGAGAATGACAAAAAGAAGAAGGAGGAAAAGAAACAGGAGAAAAAGGAAAGACTTCAAGGTGTCAAAAAGAACAACAACAAAAAGTACAAGACTCGAAGATCAAAATAGGCGGGGACTGCATCTGTAATTTTTTGGGATGGGGGGCGGGTGGCGTCTCTAATCGTATTTTTGATCTTTTGATTTCCGTTTACTATCTGGTGCATGAAAATTTTCTCTGTCATAGAATGATCGAAGTAGTATGACGGCTTCCTCTTCTAGGACGCCTTGTCGAAGTTCATACCCCCCACTCAGCCCATCGACACCAGTAGTAGTTTGTTCAGCGCCTTGTTCAGGTTTATGCAAATGTAGTATTGAACCACATCCACCAAAGCGATCATTCTTACAACCATAGACTACCCTTTTCATCCCCACTGTCGCCAGCGCGGCAGCACATTGTATACATGGTTCACAAGTCACATAAAGACAACAACTCTTGAAGATCTCAATCGACCGCAGTTCTTCTTTATCGTTATTCCTCCAACCAAATGAATTCTTCCAATGCGTAACATCATCCTTCACATTAATCCATCGATCTTCCCATTGTTCTGCCCTCGCTTGTCGGACCGACTCTGGGACGACAGTCCCAACAGTACTACCCTTTGTGTCAGCTGTGGGAGGTAATCGTAATTGATCGGTAGACTGAGAACCAGTCAAAAGTCGATCTATGCCTACCAACTCTGCATGTCTAGTTGCATCCCGTGTTGCATTGACTTGATTGGCACCATGTGAAATGACGACACTTTCCCCCTCAGGGACTAATGGATGATCCCGAAGGACGATGACACAGCCAACCGGAACCTCCCCAACCTGTAGTGCCCTTGAGGCGACATCTAGAGCTTGCCTCATGTACAGTTCATCTTCTTCCATCGTGTGCTCGACGTATAAGTTGAGACACCCTTCATGAAGGAAGAGTGCTTCCGACGTCGAAAATCAGAGTGAAAGCCGGTTTGGACGGACGGTTGCGGTTGCGCAAGATGGGAATCCAGTGAATCGGATCTTGATTGCACCTACGTATGAGATGTACATAGAACAGCGTCCTTTACTGTTACTGTTACTACCATAACCGTAAGCATGTCAACCATACATAGCCGTCACAAAGCGGAAACGAAACAGATTTCACAATGTATCACGTCATTACGTCGCCCCTAAAGTTGACTCTGTACTACAGCTGAGAACAAGCATAACACTGTAAGCCTTAACAATATGTGATATTTCCTTAGTTTAGTCGGTTTTCAATACCGGTTCGAAGTAGACTTTCATCCAAACGGGATTACAACGATGCACGGTTATGTTCCTTTTCCAATTGCTTGATGGTACCAGGTCCATGAGGGATGATACTCCATTGATTCAAAGATGGGTGTGAGGCAAAGTAATGAAGTTTGATCTGATCCATATTGACGGTATCCTTCACACCCTGCATCTGGTAGATCTCACGAAGGTAGTTTAGGATGGCCGGTGATGATGCGACGGTGCGTGTATTCGTCTTGAAGTAGACGACGTAAACTTCATCAAATCTCAAAAGGGTCACGAAGAGTCTAACATCCGACAATGTAAACTTATCACCGGCAATGTATCGTTGTTTCGATAGGATCTCTTCAATACGATCAAAGCTAGCCGTCAATTCGACGATGGCCTGGTCATACGCGCCTTGCGACTTGGCAAAACCACAACGATATACACCATTGTTGATAGTGGGATAGATCCAATCATCGACAGCCTTCATCCCTTCTTCCATATCTTCTGGAGCCAGATTAATATCCGGGTACTTAGCGAATTCATTGAATTCCGAATTGAACATACGAATGATTTCGGCAGATTCATTACTGACGATGGTCTTCAACTTCTTATCCCATAGAACGGGGACGGAATATTTTCCTTCCGTATCGCCTGCCTTTTCGTATAGTTCCCGGATCGTTAATGCACCTAATTCAGGGTCTGGTTGATTTTCTGGATATGAACTTGGAAATGGCCCACCAAGGCCAATACTGTTCGGACGGGGTTCACCGTTCGGATTCGCAAACATCCATCCAGTATGCGTATCCGTTTCATAATCTGGTTTCGTTTTTACCCAAACTGGCATCACCTTCGTAACAGAAATAACCTCCTCAAGTCCCTTGATGGCTCGAACCATCAAAGTCCTGTGTGCCCAAGGGCTGAATAAAGAGTTGAACAACGGTACCGTCAGGCAAAATAAATGGTATATCAAAATCAACATTGACACGCAACCTTCATCCCACTTACCATGCATAGGCAACATAAAGATGATACCGATCCTTTTCCGGAGGGAATTGAGCACCTTCCTCACGAGAAATTCGATTTCTCCAAGCCGCATCGGAGCGTACGAAGGATCCATCCTTTCCCAATTCATCGAGGGCAGTTCGTACAGGCATGTTGTTATTGTTGTTGTCAATGGTAAGTTCTTTGCCGAAAGTTACTGATGTAACTGTAAATTTATGAGGACAAGGGTACCAGTAGACCACTTTTGCCTTGTTGGGGGAATAGGATCGAACAACTGCACAAGCAATGATGTCAGCCTTTTCCATCAAGGTCGAATCGAATCCAGAGGAAGCCGCTATGGCACCGAGTCGCCGGGCACAACCTTTCTCGTTTCTTATATAAGCCTCGACCGATTTGATGAGCATCCATTCATATGGGCCTTGCCATTTGTTAAGTACGATAGGACGCCCTGTGTCGATTCATTGTGTCAGTTTTCATACGACTTTAACTGTAAAATAGAGAGACTACGGGGAGGGAGATTCCATACTGATGTAGCCCAGCTTTTCTCACAACCACGAAATCGTGAACACGTAGCCCATCGGAAGTGCTTTATACTGAGGTGTGGTTGGTAAGGGGTACAAATGAGAAGTTTCAATAGAGAGTTGTTTCACCCATTGTCATCAGGAGGGCTTCTAGTACGCAGTAGTTGCTAACAGGCTTGAGTTGAGGAATTCCTTCCGTTTTTACGTTCGTCACAAAACAGAGCTTATCATCTGCATCCAGATGTACTTGGGAAGATATGTGTTAGGACGGACTATGCAAGCCTGAAAAGATTCGACATGGAAAGGTATATTGTGTGGTTTCAGGAGAGTACCGCCGGGGTGCTGGGAAGAACATGAGCCTCTGCTGTGTGGTAGGTCTGAACACAAGATGTGCCTTGCCCCCTCGTCACATCCCACTCCCATCGATATTCACGCTTGTGAAAAAAAAGAAGCGTCCTTTCTCATCCATTCTCATTTTTCAATCTGCTGGTTCCGCCTTGGTACCCCTCCGTCGAGGATGGAGTCCTAATTCGATACCTTCAGGATCTTCCGTTGCAGCGGTACCACGAGGTGGTAGGATCGGTTCATCCTGCTGTCCCGGTTTATCCTTCTTTTGTTCATCGAGAATCTTGATGTGTTAGGATCGGAGTAATTAAACCAAGTGAGGGAGACGAAAAAAACCGGCGTCTACCATTTTCACAATGCCTTGCTAGGAAGTCTTACCTTCATTAGTTCTCTTCGAATATGTCGAGTGATCAATGTCATCATGACGATACTCAAGACGAGTCCAGAAACGACTAGATATTGGTTTTCATGTAATTTCTTGGCTTGATCGGATGGTGAAATTCCTGAAATGGATTCCTCTTTCGAACCACGTTGTTTGACCAAGGAATGTGCGGAGGCGCCCATAAAGGTATATATTAAATACAGTGGTAAAGCAAAGATCTTTGCAAATGCGAACGCATACACATTCATCGACGTTGTCCCGCACATGTAGCTTACGAGTCCCAATGGGATAACGGGTGTCAAATATAACATGGCCATAATTTTGAATCCCTGTTCCTTCGCAGCTATGTGATGGAAGAAAGACGTGAAAAAAACAGATGAGAAAGTCTGATCGAAAAACACGTTATACGACATGTCGACACCCATGTCGTTGTCACAACACGTACCGATATTAATGGCATCAAATAGGGGGTATTTCCGGACCCATTGTTGGACTGTTTCTCTCATCAGATACCGTCCTAATAGGAAACAAATGACAGCACCAAGACAAGACCCCACCATACTTACGACGGTCGATATGAAGATGCCTAATTTCCAACCATAGACTCCACGATAGATGTAACCACAACCAAGAGTCAACGGAGTACCGATGGGGACCATCGTCACAACAGCTGCTGCAATGACAATCATGATTGCAACAATCCCCAAACTAGGATTTTCTTCTACCCACAATAGGAATGTATCAGCAAAGTCCGGTTGAATCAGACGGTCTTTGGGGTCGACGTAGAATGTCTCGTAGATGATAATCAGACCTAAGAAACCCATCAATCCCATGACTGACTTTTTCCCATCCACTTTCGGCATACTCAACGACGTCGTTGAGAACCACCCGAACAATTTGGACGTAATCGCAGCATCGACTCCATCGAGGTGATGTCCCTCTTCACTTTCCGTTTCATCCAATGCAACCAGGAAGGCGGGTGAACTTTCCGTACTGGATTGTGTGTTCCCCGTCTGCTGCGGAGGTCGGGGTTTAGCTCCCATGGTTGGTCTGGTCTTTGGATGAGCTGTGTAATGGAGGAGCCCCGATTATGACAGTGACGGAAGCGGGACCTGGTGGGGAGCTTGTATTTTGGTCGTCCAACGAAGCGGAATTTCGTCCCAGCTATGATACGTATGGAGAATCAAAAAACCAAGTTTTTGTTCGTGGTGTTGCAACGGCAGTATGGGCTAAGGCATTCCCGGCTGTGTCCCATCTCCGCAGGTCAAGACGTCATTGGCGAATCAGAACAAAGGAGTCTCGACCGCCGACCCCGCCGACCACAGGTTTGATATGCCTTGCAACGTAAGTTACATTTGCTATTATGTTGCCGCGATGGCGCATATGAATACCCAACGGTAGATACTATATGTACATATGGGCATATCGTCTGATATGCATTCGGTAATGCATAACGTCTCCTGGCCGACCAGTGTGACTACATTTTCCTTCTTTGTTTTCTGACTGTGAGTTTTCTCGGGCCACGCGATTGCTCCCAGGCGCTCCTCGACCATCCGACCAACAACAACAACAAGCTCACACAATATCGACGACCTCACGAGGACAAACAATCAATACACAATCAGCCTTCGAATTCTCTTGCTCGCACATTTAAAAAAGAAGGCCCGTGATGTCCTTCTTGTCGCTCTTAAAACAACCGGGAATTCGTTGGGCTGCGGGTGGTTGGTCTTTCTTTATTGCTGAGAATGCCTTGCTAAGTGAAAATCGGACGTGGCTTATTGAACAACTGGGAGATGAATCGTATCACTTGATGTATGGGACGTTATCCACAATAGCGACGGCATCCATTGGGTATGCCTATTATTCCATTCGAAAGGGGACATCTTCCTCCTCTTCCTCCCCCCTTTCGTTGACATTGAAAAATCCCTCTCCCATGGCAGCAGTCGGTGGATGGATCTGTCTTTCCATTGGAACAATCATGCTTTCCCAGACGGCCCCGAAACTTCAAATTCCATTTGCCTTAGTCGATACCTCGGCGGGGAGAGCCGCTACTTCTACTGCTACCACTAGTCCTAGTCCTACCACGCAGGATCCTCCTCCGTCGCTGTTATCGTCCAAGACACTCCAAGTTCGGTGTCCATTTGATTTCTCCGACAAACAAACTGACAAGGATCTCCACGGGATGGAACGGATTACTCGACATCCAGGATTATGGTCATTGGGATTCCTAGGCCTAGGTCAAGCTATGTTGTTGGCAGGAAATACCCCCCTCCAAATCTGGTGGTGTGGTCCAGCGGCAGTTGCATGGCTAGGTGGATCACATACGGACTCTCGATTCCGTCGAGGGATGGGCGGGACGATGTCACCAGATTATGAAAGTCGGACATCTAATATCCCCTTTTGGGCGATTGTTTGTGGTAAACAGGGAAGCAGATCTTGGCAGGGATTGATGGAAGATATCAAACCATTGAATGCATTTGTCGCATTGGGGGCCACATCGTTGTGGGTCTTGCGAAGGATACCAAGATAATAATGCAAGAATTGGTATCGTAATCTAGCACTTAGAAGATTGTATTGGGACTTCATAGGTTTCCTGATGGCGTCATCCCGGTGTCAGACGTGCTGTGACTCGAGATCCGATTCCGAAGATATAGGTCGATTTATTCGGGGGAGGCTCGGCATTGTTACAGTTACGTTATTCTTTCACAGCGAACCGAACCCCGAACCGGATGGTGGCGTTCCAAGCCAGCGCCAATCGAACACCGAACGTAGCGATACTCCGCACCACGCTATTTTTCCATCGTTCGCGCCGATATCACACCAAAAGGGGTCGATGAGGATCGTCAGTCGTGCGAATTTCCCAACCAATGGAAATGTCTGACGGTTC
>Ga0194115_10007466_pt1 | contig 10833 bp, 4 predicted proteins | sample TA2MahsurfametaG_3_FD_148656 | JGI IMG/M metagenome (GOLD analysis project Ga0194115, IMG submission 148656) | Freshwater microbial communities from Lake Tanganyika, Tanzania - TA2015002 Mahale S4 surface | ecosystem: Environmental > Aquatic > Freshwater > Lake | place: Tanzania: Lake Tanganyika... | reverse complement strand
AGGGAGAATACTTGGTCTTTGGTGAATGGCCACGGGTATGTTGCTTGGGTGAATAATGATACGGATTCGGAGACGCTTGAGAGGCCTGCCATCTGGTTGCTGTTCCAATGTCACCCTCAAGGTCTTCAATAGTACCTTCCATAAGCTTATGCCGTTCTCGACGCTCTTGTTCTCTCTGAGATTTCCGTTCCTTTTCACGCCGTTCCTGGTGCTTTTCGACGATTGCCTTCTTTTCATATTGTCGGAATTTCTGTTCATAGAGACGTGCCAAGTCCGCCTTGAATTGAGTTGGGACGGCTGCACTAGAGGACATATCTGTCGTTTTGGGATCGGCGATCACGTCGTCACTACTAGTGAAGGATGCAAAGGAGGGTTCCAAGAATAGACTGTCATCGGGACTAATCGCACGAGTATCGGCACCCTGTGCAGCTAACATCCGTTGGAAGGCTTCATCTGAGACTGGCATCGTGTCCCTAGCATTATCTTCACGATTTTTCGGCGAAATCGGAGGAGAACCGATTGCAAATGCCTCTCGTTGTCTTGGTGTTAGTATGGCGCCATTATCATTGAAGATAAGGCATGGCGTCCCGTCATGTCGAGGAAAGTCCTTAAATGGAAAGTCATAGTCCGGTGGTTCATCCAAGGGATATGCATCGTCATGATATTGAAATTGGCCAGATTGAAGTTCAAGATCTTTAGTATACTCTTCCATAACTATACCGTCTTGATTCTCTCTCCGTTCTGGATCCCATACCATATTCGTAATATTCCTCCAAATGCTAGAAATCGGACGGAAGGGCATCGTCGTCTTGTGGGGTGAAAAGCTAAACCCCCCCACGTCATCTTCATAGTAGTGTTCGTCTTCAAATTCGCGACTACGACTACCCATAGTACCCAAGGCAGGATCACCTCCACCACTTGTCGTCGATGATCCATGATTCGTCGTCGTATCGTCATCTTCCATCCCAGCGGCTGCCAAGTTATTCGTTTGTTGTTCTTCAAAGACGGAATTTTGTTGCCGTGGAGTAAAGGCACCCTGTGGGGAGACTTCAAATTTCGATTCCTGATTGAATGCTGAATACAAAACTTCAAATGGATTCGAGGGGATGGTATATTCCCGTCCAAAGACTGAAATATTACTACCGGTAGTACTACTCCTGCTGCTTAACGAAATTTGATCATGGTTGGGATCGGAAGAATATAGGTCAGGTCGATGTTTGGAAAGATATCGATCGGTATTTTCCAATACAGATTGAGCCGATCGATGCGCGTAGATGATATCGGATCCATGTCGCATCGCATCCATCCCATCCGTCGGTTCTCGGATAGAACCAGAAAAGTTATACTCCCCATCATCCCCATCCAAATATCCTCCACTCGCACCACCATCTAAATGGGCATGCATCATTTGTCGGACTGCATACTTATATCGTTGACGACGGAGGGCATAAATCGAGAAGATGAACCCCACACTGCAGACTAACAATAGGAGTGATAACAATATCCGTTGTGTCCGATCTTGCGTCATCGTTCCAATCCCATTCAGACCATTATCCCTACCATACGTAACCTTCGAGGGGAGTTGTGTCGTAATGTCGACAATCACCGACTGTGTCAGGACATCTTGATTTTCTGCCATTAACGCATTGGTATACGACCCCCGTTGTGTTGCGAAAATCGATTCCATCCATTGTCCGAACATAAGATTGACTTGATCATAGGATGGTTTTGACTCGATATCAGAAGGTTCTTCGAAGTATAATTCCCCTGTAATCTCCACTCGCAATGTGGCGGTACGTAGAGACGACTGCAAGTGTCTGGTATTTTCTTCATCCTCCTCGCCAGTAATCTCTACCAAGAAGAATTGTACCTCCAATTCAATAAGCTGGAAATGTGCATACATCGGGAACCAGGCAAATAACATAGTCGAATCTTCCCCTAAGGCTTGGACTTCTAATTCTTCGATTTTCCTTTGAAATTGGTCAAACAAAAAGCTTTGAGTCGCATCCTTCAGCGGGTATGACAATCCAGAATTATGGCCCAGTGTTTCACTAAGTAATCCATCCGCTTGAGGGGTCGATAACGAGTCGACTGCCGTCGTTTCCAAAATGATGGTACACGGGGGGATATCATAGACTGCATAGACTGCGGAACATCGCTTCATCATCGTCGCCAGTAGAAGGATAGTGAAAAGTATTCGTTGGATGGTGCTACGACTACTGCCCGTCCTTCGATACCCTCGCTCTGCATTGGTCATGTTGGACGGGACTGAAGAAGATGCGATGCAATGCCGTAGAGGTATGTGTGTCTGCTATCGAGGATCTTTTTGCCACGATGACGATCGGTAGGGAGTAAGGGAGGCAAGTATGTACTGGACCGGTATGCAATTGAAAAAACGCGTGGCATTTACAGTTAACTTTTTACCTTTCCCCGAGTTGAAGAGGAACCGGCGATTTTTTTCCCAATGTACGACCGACTGGGGGTCCCATGACGGTGTTGGTCGGTTCACCTCTCCGACTAGCCGAGTCGAATCCCTAAAACCTTGGCTGAGAACGACGAGAGGAACAAGGTCGGAAAAATACATCTTTCCAACGTATATCATGGATTTGTTAGATCATCTACTAGTAATCGTGTCACGAGGACGAGGATGCCGCCCCCCCCGTCGACGAATAAACGACGTCAAATCCGACAAGGTACCATACTTTGATTGTTCAAATAAGACAAGCCACATGTTATTCCGCCGAGCGAGCGTGGCGTACGCACGTACGATGAGTCACGTCGAGCTTATTTGGTACGAACAAGAAAAAGGCATATATATATCGTCCCTGATCGACGCACATACCCCAGGAACCTATGTAACTGTAAATATACATAGCTTACATCGGCACAGATATAAGTCCCCAAACAACGAAAAATTCTTGTTCGGTCCCACAGATTTCCGCGACTTGATGATACTAGACGGAGTTTGCTATGTAGATAGATCTATCTAGTAGGCGACTGTGTACCGACTATGACCGTCGAGAATCAAGGAGTTTGAGCTGGGAGGGTGAAACCCCCACAAAGCCTTTGATTTCGTGACGGAATGAGAAGAAACGAAATTAGAATCCGTGACGCCGGATATCTACCGGTTCCCAAAAAAAAGAGAGCAAGGAAATATCACATTCCGTAATCTACCTACTGTTAGGACATAAATCCATCTGCTGTAGCTAGCATATGAGCACTTGCCTTCCCATCCATAAAGAGATCATCGACTTGAGTCACATCGGTCGGTTCAATGATTTCACGACCTTGTGTTTCTGCCATAAGTTTTGATGGTGTCATTAATTGGACGGCATATCGGAGACTAGATCGTTGTGCGATATTACCCAATAATTGTAATGCACCCTCACTGAGTTGTATCCCCTCCGTCGTCGCACGGATAGTACAAATAGAAATCATTTCTTCCAAATTATATGGAAAAGTCGGAATAATCAACATCCGATCCAAGACATCCACAGGTATCCCATGGGGAGACTTTAGATCCGTACCCCGAATCGTCGTTATCCCACGATTCGTCGCAAAGACGACGATAGGTGCCATAGTAGATTCTAAACTTCGATTGAGGAATGTAAAGCATTCCAAATCCAACATATGGACTTCATCCACAAATAGTACTCCTGGGACGAGTTCTGCAATCCCCTGATCGATATAGTTCTGTACCACCTTATTGACTTCCATACGTAATTTTTCTGTAATTTCCGTCTTTTTGGGTTTCCCCATTTGACGTAATAATCCCAAAACATCCCGTCGACTACTCCCCCCGGCTCCTGACCCTGGATGAGCATTAGCGACGTCTAAATCATGTAACGTCACATCTTGGACGACAGTCTTTTGTTTATGGACATCACCCTTCGGAATGGGGACATATTCTTCCGCTTCTAAATCGAATTCGGCTGCAAAGGAATCAGATCGTCCCACACGTTTGACAGCACCAGAATTGGCTTCAATATAAATCACATCACCGACGGATACACCCTCCTTGGATAATGAATCATGAATAGTCGGATCCAATTTTAATGTCTTACTTCCCTTGGCGGTCTTTAGGCCTAACACGACATGAGAAATCGTCCTACCATAACCTCCTAAGGGATCTTCCGTTTCTTCGACTGTCAGTTCCGTTACCTCCCCCTCATAGACCTCCTTCTGTTCTTGAATCCGTAATCCGATAGCCTTCCGGAAATGTTCCATAATAACTTCCGTCTTCTTCACTTCCTTCGAGAATACTTGAGACCCGACCATAGGACAAAAGGGAAGTTTCGTCGCCTTGTGACTGGATAATTCTTGTGCTAATGCCATTGCTAACGCTGTCTTTCCCGTCCCAGAACCACCGACTAATAATAATGCCCGACCAGCCAATTGCTGTGAGACGATGAGATCCGTCACAACCCCCAATGCCTCTCGAGCAGATGTTTGACCGATGAGACCACATTGTTGATTCCGACCTTGACCTATTGTTGGTGGAAGGACATTACCCTCATCGTCCAAACCTAGACCAGTTATATGAGTATGCGCCGATATTCGACTCGTGGAAGATCGAGTTGTTTCAATCTTCATTACGGATCTTTGTGTGTTGATGGTACACTATCTGTCTCTTGTCGAAGTTGGTATATGGTTTGTTTAGATGGAATAGGTAGTTGATAGTTTGACAGCAACAATCCTCCGAAACCGGGAGAAGATCGGGGAAAAGAAAGAAGATTTGGGGGCAGCATTCGCATCGTATGGCGTTCTATTGATGGGCTGATAACCCAGTTGCGAGTCGAATAGATCATGGCGCGTTCTGATGAAAATCACAGTCACTCCTCCTTGTTCGCCAATTTGCAGCGTATTTTTGGCGACACGGAGGCGAATCCACCCCGTGCGAATGTTTTCGGCGGGTCTCAACTAAAAAAATACTTCACAACATTGATCGTGCATGGGAACGCTCCTCGCACCCCTTGGGTGTCGTGCCGTGTTAGAGTCGTTCAAGCCGCAGCAAAGGGAGGATGGTGGGGGAGACACAGCAATCTTGGCCAATCTTCATTCTGACGTTCTCATAAGTAGACGACGGAATTGTTCAAGAGAGCAGCCGTGACAGATTGTTATTTCGAAAAACGATTACCTCTCCAAGTCTTGCCGATTGGGAATCTCAAGATCATATCCTCTGAACGATATCTGAAGAACGGATTCGATTGTCGTGCCTGGTAAAGTCGATCTTCACATCGACTGGACGTCATTCAACGTCAACAATAAAGGTATCCACCATGAAACAACCTTCAAGGAATTGGGGGGTACTGTTCCTTGGGTACCTAATGGTCAGTGATGCTGCGACCATGGTATCGATGGATGAATGGACTAAACTTTCATCCAAGGGGGGGAGACCACCACATTCGGAAACATCCTTTCGTGTAGGCGAAACGATGTGGTGGACATGGTCTGATGAAGATAGTCATACTGTTGTTTACCATCCAAGTGGAACCTGTTCGGATGATGAAAATCAGGTAACGATCCATCCCTGGAGTGCAGGACCAGGATCGTACACCTTTCAGCAATCCGATGTGGAACAGTCCCCAATGTTGTTTCTTTCTGATATTGACACCCAATGCGAATCTGGCAGGCAAGTACTCGTGACTGTGTTGCCTAGGCTGTGCGGTGATGATATCCATAACGTTGATCTAGGGCCATGTGAGGTGGACCTGGAAAGTCTGACTCCGTTTGCTGAAGCAAGAGCTTTGCAGCCCGATACTAGTAAGCCAGCGACGACGAAGCCTACAAAAGCTCCGACAAAGAGTCCGACAAGGAGTCCAACGAAGCCTCCGACAAAGAGTCCGACAAAGAGTCCAGCGAAGCCTCCGACAAAGAGTCCAACAAAGAGTCCAACAAAGACTCCGACAAAGACCCCGACAACGAGTTTGACTCAGATCACATCGGATCAACCCACTGTGTCGTCTGTATCCACGCCAACTCCGACAGCTGATGTAGTGTCCGTAACGGAGGCACCCTCCGCACTTTTGGTCGTCACTCCGTCCCCAACAGTAGTCACCACGCAAGCTCCCGTACCATCTCCAACACCCCGTCCAACGCCCCGTCCAACGCCCGAGCCTACGGTGGCCACCCCTTCACCGACGGCAGTGTCTGCCTCACCAAGTATCGAAAACGTAATTTTGTTCGATGATGACATTTTTCAAGGCAACGTGACTCCTCCTGAAGATGATAAATCAATCGAAGGGCCCCTAGAAATCGAGGGAATACTTCGATTTTCTCTAGTTGTTTGGGATAGTGTTCGTGACTCTGTTCCGTTCGACGCATACAGCCCGGAACTCGTCGAGGCGGTGACGAAATTGGCCCGCGACGTCGTGGACGATATTGAGGATCTCGTTAATGAAGAAAACTCAGAGCGACGAAAGCGGATATTGGAAGACGAAAAGATGGATGAGAACGTGGAATATGGACAAATCAAATTGAGTTCGGTTGAGATTGTTGGTGTCGTACAAATGAATTTCACTGGGGACCCAAACGTAAAGGAAGGAATTTTCCTGGGGGGGGAGTGCCCAAACCGCTCTGGGAACAATCGCCTCGATCGCTGCGAAGAGGTATCGGCATTAGTGAGCCTCTTAGTCGGTGGTGGATTCGATCTTGAAGTCATCCAAGAATCCTTTCAAACTGGCTTGGATGATCGACTGAATAGTGGGGAACTTGTATTGATCATGAAAACGGACTATCCTGATTCACGCGCAACCCTTCTCAGTGGAAGGCCATTTGAGGATACCGCTCGTCAAGGGTCACCTGGAACTCAGCCACCCGCGGAACCTGCTGACGATGATGATGACGACGACGGTGACGATGATGCATTGCTTATTGCTATCATTGTGGGTATCTTTTTCGCTGTCGTACTGTCCGTGTTGGTTTCAATCGCTATCTATTACATGGCCTGCAAGAAACCTCCCCTTACTGACTCACTAAGTGATAAGGATCTCCAGAATACGAAAATTCGTACTGGGAGTGATGACGTTGGCGTGCTTGGTCAGGCTGTTGAGTCGCCCCTCGCTCCTCCCACTGGATCTATTTCTAAACACTGTAGTGCGATGTCCCGGGCGAGCTTTATACCACCCAACGACATTATGGTTGCCGACCATGACAGTGTATGCCAGAGTGAGGATGGATATGGACATAGCTATTCTGTTTCCGCCTGTTCGCTCTCGATAAACACGGATTTCCGGGCTGCGACGCGTTTCGATGATACCGATTCAATGGGTTTCTCTGTAGCGCCCTTTCTTGGTCAGGCTACTCAGCAAACGACTACGGCAGCGAAGAAGACCGCGGACGAGTAAGACTCTGCGGATGTCTCTGAATCGGCCGGTATTGATTTGGTTCCTACAGATACGGATTCCATGGGGTTCTCTGTGCCCTCTGGACTCTAGGTTCAATATTATATCCATATATATCTAAATCGAAGTCTATGATTCCATGGCTAGTACCTTGTTGTGAACGAAGCGCTCGAGGTTTGACATCATCTGTCGGCTGCTAGTGACAAGTTTAGTCGAGAATTGTGATGTGACAAACTGTGGCTGGCTAATTTTTTGATGGTTTAGACAAATCTGTTCGAATGCTTCGACCTAAATCGTGTGGTTGCATTCTCGAACGTGGTTGCTGCAGTTAAAAGGTGAGGTTTCCCACATGAATGATTTACTTATAATAGGCAAGATGTGGGTCGTGTAAAGGCGCTAATCTATTGCCTGCTACATCCAAATGCACGCGATGCATTTATGATTCGGAAAGTGTATGGCTGTCGAGGGAAAAATCAGATTGTTCTTTACATAGGGAGTGTGGGCTATCGTCATCGGCTTGAACCCTCGAGAAGCGAACCTTCACTTCACATGATACAATGCGTTTTTGACATTGAACCGAAAGAAAGAAATTGCTTCTTTCCGGCAACCTCACCGGTGCGTTTCATTCGATCGACCACGTTCTTTGCGGCGGAGCTTATCCTTCATTATGTCAGGATGCTGCACCGTTTCTTCTTGTTGTTGTTCTTGTTGACAGGAAGATTCCTGTGGACGTCCGCATCGATCGTAACAGTCCAAGACGTGAACCAAACTGCAGCCGTAGGTATCGAAGAAGAAATGCTATTTCTGGTTGTTTATGTTTCTTATATGATTTTGGTTCCAGGTGGAATTAAGCACGATATTGATGTCGGAGATTATTCCCCTTACCTTGTGAAAATCATGAATGAACTTGCCTCAGAGGTGGAAGTGCAACTATTTGACCAGAGCGAGGCGTCTCCCATGGAGGTTCGAGTGGCATCCTCACAGTCAGGTACAGAAAGGCAAAACGGAAACTCAACGGAGTCACACACATCAGCATTTCAGGTGGAGTTACCTACAGGGATTGAACAGATTCAGGATATGGGATTTACGTCTACGCCGCTCTTGACAGACGAAGGTATCTTCGTGCGAGGTCCATGTCCGACACAATCGGGGAGCGAAGACCGCCATCGATGCGAACAGGTGACAGCATCTATTCGGTTAGGTTTAGTGGAATCGATGATACCAACTCCGCAGGTGGCAGAGGCTCTGATAGATGCCTTTGAAGATGCATTGAGAACGGCTATTCTGGATGGCAGACTGGATGAACTTTTGTTGGAATTTTTTCCTTGGACGGACTTGATTATCTTATCGGGCTATCATGTTTCCTCTACGATTGCTGTACAAACGACTAGTCCCACTATTTCTCCGCAAGAAGCGATTGAGGAGGGCAACGAAATAGTTTCAGTGACACTCGTTGTCATAGCCTGTGGATTATGTGGCCTTCTTCTCGTCTTGGCTCTTGTCGTTTTGGCGACAGCATGTATGTTTCGTCGGCCCCACCAGCCTAAGACCACTATCGCTGACACGGGGATGATGAAAATGAAGAAACTCGAACGTGAAAATTCGCCAATCGGACGAAAGAACGCTATCACTTCAACGTCGCCGTTGATTGTCATTCTTGAGATTCCAACCGGAATGAAGTTGGAAGGTAGGAAACCGGAAGACGAGCATGTCGACTGCGAATATCCCCATGGAACTCCGAGTCACAAACATTATATGCCAAGTGAAGAATGGATCGAAGCCCATCAGGAATCGTGTTCAGTTTCATCATCGTCCTCATCAACGATTTCCGCATTGACGATGGCTTCTGTGAAATCTTCCAAGTCCAGCCTCGCCTCCTTGAGAGAAAAGAGGACTTCAAGCATCTCGGTAGCATCTCATGGAAAGGATTCAGTATTGGTGATTCCACCTGCGGAAGGTACAACTCTGCCGCTGCCGTCGGTGGACACACCTTCAATGAAACCACAGGATTCGGATTCTTCTTCGTCGTCGTCGTCATCGGTGATTTCCGCGGTAACGATGGCTTCTGTGAAATCTTCCAAGTCCAGCCTCGCCTCCTTGAGAGAAAACAGGACTTCCAGCATCTCGGTAGCATATGATGGAAAGGATTCAATCTTGGTGATTCCACCTGCGGAAGGCACAACTCTGCCGCTGTCGTCGGTGGACACACCTTCATTGAAGCCACAGGATTCGGATTCTTCTTCGTCGTCGTCGTCATCGGTGATTTCCGCGGTAACGATGGCTTCTGTGAAATCTTCCAAGTCCAGCCTCTCGTTTTTGAGGAAACATCAGACGACTCCCGACATCTCGGCAGTGCATGCCGGAGACGATTCAGTAAAGACTATCCCGGCCGCTGAAGACACAATTCAGACGTGGCCGTTGGAGGACGCACCTTCATCGGCATATGAGGGTGATCATTTTGATGATGCCGACGCTGGATTTGAATATGATGTGTGGTCACTATCAAGCAAAACGTACGATTCATCAGCATCCAATGCCCGTAGTGCTGCTACAGCTGATTTCCTATCCACAAGTTCTGTAAGAACAGCATCGTCGACATCAACTCAATTGAAGTCCAAGATGCAGAGTTTGGGATCACCGATGGGTGTCGAGGATTTTGATGCATTTGAGGAGGCAATCCTGGCTTCAGACTGGAAGACACTCGCTACTACAGGGAGCAAATTGTATGATAGGAGAAGTCGTAGGCCAAGCAGTGTCGCGTCGACCGAACCGAATGGTAGTACCAGAAGTGTATACAGCGTTGGAAGTGTGGAATCGAGTATGGTCTTTTCGGACTCAACACAGGCGGAGGCCGTAGAAGGTGACAACATCCTAAGAACTGGGGAGGTAGAAGACGACGACACCTCGGTGTCCAGTTCGATTGGAAGCAGTAGTAAAAGTGATGCATCGATGACGCGTCAACTCCTATCGATGAATGCATGGCAGGCGGTGATTGATGCTGCCGAAACATCGGAATTTATTCAAGTCATAGCACGAGGGAACTGGTCATCGATTGTATCGACAGCCGCGAAATATGCGGTGGATGATACTATTGGTGGTATGGAAGAAGAAATAAGAGTAGTTGTGCAGGAAGAAAACAAGGAAGAATCGGATGGAACGTTCTTGGACGTGCAGTTCTGAAAAAAAGTCCAATATCAAAGGAACCATCGAAGGTATATACGAAATTACATTGCCCAGGAATAAGGCCAACACGGTAAATGAATCTAGCCGGAGCCAAAGTGACACATGAAAAGAGTCAGCACAGTTGCATGAAAACTACATGGAAAATATTTATGTATCTCAATAACAACAATACATATAAATTCGACAGCTTTTGCTGCTAGTTACATACAATTTTCTCCTTGTATATATATGTACCAATCAAGTTTGGCATGGATATTCATTATTCTTTGTCCGACAAGTTCTCCGTTATATCTTTCTCCAAAGGACG
>Ga0194115_10007462_pt1 | contig 10836 bp, 7 predicted proteins | sample TA2MahsurfametaG_3_FD_148656 | JGI IMG/M metagenome (GOLD analysis project Ga0194115, IMG submission 148656) | Freshwater microbial communities from Lake Tanganyika, Tanzania - TA2015002 Mahale S4 surface | ecosystem: Environmental > Aquatic > Freshwater > Lake | place: Tanzania: Lake Tanganyika... | reverse complement strand
ACCCCAAGTGGAATGATGACAAGACGAAAATACTTATGAAAAACCAATGCATCCCGGACTAGAAATCAAATCATGGTTTCCATGTGCTGGCAAGTCGGAGTGTGACGGAAACCGATACACAAGGGGTCGAGTGGAGAAAACTGGGGGATGAAAAGAATTATTTCAGCCATTTTCCTATGACCCCCCTAAATAACAGGGGAGCGCGTTTGACTGCATCCAACGATCTATGTGGAGACATGGAACGGACGTTTCAACCTTGCGCGCGTGGCGAGAATACATGTTGGTTTAGGTTCTATTCACATACCGTTATGGATCGTATATAACGGAGTACCTACATCATTCATGTGTTTGAGAACTTTCGTTCGGAGGATGCTGTCTACATCCCCATCGGTTGGGGCGCACGATCATGATCATGATCATCCATCCTCTCTTCGACTATCTACACATGTATGGAAGAGATATGGAATGTTCCTGAAAGTCATCGAAAGTTTCCCCGAATCGATTCGGGAGGGAGGGAGGGGTTAGTGACGCAAGTGTGATGGTCGGAAAATGACCGTGAACCCAGTTCTTCCCGTGTCATGAATTCACACTACGACACCTCAAACCCCGACTCCTCGTGCACATTCACAGTGTGATTTTTGACTTCCGCGTATTCTCCCTTCGTAAGGATGCATCCAACACTGTAGCGGATAGTCCAAAAAAAAGAGATTACTACTGTCTTCGATCCGACGCATTCGATTGCAACTTCCAAGTTCGTTTCTTCCATTTCTCAAGAATTACATTCTTGTTGGCCACTTCTGGGCATTTTACGCGACTTTGTCATCTCGTGCCTCGCGTAATCTGACTTGTAATTTATTTTGAGCCTTTTCAATCTGTTGGAGATACCATCCAGGATTCAAGATGGGTTCGATCGTCGGTACTCGTATCATATGAACCCCATGGATCTGTTGATTAGCCATCGAACCCTTCAAAGTCGAATAGTCGGAATGACCGGGGGAACCATCGTCCCCTTTAGGATTCTGATTCAAGTCCTCTCTTTGTTTTCGGACACAAACGATTCCATCATCATCAATATTATGAATATTGTCATCAAAAAATAAGTGATGTTCATAGACTTGTTCGTCCATGTCCAGGTTGTTGTTATCACCGTTATCGTAACGAGAGACCCAAACTGGTTTCCCAGCGGTTGGATCCCAATTGTTGGCTGCCCAAAAATGATAATCATCTCGAATTCCACAAATAGAAAAGGATTTTAAAAATTTTAAAATTTCCTCATCTCCCGATGCGAAAACTTGTGTTTCCTGTGTATTCCACAATTCATATACATAGGATGATGATGACGACGACGGTGATGATGGTAGTGACTTCCATCGTCCTTGAAAGAGTCGATCGGGAGATAATTCCAACTGAGGACAATGGATATGAGGATATTTAGGATGTTTCCCTTGTGCAAACTCAGTAATGATATTTGCAATATGTGCTAAATCACTTCCAAAGGTACGAAAGACGAGTCGGACACTGTCACCCAGCCGGTTGTTGTTGCTCTTGCTATTGCTCTGTTCCAATGGATCGTAGACCAAGGATTCCAGTGTATAATAAAAGGCTGGAAGGATATAATTCCCAACAAGTCCATTCTTGGCCAATTGATATTCACATTCTTCTAAAATGGGATGATAGATATGTCCATGAGAGGGTAGCAGAGGAGGATCGTCGTCGTTATTGTTCTTGGTTTGGATATCATCATCCTTCTTCGTTTCCAAAATCCTTTGGACAAAGTGTTTACTATATTTCTTGTAGGCTGTCCGATAATAGGGAAGACATCCCTTTGGCCAATCCCATCCAGTATAAAGAGGTGGTAATGAAGTTTCTTCACCAATAACTTGTCCATCCCACCAATGAGTCGGATAGACTATTTCATGGATATAATCGTTATAATCTTCGTCCTTGTTCTCGTTGGTAGTTGACGAAGAATCGGATGTTGTTGTCGTTGTGGATGTTGCAGTTGATATTGATGGATATTGACAAAAGGCTGATTTCGCCAATAGTTTTTGAAGACTATCCTGTCGTGTATCACCCCCCGCATCATCTCCTAATAAGATAGTTTCATTGATATCAAAATGTAAGATGAGACGTGTTGGATATTGTTTGTTTTTCTTCACAGTAGTACTAGACGATGAAGATTCTTCTCCTTCTTCTGCCTTTTGGGATAGTGGTGATGTTGATGATGCTTGTATTGGAAGATTCTTTTGTATTTCGGGTAAAGAGGAGACAATCCATCCCTTTCGGTCGTCATTGGGTCGTCGTCCTTCTTCGTCTGACTCTGTCATGGCAATAGTCGTAGTGCTGCTGATCGTGGAGATCTTCCTTGAAGTAGAACTAGTAGTAGTCGTGATGGCGTTGTTCCACGGGTGACGGTACTGTACAGGCCGAATATGGGATGTGAAGAGTGTAGTCGTCGGTATGACTCGTATCCACGCCGTCGTCGAACTCGATCGAATCGCCAAAATGATCACAACGAAGAAGATCCACAACCCTTGACACTGAGGATGATGATGATGATGATGGTTGTGATGATGATACCACGATTTCTGTCGTCGTCGATTGCGTGGTTGTAGTTCCTTATGTTCTTGTTGTTGAAGTCTTTCAATGCTGTAGTAGGAGGAGGATGGGAGATTGCTTGTTACTGCAAGAATCATTCCACCACACGTACATATTCAGCGAGAGGGGGGAATACATGAAGAAATGAAAGAGAGATCCAGCATTTGTTTGGGTTTGGTTTATACAGTACATGGCGATTGGCACCTACCTCCAGTACAACTGGTCGTCAAATCGTACACATATCATACAGAGGGTCGGTCGATTGAAACGACTCATCGAACAGTCGTAAACGGTCGCAGAAGTCAATTCGGAAAAAGAACTTTTCGCTGTGTGATTTTATGTACTGTAGATGTATCCCAACACGCGGCGAACTGACTGTTGGGACAGTGACTCAACCGCAATTGAAGCTGAAGGGATGATGAAACATGCGACGTCCAATTGACAGGTAAAGTGGAATTGAAGCTTGGGACGTCAACGATTATAGGCCAAAGAGAAAAAGACATTTGATTTGAAATCTTTAGGGAAAACACAAACACACACACACACATCGACAACATGAACGAATCTAACATTCCTTCGGATTCTCCATCTTATGGACGAGTCGTGCCACTAGACCATGAAGACAATCGTCCGACGATTGATCTTTTGATGCGACATTCATCACCCTTTAATGCTACTGCGACTACCATGAGGACAACAACAACCTCTTCTTCGCATCAAGGAGGACATTCCGAAGATAATGCTCCTCTTGTAGAAGTTATCATTCGACCTTCACCCCTGCGAGAACGGACGAGTAGTCCTTCTTTGTTGATGAGACCACGATCGAATCCTAGGACTAGGACGAATACTCCACCACTCGGCAGGTATTCAAGTCCAATATTATCACACAATCATCATCCTGATCATCTTCGTAGTCTGGATGCGACTACGACTACTGCTACTACTAGTACGACGGCTACTCTTTCGTCGTCCCTGCGTCATCCACATCGAATTGTGGAAGTCCCTGACGATGGTGATGATGAAGCTCTTCAATCATTATTGCCATCATCATCCTCTTCCTCCAATCACAACAACAGCAACAATAACCATCGTCGTCCTCGCAATGTGGCGACGATGAGGACAACCACGACAACGACTGGTGGAGGAGGACCCATCACTATCCGACCCAACGCTGGACGAAGTGTAGGAACAGTCGTACCATCACGGACGTTGCGTTCTACGGTGAGTATTTTCCCCCCGTTGTGTGTGTAGGTTGTATGAGTGTTTGATCCCCTTCTTGTATGCAACATAATCGGTGGGTGGGGGTTACGACAGTCGATTTTCTTCGAAGTGATGCCCTACTACACTCATCATCTCCCTTCCCACTATGATTCTTCGTATGAATAGCGAATCGTCGAGGAGACTGATATAAATGCCACGACGACTACGACTAGTCGTAAACAGGGTCCATCTCATCGTAAGGTCCGTCGATGGAATAATGATAACTTTGTCTACTTGGCGAATGAATTATACAAGAATAATAAGAAGGATACCAAGGGTCGGGCAGCTGCACAGGCTTTATTAAAGGGTCATGCCAAAGCAGTCGATGATGCCATCCAAGGAAAGATTAGAAGTCTGTATGTCTATGATGATCATCCACATTCATCAAATCATATTATGAAAAAACTCTTCAAAAATGATGATCAGACGATTGTGAAGATTCGGGATCAATTTTATGAGGGTGAATTACATCCCCAAGCAGAAGAAGAAAAAGTCTCCAAATCGACTTGTAGTCGTCGTAGCATGAACATTATCCCTACGATTACAACTCCAGAAGATATGTTATTCCGCATTGAACCACGTTTACGAACAGTCCTTCTACGAGCATGTGAAAATTCAATGCCTGCTTCCTTCGTCGTTACACATGCGGAAAATTTTATCCTTCAAACTCATTCTCCTACTCAAAAAGGTGATGATAACGACGAGGATGATACCTTTGTCATGGTCGACGACGGCGATGACGACAACGACCCCTCCCTCTTGGACAAATCTATCGGAAAGAATGATTCTAATTCTTGGTGGCATGATATCTTGTTAGAACCACCCAGTGTGACGTATGAAACAAAGGAAATTCCTATACAAGAGGATGAAGAAGAAGATCCATCCGTTGCACAAACAACACCGATGATGATGGTCACCACAACGACGACGACACGATTTATCTTTGATGGGACTTCATCGAATGGTGGTTTTCATCGATTATTAATTCATGGAATGTGTCAATTTCATGGCCTAAAGGCATCCTCTTCAACGATTCAATATGAAATTAAAGAACAACAAGTACAAGGATCAAAGAATTGCCACCAAGACGAGGAGGAAGAGGAGGAGGAAAGAAGTGGTACTAGGACGACTGTAGTCGAAGCACGACTTTTGGTAGCTACTGGAACGATCGCGAGAACTACTACTACTAGTAGCGGCACCAGCAGCAGCAACAACAACAACAACAGCAGCAGCGTCAGAATGGTCGATTATATTATGCATCGGAAGGCTGCCCGTGAGAGTGGAGGATCATCAGCATCATTTCCTACTACCAGCACGACTTCCTGCCCGATGAAAGAAATGGGAAAGACATTTCAGACACTCAAGGTGTAAACTGACAAGACAATGAGACAAGGATGGTGCTGCTAGGCATTCATGCAAAGGGCGACATGTATCTATTACGTATTTTGATATCTAAATTAAAAATGAAATGGGTGATGTTTATTACTACTACGATAGCGTTTCGGGTGGGTGGATAAATCAATACCCCTGTACGGTCAGGGACGATGGTATCCTACGTCGATACCGCAACACCGGTGGCAGTTGGGGATTCTGCTGAGGTTATTCCTGTTTCTGAACCCCTCGGTGAGGACTCTGGCGTATTGGGCCGTGTTGCATTTTCATTATGTTCTCTCCACTTGAGCGTCGAATCACCAATCATCTTAACGATATCTCGGGCAGCATGTGGTGCTCCCTTGGCCTTGGCGGCTGTCGACATAGTCATGAGCTTGGCTTCATTATTAAGCCATAGGGCAATTTCTGCTGCGACGGCCTGTGGGTCTGTATCTTCACAGAACGCTCCGAATCCACCTTCTACAACATAATCAACATTGCCCTCTTCTTGGCCCGGTAGGTACGATGTGAGCATGACCGGTAAAGACAAGGCCGCGGCTTCCGAGATCGTTCCAGGACCAGCCTTGGATACCAAGATATCTGCAGCCACCATGTATTCCGCCATGTTTGTAATGAAACCTAACCCCACGACCGAGACGATACCTTGTGATTGTTCCATTGTGTCCGACGCGGTGCTGGTAACCTCATCGACCCCATCTTCAGACGAAATGATTTCCAAGGACTTTTCGTCCGCCTTGATCGGTGAGCTATGAACCTGAATCGCTCCCATAGAGTTAGATCGGGCAAAGGTCACCCGCTTGTCTGTGTCTGACGTTGGTGCGTGCGACATCTCCTTGGGTACATTTTCGTTCGACGCTTCATTCTCTTCCTCCGAAGAGGCTGAGCATGCAAGTACCGCCTTCTTATCTGGGCTCTTCTCTTCGACCGGTTTCGCTGTAATAGTAGGGGTAGGGATAAATACTGCGCTGCTATCAGAATTGACAGTTAGAAGAGTCCCCGACGACAGTATCTTGCGGATTGACTTTGTGACGCCCCCCGCTTCGATACATCCAACACCAGAAATATCCGCTTCTCCACAGGTGCTCAAATCCGCGAAGACGGAGGGAAGAGGTGGGAAGAAATTCCGTCCGACAGATTTCTTGGTAACTCTTCGTGTTCCATATTTCTGGAAAACTGTATCCCAAGCCCTTGTTTCCAAAGTCTTCTGCAGAGTCTCATTGCGACCACATACAACGCATATGACGGCGTTAATACCTTGCTTGGTGAGCTCACAATAGAGAGCATCGACTATACTCAGTAGTGACCCGACGCCTTCCCCTCCACCCATTACCAAAAGTGTCTTCCGATCCGTGGCAGGTAGTTTCAGGTTGGCCCGAACCTGTCGTTGGTACGCCTTGCCCTCTTCACTCCAACGATCTCCCATTTGTTCTGCTTCGACAGCGAAATCATGACGGATCGGAAGGCCCAAGAGAACTAGTTTGTCATCCGGAACCTTACCACGTTCCTTTGCCAAATCATAAATTTGCTTTGATCCAACGAACATCTTCTCAACGCCATTGGCAAACCATGTTGAGTGGGCCGAACCCAGATCTGTCACTACAGTAAACATGGGTAGATGCTTTCCCGTTTCATGGGAAATCTTGGCACAACTCAAAATGGGGACACTCGTCTGCAGGGGATGGACACTGACCACGACGTCTGGTTCGTACGACTTGATCTTCTTTCGGATCCCCCGCTCGCACATGACAGTCATCACCTTGATATTCGTATCGACTGCCTTCTCCATAAATCGAGAGTTTGTGACTCCATATAAGAGCTTCCATTGAGAAGGATGTGCACTCAAATGCTTGTAGTAGGTAACGATGGAGTTGTACGGAGGCAAGTAGGCTTCCGTTGCCAAGTCTACTAAACTATACGTAGAACCAGGGAATAGAAGTTCAAATTGACCGGCAAGAGATTGTGCGCTTGCACGATGACCCCCTCCTGTATCTGAAGAAAGAAACAAAACTTTGATTCCCTTGTTCATAATTCCCTCTGGCGAGATATCCGAAATGTGTGAGGACTCGACGACTTCAGGGAGGACATTGGTGGTGTCTACCACGATTGGTGAAGCCGACATTGAAGGACTCTGCACAAAGCCTTTCTGGTCTTCCGTGACATTTGAAGTCAGATCGACGGTCATGTGTTCGGCATGTACAGGAGATGGGACCTCCGAAACCGCTGCATTGGTAGGACTCGTGGCTTCCGTCATGGTCGCAAGGTTGTTGAACTATGGCCCGTTTTTTTTTGGGTCGTTTTCACATGACAACGGGAATCGTATGTACCGACAAGCACGCTACGCTTCGCCAGCGGCGACAGAGGGGGAGCGAGTCCCTTGGAGAAATCGGTACCGAAAAAAAGGGGCAACGCCGTAGCATCAACCCTTGGTTTTTCGCCATCGCAGAACGTGTCAACGACATCACCGGGCGTGCCCGATTCGAATCAAATGATTGGCTATACCGGCGTTCTAAGTCGACGTATGTATGTGCTTTGGGATTGTATACGAGGAATCTTCCTATGGAATCTCGTACAACAAGCGTGCCGGCAATCCGAACAACGGTAGCGTTTGTCGTCACGAGGTGGAGAGTCATTTTATTCGATCGATTCTATCATCTCTACGGCTCTCTCTAGATGCATGAAACCATCGACCGTCATGGACCCTATGATGTCAACACCACGGACGGACATCCCAAGCGTAAAGTCGTCCGACGTGCCGATGGGAAGCGATACCTGGGTTGACCACCGACTTTTTTCGCAATATATATGCCAGGAATAATGCCAGCCGATCAATCTCTCTCTTCTATCAGGAGAACCAGCCAATACTAGAGAATTAACAGTGTTTGTTAGCGAGACAAATACTTCCTGATACGGGAGTCCCTAGCCATTTTATTTCACGTATGGATACAAGCACCCTGTCAGCTGCCACCCTATTCCGGAAGTTCCGAAATTTAGTATCACTCCGCTCCTTAGACTAGGAACTGTATTGTGGAATATCATACATTTCCTCGTATCATACACGCACAAAGAAGTAGACAATGTACTAGTACGCACTTTAAGTATTCCCAATATGAAAAATGGTCCCCCAAAAAACAAATCAACTCCTCAAAGAGACACCGCATCCGAAGCACGTGAGCGACCTGGATTGTGGAATCGTGGGACGGGTGGTCCTCGAGAGCAGGACCTGCGCTGTTCCGACGAAAGGGATCTAATTGGTGAATCGTTGATGATACGTCTTGCAGGAGGGTCCTTGTGACGGTGGACTGAAGAAGTCTTTGACCGTCGCTGTACAACCCCTGAATTTGTCGACTCAGCTGCTGGAGTTCGATCCCGGCCTCGCGCATTTCTGCCAAACATCGAATCAGTCGACATAGGGTCTTTGCCGTGTACCTTATCAGGTCGTCCTCTACTCATAGCTTCTTCCAGATGGGGATAGTCCTCACCGTAAGGCGAGAAATTATGGAAGTACTGCTTTGCATCGTCGCTCAAGTGCGCCTTTCCAGTATTTCTAGTCGAAACAGAGCATACTTCCTGATAGCCACTACAGTATGATGATTCCTCGATCTCTCCATCCATCTCCATAATATCGGACGAATTTCTTTTCGGGGAACAACTATCCACACGACGTCCCGGTGAACGTGCCAAGGAATGATTCGACCAGAACTCAGTCAGCGACGTAGGTGACCGCTTCTTGGAAGATGAATACTCGATCTTCCTATCGGAATGGAGGTGACGATCGGGATCATAGAATCCCTCAAGGGTGGCTGCATGTCCATTCAGAAACGCCGAAACACTGAACGAGTCATCTCCGTTATTCATTTCCTTTGCGGGTAGATTCAGAATGTCGTCTTCTGGATTACCCAAAAGTGTCATCGGATGGTCACTGATGCTAAGTTCCAACGATCCGGCGCGTCTTTCAGATGCTCCTCCCCACGACCATTTGTGTTTTGACATACCATAAGTATCGGTCGAGTCCTCTTCATCATCAGGGTACTTCCTTGAAGTCCTTGAAGATCGAATACTGATCCCTGTCATGCTCGACAGCGAGTTGTACTTCGCGATACCGTATGTATCGGTGGACTCACCGTCATCATCGTGTTCACGTTCACGATGACAGGAAGACCGGTCTCCCCGATCACCCTTCTTTCCCCGTGATTTGGGCCGAACCCCGCGGATCGTAAGTCCGTACGTATCAATGGAGTCATCTTCATCCCGGAGAGGTGAATCTGAGGACAAATCGACGGAATAGGGTCTACTCGCGGACGCGGGAGGGTCAACGGACTTTTCTCGAGGACGTGGGCTCCTTGACTTTGAAACAGGAATGACGGTATTGACCTGTGGCGGTGTCATGACTAGCTCGTCAATGTTGGGTTCTGCAGGAACGGTTGAAACTTCTTGAGTTCTGGACCGTGTTTGAGGGCCATCAGGATAATTTGTCGTGACGGTTCTGTAGAATAGCTGATCTCCGTCCTCCATCGTCGTAGCTTCATAGGCCTCAAAGAGTGACGTGGCAGGAATTTCATCTTGATAGTTTGACCCTTCCTGTGGAATCGTCAGCTCACTTGGCGTCGGTTCTGGTCTAGGATTGAGCTCTACTCCATGACAATATAGCCACGTTTCGTCAATGCTCCGACCATGTGACTTCTCTTCATCTCGATCAGCTCGCCGACGTCTGTACCACATGCCACCCATCAGAGAAAGAGCCAAGACTCCAAACCCAACTGCAGACGCTGATACAGCTCTGCCTGTGCTGTTGTCATTCTCGTCACCGGTTGGTCGACTGACAAGGTTAACCGTGGAATCCGAATTGTCCAAAAAGTATAGATCAACAATCCCATTCTCAGTATCTATGAATTTCGATGTGAAAAGCTGTCGTGTATAGCCCAAACGACGGCCAGGGGGTCCATTAATACCGTCACTCAGGATGAGATAGGCTTCATCTTGAATCTCCGTGATTGTCATGGTAGTATTCTCGGACAAGAAAATAGTCAAAGCAGATTTGATTTGAAAACAGAAGAACGTCGACGAGTCAAAGAATCGAATGTTTTCACATGGCTCTTCTGTCACAGTCGACCTATAGGCAGTATCCACTCCTTGAATATCGGAATCTTCTCCAAGAGAACAATCTACCATGTACAAGGCCACGTAGTCCTTGAATTGCTTGTCCAGGCGAGTTGTGATGGTTGGAAGCGAAACGCCTGCAGTCGTCAACAACTCGTACTTGATATACACTGTCTCGGAAAAGGGAGTCACATAGACTTCACCGTTCCTGGCAGCCTGGCATGAGGCATGGACGGAAATGGAGGAGGATGCGGGAGAACGCGAATCTTCCTCACGATCGCCATCGTCTTGTGGGGCTGACGTCGATACGGGATAGTCAAGCGCAAAAGGCTGCATCGAACTCGGAGCTTCAGTGTCTAACACCGCAATAGTTGGGATTGGTGTCTCCGCGGGGATCTCTTCCGGTACCGTGGTAGGACTCGGTGTCGCCACGATGATCTCTTCTGGAGCCGTCGTGGGCCTTTGTGTCTCCACGGGGATTTCGACAGG
>Ga0194115_10007456_pt1 | contig 10840 bp, 25 predicted proteins | sample TA2MahsurfametaG_3_FD_148656 | JGI IMG/M metagenome (GOLD analysis project Ga0194115, IMG submission 148656) | Freshwater microbial communities from Lake Tanganyika, Tanzania - TA2015002 Mahale S4 surface | ecosystem: Environmental > Aquatic > Freshwater > Lake | place: Tanzania: Lake... | reverse complement strand
GTCTTAACGCCTCAAGTGTGGCGTTCTGGTAGTCCCTCAAATTAAGCATAAGTTCCTCTGCCGAGACACCCCTCGGCGTGGGTTAGTAACGTGCGTTGATCTTCATTTCTTTTGAAGCATGGCGACTTGTTTCTTCAACTGCGCGTTCTCGTTCTGAAACGTATCTCGAGATATGCGAAGTGCTTCGTTGTCGATCTTAAGGATTCTGATCTCTTCCCGTAAGGATTCAATCGTCTCCTGCGCCATCGATGCGTCAGGCGTATCACCCATCTTGGCAACCGCTAGTTGATCCTTCAAGGATTCGTTCTCTGCCAGAAGATCATCCACAGCATCTTGTTTTGGATCGAACTCCTCCTTCGGTGGTTCGACTTTGATCTCAGATGTCTTGCCTGTCTTGGACTTGAACTTTCTCGTAGTTCTTGATGCACCAAGTTCTTTTCTTAGCTTCGCTACCAGTGGTGCCGATACCTTACAGTTCCGAGCGATCTCGTTGTCTGCCCAATCCTGCCACTCGATGTCTTCCAACATCGTGATGACCGCCTTGCGCTTATCGTCGTTCGTCCGACGCAGGCCATGTAAAGCATTGGCCCCTAACGAATGAAGGATCGCATCGCGCAACGTGCCTGGTAAAACATCAGCATCGATAGCCTTTTTCTTTAGCCGTCGGTGTGCGTGGTATCGGTGGAACCCATCAACCAGATAATAAAAAACGCCGTCGTAATACAACTGAACCGCAGGGAAGATTGATCCATGATCCATCGCCTCAGCGTAGTCACTGACGACCTGCTCGTTGATCTCGGCTCGAGACTGAGTCCCAGCTCCGATGTGAATGATGTCAATATTGATTTGTGTCATTTTCCGCTCATTGAATAGCCAAGCCAAAACCAACGCCAATAAGTTTGGACGTTCTTTGTGGTGTACTTTCGTCCATCCCAGACCGGCGCTGACCTGCCACTGGCAGTCAGCATCGTCTCAAACATCTTCCTCGCGTGTTCCATTTCGCCCCCAATTAAAGTGTGAAAGAGTAGTCAGAATACCACTTGCGTTTACCAAAGTCAACTGGTATATTTATGTCTGACCTAACAGACAGGAGTACAAATGGACCACTCGTTACACATCATGAAAGCCATCAACGCACTGAACAAAATGTATAACTTGTGTGAGGAAAAGAACTTTGACGAGGCTATTGAATGTGGCCTCGAGGCTATCGCTGAGTCCCGTATGGCGACGCTGTCAGTCCGTACCAGGATTGGCGACGAAGAAAGATTCTAAAATGAATAGCCTCTTGTAAAAATGAAAAAGCCAAACATCATGTGTATTGAGTCGCCACACATGGAAGGCTTGCGTAAGCTTCCATCCTTTGAAGTTTACGTAAAAACACTTTACGGCACCAAGCCTCGAAAATTTTGTTTTGTTTCCATCCGTGGCAAACGTTACCTTGCCGATGTAGTAACCGGTAGCTTGTATGACACGTTTACGGGTGCCTGTATGAGTACTCATCAACTTAAATTAGTGAGCAAAACACATGAAAGCTAAAAAATCCCCAGAATATTTTTTTCCTGAAATTCTAGGCGAACCAATGAGAATGGTTATTTCTAAACAATTGGGTCTTGTTTCAGTACATACTCAAATAGGAGGATTAAGTTACATAGGACGGTGGGTTCAAAATTCTGATTTAGAAGAGATACCTGAAGGTTTGTCGATGGAAGACATTATGAAACTTGTGGCGGAGAAGAAAAAAATTGCACAAACAAACAAGAGTAATGATGAATGGAAAAACAGAGAAGAAGATAGAGCATGAGTAAAGACAAAGGCATTTTTGCTTTTCCAAACACTTCAGATTACACAAGCAAAAATGGAATGACTTTGCGCGATTACTTTGCAGCCAAAGCAATGCAAATTCAGATGGCGAACGTAGAGGAAATGAATTATTGGGCAGAGGAATACTCTGTTGATGAGATGTGGGAATTATGCGCTTGTAATGCCTACAAAATGGCAGACGCGATGCTGAAAGCGAGAGAGAAATGAGCAGAGAAGCTATGCAGATGGCGCTAGAGGCGTTGGAAGGGAATTGCACAAACCCTGTCGCAGACCCAGAACAAGCTGCAAATGAAAACGCAGCCATCACCGCACTGCGCCAAGCACTGGAAGAAAAGCAAGAGCCAGTGGCGTGGATCGACCAGCGCATTCATGGGTGGCCTGACTGTTTTGTTATGCAGCCTGATCCGCCGCACACAGCGCCTCTTTACACCGCACCACCAAAGCGTCAATGGGTTTCACTGACTCATGAAGAAGTGTGGAATGCAATTGATGATGTGCTTGAAGGCGGTGGTTGGCTTGATGTAGCAAGAACCCTTGAGCAGGCTTTTAAGGAGAAGAACACATGAGCGAAAACAAAAACGCAAAGACACCAGCAGATGGGCCAGATTACGAGCGCGGTTTTGTTGACGGTATGCAGCGCCAGATGCGATTAAGCATATCTAAAATCTTTGGCCCAAATCTTGAGGAGATCCTTAATCACGCAGGGTTTTACAAAAAGCGTGAATGGGCTGGGATGACTGATGAAGAACTGCACCTCAAAGCCGCTGCTTACGCTAACAGGCGCAAGGAGGCGTACATGGATTATGTGAAAAAAGGAGAAAATCTGAGCGAAGAAATGATCAATTGGTTATGGGTAGCGCATTACGAAGGTTACCGGGATGCAATTCAAACAAGGGGAGGGCAATGAATGAGTTGGCTCTTTTCGCAGGCGCTGGTGGAGGAATACTCGGCGGACACCTGCTTGGATGGCGAACCGTCTGTGCAGTCGAGTGGGAACCCTACGCCGCAAGCGTACTTGTGCAGCGACAAAATGATGGGGTTCTCCCGCCTTTCCCGATTTGGGATGACGTACAAACCTTTGACGGCAGACCGTGGCGAGGCATTGTTGACGTTGTTTCTGGCGGCTTTCCCTGCCAGGACATCAGTGCAGCAGGAAAAGGAGCAGGCATTGACGGAGAACGATCAGGGATGTGGAGACATATGGCGAGGGTGGTTGGCCAAGTACGACCGCGATTCGTGTTTGTGGAGAACAGCCCAATGCTCGTTACTAGAGGACTTGAACGAGTCCTTGGAGACCTTACCGCGCTCGGGTATGACACGAAATGGACTGTTATGGGAGCAGCCGACGTTGGCGCTCCGCATCAGAGGGACAGAATTTGGATTGTGGCCGACTCCAACGTGCAACATGGTAAGTGGAGGCCCGAACCACAACAGTCCACAAGTATTGGCTGGCAGGCATGGAATCAATCTGGAAGGCGCGGTGATGAAGTGGCCCACGCCAACAGCAAGAATATGGAAAGGGGGGGGCAGACAGATGATTCGTTCAGATGGCAAGAGCAGGGAGGACATGCTGGATTGGCTGGTAGAGAAGGATGGTGGTCGGTTGAACCCGACGTGGGTCGAGTGGCTCATGGGGTGGCCGCTCGCGTGGACAGACTTAAGGCCATTGGGAATGGCCAAGTTCCAGCAGTGGCAGCAACAGCATGGAAGTTATTAACGGAGAACTTATAACTATGAAAAAAAAAATTTATTGCAAAACCGTTAACTGTTCGCTGGCTAAAAAGCGGGTGACTTAATACGAGCAAGGGGTGAGCAATGAACCGCGAAGACATTCTCCGGATGGCGAAAGAAGCAGGGTTTGAAGTCTATGAAACCGACGTATGGATAACCGATGGCTGGTGGCTAGAGGAGCTTGCCCGCTTCGCCGCCCTTGTTGCCGAGCATGAAAGAAAGAAAAGACATGCAGCATGGCATGAAGGTTTTGACGCAGGGCGAAAAGCAGAGCGCGATTTTTGTGCGGCGGTAGCTGAGTGGACACCGGATGCAACCGGTACGGCACATAAGATTGCCGCCGCTATACGAGCAAGGGGTGAAACATGAGCAAGAAAGGATTGTTTGATGACGTACCCATCGTCAATCACGAACGAGACAAAGCTTGGGAAGCATTCATCAAGCGAAAAGATGTTAAAGCCATGATGAAAGGCAAAGAAGATTTTAAGTTCCCGCTCGATGGGTCATATGACTTGTGGTGTATCGCTTGGGAAAAGGCTTGGCGTGAAGGGTTTGAAGCAGCATGGAAGGAGAAAGACAAATGAATCCGGATACAAAAGTTATCGTTAAAGATACAGGAGAAGTGGGGTATGTCGTTAGAGAAGAAGGTGATTTTTATTATCTACGTATACCCCAAACAGATTGGCCGTTTCCTGTATATGCATTCGTCAATAAGAAATCCGTTAAGCGAGCGAAGATAAACAAACAACCAACCGATGTCGAAGAAGCTCCTTTTTGATTATTACTTTGAAAAGCATTATTAAACAAAGAGATGACATGCAATGTCCGTACTGTGCAGATGAAACATTTAAATCTTACAAAACAAAAGTTATTGATTCACGACATTTTGTAGAGCCAACAAAAAAACGTTTTTATGTAGAACGAGTTAGAAAATGTATTAAATGTCAGACCATATTTACAACAACCGAATATTCCCCGGAGATTAAACATGAAAGAGTATCGAGTTGATATAAAGATCAAAAACAACTTACTGCTGAGTGCCATAGAAAATGCTGGCTTCCAATCCATTGCTGAATTTTGCAGAGAAGCAAACATCTTGATGTCAAGTGTACATGCCTTGATAGGACTTAAAGAAAGCCCTCTAAGACAGGACGGTACGTATACAGTTGCTGCACAGAAACTCTTAGACTATTTTTGTGCGTTGCCAGAAGATCTGTGGACTGAAGATCAACTGTGGAATACTTTAGCTACGAACAAAGGCCGTGTGTTGCTTGATAAACATCAAATGTCCGTTCTTACCTACGGCGGTGAAGAAGAAGTCTTGGCCCTTGAAGACATGATTCAGAAAAAAGAAATCCAAGAAAAAGTTAATGACATGCTGCAAACCCTCACGCCACGAGAAGAAAAGCTTTTGAAGATGCGTTTTGGCCTTAATGGCATGGAACAACATACTCTTGAAGAAACAGGCCAAGCTTTTGATGTTTCCCGAGAACGCGTGAGGCAAATTGAACGCAAAGGTCTCACAAAACTTCGTCATCCCCAACGCCTTGACAAAATACGAGATTGCCTTGGGGAAGATACAGAATCAGGGAGAAGACTTGGCAGTTGGAATATCTTTGTTGCAAGAAAAAAACCACCCAAAGAAGATCTTGATGCCTGTCAACATGCTTTTTTTGATGCTTACGATAGAGCCAGTAAATCCACACCCACTAAACCTTTGTCTCGCGCTGCCTTCTGGGATGCTTACCGTTATTTTCATAAAATTCCTAACGGTTACGCCGATACTAACCCAGCCATTACGCTTGCCTACCACGAAGGCTGGAAACAAGGATTAAAGTATGATCAAAATTGACCCTATCGTTCAGCTTCAAGTCAGGGTGGAACAGCTTCAATCCGAGGCAGAACGTACCTATCACCAGGCTTATACCCTGATGCTAAAGTCCATAGCTATCAAAGCCCTAGCCGAAGAACTCTTAAAGGATTTGACCAATGAACTTAACCGATCAGCTAAAGGGGATTAAAGGCCCGTGGGCAGACGCCGCTGTTGCAAAACAAGCGGCGCTACGGATCGAAGAACTTGAACGCCAGGTTAAACGCTACGAATGGTTAAGGTCTAAGTACATAACCATCGACGACACATACGTCCTGACAGGATCGGGCCTCGACGAATTTATCGATGGAAATATCACCAATTAATTTTGATGAAGCTAACGCTTTTGTAGCTTCTTTTCACCGCCATCACAAACCCGTCCAAGGTTGCAAGTTTTGCATTGCCGTCAGTGATGAGAACAAAATAGTTGGCGTTGCTATCGTAGGAAGACCCGTCTCACGAATGCTTGATGATGGGTGGACGTTAGAAGTGAATCGGTGCTGTACCGATGGAACTAAAAACGCTTGCTCAATGCTTTACTCAGCCGCTTGGAAGGCAGCAAAAGCGCTTGGGTACAAACGTCTCATTACTTATACGCTTCCAGAAGAAGGCGGCGCATCTCTACGCGCCAGTAACTGGAGATGTATTGGCGAAAGAGGAGGAGGTAATTGGAACAGAACCTCAAGGCCAAGAATTGATACCGACGAACTTTTGCGCGGTCAAAAGTTATTGTGGGAAGCGTGACCAAACCCAATAAACTCAATCTGTAGGTAATTCCACCCAAAGGCTCCCCCTACCCCATGAAGGGTAAGGAGAGAGGATTCCACCCCCTTGCGGGAGGCCCATGTGTGAGACGGGTTAGCTCTCACACCCCCGGACTTGGACCTGCGGCGAGTCCCACGGATTAGCGGATTTGCACCGTCTCAGCTAGGCTGGAATACCGTGTGTGGTTTTCTCCCGAGCAGCCCCACTTGTGGCCCCTACTACGTGCGGAGTACGGTCGGCCACCAAAAGCAAAACCCCAGAAGACTTAGGTTGGAGCGTTACCTCTGGCGGGAGGCAGACTCTGGCGTTCAACAAATGGACTTTTCCCGAAGGAAACGCACATCATCATCAACGCCCCAACCTAAAATTTCTGGGGTTCTTACCATTTGTTGACGCCGGTTGCCACACCGACAGCATGTATTGTACAGGAACCTAAAAGCGTGTCAACAAAAAAATGCCCCTTATTGCAAGGGGCAAATGTTGGGAAAACCAACTTGAGGAGACACACATGGACCAGCCCCCATCCTATCGGCAATCCTTCAAAACTGCAAGCGCTTCATCCACGTCGTTTACGACGAACAACTTGCCGCCAGTCCATTGATCAAAGAATGTTTTCTCTGCGGGGGTGAGCTGCCTTGCCGATGGAGGCTTATGCCCGTCCTTCACTTCCATGAGAATGGTGTGACCTGAATAGCCTACTAACAGATCTGGGATGCCATCTCCTTGGCTGATGACCCTGACTGTCGCACCGCAAGCTCTTAACGCCTTGACAATAAGTCCTTGATTTTCATCAACCCTGGCTGCGCGTCTCATCAAAACTCCATAAATATTTATGGAGTTTAAACCTAGTTGACATGCTCTTATGTACCTGCTATATTAGCTACACAACTAGCAGACAGGAGATCACATGATGCAACTGGAACATATCCGACGCGCCAGGGAATACGCTTTCTACCTTGGCGAACAGGCCAATAACTTGGACCTGATGTTGCACTACTACGAAAATAATGAACCCGATAGCGCAATGTACTACCACCTTATGTTGCTCTTCACTTACGACGAAGTAAGCCCTACGTGGGAAACGTGGTTAGGTGGATCAAATAAAGACTCCATGTGTTTTTACAAACTTTTAGACTGGTCTATCCATGAAGCTCACTAATAAATTTGATTTACCTCAGACGTTCGTTAACGTCATCAAAAGACCGACCTATACGAAAGGGGCATCTCATATCTCAATCACTGAGTTACTTAACTCACCTCAAATAGTGAGTCTTAAGCATAAGCACTGGGAACATCTTGAGCAGGATGTTTCTGAGATGGTCTGGCAACTGTTTGGCTCCGCCGTCCACAAAGTCCTCGAGCATGGCAAGGACGCTCATCACATCATCGAGGAACGCCTCTTCACAAAACTTGATGGGTGGACATTATCGGGACAGATAGATCTACAAGAAGTTGAGTCAGACGGCATCATTATCTCTGACTACAAGGTCACCGGCGCGTGGGCGGTGATGAATGAGAAACAAGACTGGCACAACCAGTTAAATGTCTACGCTTGGTTGATTGAACGTTGCAAGAACGTACCCGTCAAAGCCGCCAAGATAGTAGCCATTGTGAGGGACTGGACGGCCCGTGAGGCGCAAACAAAGGATGGATACCCACCATCCCCCGTCGCTGTGATTGACATCCCCCTGTGGGCTTCTGAGGCCCGTGAAGCCTATGTCAAAGCACGACTATCCAAACACAACGATGCGTACTTCGCACTTCAAATAGACGATGAAATGCCGGAGTGTTCGTCAGAAGAGATGTGGGAACGGCCAACAACCTACGCACTGATTAAGACGAACAATGTTCGAGCTAAATCAGTCCACCCAACTTTGGAAGAAGCGAATGCTGCATTCACTTCTTTGAAGGACTCCAAGGGTTACACCGTGGAGGTAAGAGAAGGCGAGCGAGTACGTTGCAAATCGTACTGTCAGGTCGCCAAATTTTGTCAGCAATACGAAACTTATATGGAGCAAACATGAACGTGCAACTATCTGGCAAAGAACTAGAAACCATTTTCCGTGGACTGATGGTATTACCTTGGGTTGAGGCTAACCATTTGATTCAGCGTCTTCAGAATATCGAGAAGAACGAACGACTAGAGTTTGAACAGAAAAAAACTCAACAATTGGCAGAACCCAAGGTTGAACCAAAAGTTGAACCCAAGGTCAGGAAACCTAAGTACGGTTTGAAGAAAGACGGAACACCAAGAGCCAAACCTGGAAGGAAACCAGCATGAACCAACTAACTCAAGAAGAAATGAACCAACTGATGTATTTGCTATACGACATTAGACAGATGCTGCTTGAAGTGGAACTCATTTTAAGAGGAGACGATGATGCAGAAGATCGCCCAGTCATTCGTTAATAGGGAGAGCTGGAATGTCTAACAACGTTTATCAACTTATCGCCAATGTGTCTGCGGATTTATGTCGAGAAGGCATTTCTAAAGAAAGAAAAAATTCTCAACAAGGGTACAGTTTCCGTGGGATCGACGATGTGTATAACGCTTTAGCGCCAATTATGTCGAAACATGGATTGGTCATTCTTCCGCGAATCCTTTCCCGTGAAATGGTAGAACGGCAAAACAAGTCAGGCAGTTACTTGTTTTATGTCATTGTCGAAGCGGAGTTTGATTTTGTCTCAAGCCATGACGGTTCAAAACATACTGTAAAAACTTATGGCGAGGCTATGGATTCTGGTGATAAAGCCACAAACAAGGCTATGTCAGCAGCTTACAAGTATGCAGCGTTCCAAACTTTTTGCATTCCTACGGAAGGCGATAACGATGCAGATCAGCATACTCATGAAATTGCTACCAAGAAGTTTGTAAAACCTGAACCACCAAAAGTTGAAACCAAGGTAGAAACCAAGATCCCGCCTCACATCGAAGGGTTTGATATGGGCTGGCAGATCAAAGTCACAGTAACGCCAGAGGCACACCTCGAGGACTGGTCAGAGAAAGTAACCCAAGCGGCAAAGACTGGTCTTACGTTCTGTGCAAACAAGACGGATGTCACTGACTTATTCAAAGTCAACAGGAACATCTTTGACAAACTCAAGCAATTAGATCCCGGTACGTACAAAAGCTTGATGGGAGACTTCTCTTCCGCCAAAGCGAAGTTTGAAAAAGGAGATGAAGCATGAGTGTCAATCGCGTAACCCTGATTGGTCGTATCGGCCAAGATCCTCTCGTTCGATATACCGGTGATGGTATGGCTATCGCTAACGTATCCCTTGCGACTTCGCAAAAAGTAAAGAGCCAAGAAGAAACCCAATGGCATCGCCTTGTTTTCTTCGGGAAGCTTGCCGAGATCGTAGCCGAATGGGTCAAGAAAGGTAGCCAGATCTACGTGGAAGGATCGATTAAGTACGGCAAATACACCGACAAAGAAGGTAATGAAAAGACCACGGTGGATATTGTTTGCTCAACCATGACGATGCTTGGTGGCACTCGAGAGGCTGGCCGTCCAGAGAAGCCAGTGATCAAACAAGATGACGACCAAGACATCCCATTTTGATCATGAAGACTTCCCAATTTGAAGCCGCGAAAGTGGCAATCAAACAGGATAAGACGGGTTATATACTAACTTTGTGTATTCACCCTGACGAGATTCCTGACGAAATACTCAGGGACTTTGTTGGGGCCAGATACCAGGTTGTCATGGTAAGACTTAACACGGATGAAACCCCGTTGGTTCGTGAGCGAGAGTACGGACGCGATCCCGTTAGGGCTTCAGCCATGTTATGTAAGAACAAAGACTTTCATAAGTTCTTGATCGAGACAGGTAATACGTTTGAGGAATCTGAAAGCGCAGCAACCGACTGGCTCAAAGATACTTTAGGTATTACCTCGCGGACAGAACTAAAAGACAAACCGTCATCAGCCAAACGATTATTCTTCATTGAACAGGAGTTCAATTCATGGAAAGCAAACGTCTCATTCCCTACTCAGTCCATCTGAGGGAGGATATTTATTTAAAAGTTAAAGAAGCCGCCAAGGACCGCAAGGCCACGGCGTTGGTACGTGATGCCATCACAATGTTAATTGAAGATAACGACGCTTTTAACGCTGGTTACAACAAAGGTATTAGGGATGCAATTACTGCGACACATACCTACGATTTTTGTCAGTTAGTCAGCATTGGAGGTTCTACTTTTGCAGAACACATTGAAGAACTCTTGGTACCCATGATTGTTCACCAACACCCAAACAGGAAAAAGAAATGAAAGTATGGAAATCCGGCGCAGATGCCATGGCTCTTTGGAGAAAACAAAAAGCACCCACTCATGTTGTGAAGATTGATCTGTATGGAAAGAAGAGTGAACCAAAACTCATTGAACGAGAAGAACTTGAATGGCCCGAAACCGAAACGTACTGGACTCCGCCGACAGAAGACCCCAAGTATCAAAAGAAATGGGCCTACTGGAGAAGCCTATTTGCCCACGGTGAACAAGATGCGCGGGGTTGAATCTTTAGTACCCACTGAAGACCCATCCGTTTCTGAACTTACGATGTTGGACTGGTATGCAAGCTTTGCGTTAATAGGTTTTGCAAGCAAGATTCCCTACAACGAACTGCCGTCTACTTGTTTCAATGTTGCAGAGGAGA
>Ga0194115_10007454_pt1 | contig 10841 bp, 14 predicted proteins | sample TA2MahsurfametaG_3_FD_148656 | JGI IMG/M metagenome (GOLD analysis project Ga0194115, IMG submission 148656) | Freshwater microbial communities from Lake Tanganyika, Tanzania - TA2015002 Mahale S4 surface | ecosystem: Environmental > Aquatic > Freshwater > Lake | place: Tanzania: Lake... | reverse complement strand
GGATGTGAGCTGCGAACGCTAATCGCTGGACCGATGGTGCGTAAGGCGTTGTCGAGATCAAATTGACAGGTTGTGAATTGCACGGTTATTGAGCGGATGAGACATTGGCAGCTTCGGTGAGTACCGAGATGATTTGCTCGTAGGTGTCTTGAAAAGATGCCACGAGGTCCAAGGGGATGGCGATGCCGTCATCTTGAGCGTTGTCGCGGACTGCAGCGGCGTAAGCAAGCGCCTGCGTCATGGCTTCATGAAGTCGATTGATGACTGGTGTCTGCTTGGCGTTGATGTTGATAAAGTCTGGTAATGACATAAGCGATGAGTGTTTCAACTTGCAGCTTGGGCAGATCGCCGCGCATGAACGCAGCGGCATCAGCCACCAGCGCATGGTATGCCACCGTACTCAACCGTGGCAATCCACTGCTTAACGCTCTGTCACGGATGAGCGTGGTGCGGTTGGTTCCAGCGGCAGCAGCTTGGCGTTCCAGGTGTTGGATGTCTTCGGGATTAAATCGGACTTTGATTTCTTGCATTTAGTAGCCGTCTAACCTGTTTTGGGAGGTTTGGACGGTTAGACGCCTGTCGTGGACTGGGTTTGCCTAACCGTCTAACCAACCTAACCTCTTAAGAAGAATAAGTAAAAGGGGGGAGAGGGGGGGATTAGGAAACTCTCTAAGGGTAGGTCGGTCGGTTGGGAGGTTAGGACGGCGGAAACCCAGTGCCTGACTGCCGTCTAACCGTCTGACCTAACGTAGTGCCATCTCCTGCGGCCTGTCGCCTCTCGTTTCTTGACCCAGCCGAGATCCTTGAGAATCGAGGCCACCTGCATCTGGTCAGCGCGGCTTTGGCGCTCCAGCGGCTTCTTGATGGCATACTCCAATATCTCCTCAGATGTGAGTAGTTCAATAGCTGCACGCCGCTCAATGTATTCGATAATAGGACTACGCCATGGGGAGTCGATTAGGTAGGTGTTGTTCTCTTCACTGATACGATCCTCCATTGCTGCTGGTAACCGACTGGACTCACCATCGCGGTACATCTTGACTGCTGCAGCCCATATGGCATCACGCTCTAGCAATAGTGCAGCGGTATTGATTTGATCCTGCTGCGTCTTGGTGGTGGGTATGACCCAGAAGCGGCGGTTGCCGGTTTCATCGACCAAAAAGCCGGCAGTTTTGTTAGTCGTGCCAACGATGATGCCACGACGTGGAAATGATTCAACGGCCTTACCGTATGGCACGCGGAGTAGGTCTACGGCTTGCGATAAGAACGCCTTGACTTGTCCGGCGTGCTTGCGATTGGTGATGTGGTCCAGTTCCGCCCATTCCATCATCCATGAGCGGTGTAGCACCATGATGTCGTCTTTGGTTGTGATGTCGCCTAACGCATCACTAAAGAATGGACCACCTAAGCACTGCCAAAAGCTGGACTTGTATGCACCTTGATCGCCCATGATGACGCAGGCGGTGTCGTGCTTGCAGCCGGGATTAAATGCACGCGCTACGGCACCGATAAGGGTGCGTTTGAGCATCTCGTCATAGATGGTAGGTTCGCTGATGCCTTCGTCACCAGGCCGCAGGTAAGCGGTAGCAAGGCGGTCAATGTATGCGGGATCAGTGGTATTAGCGCACCATTCAAGGTATTCGCGTACGGGATCGTAGGGGTTTTCGTTGGCGACCTGCACAAGGCAGTCGATTGCTAGTTCTTTACTGACCTTGTAGCCCATTTCTGCCAGCTTGAGGTAGAAGCGGTCAGCACCTTCTACGACTTGCTCTTTGATTTCGATTTGCTGGGTGAAGGTGTTGTAGCGGATGTCATCGCATTTGCTGCGCAGAAATGCCAGCAACTCTGCGGTTTCGAGCTTCTCGGGCTTGGTGATGATCGGCGGCGGTGCATCTGCATTACTGCGACCGCCCACCACTCTGCGGGTAACAGCGGAACCACGCCACCCGTCTTTCTTGGCCATATCGCCAAGTGTGCCGAGGGTAATGCCGGATTTCTTAAAGCTGCGCCATTTGCGCTGACAGTCACTGGGTTTGTGCTTACCAGACTGCGTTGACCATTGTTCCCAGTCATCGAGGAATGTGTCATCACCCAAGCTGTGAAGCGCCATGCCAACGGCTAGCCAGTCGTCGTAGTCATCAGCCCGGCTGGCATCCAAGGCATCGAGGTATGACCTAGCCCTAGCGGTGTCATCACCACCACGCGGCTCTGGTCGTGTAACCACCGTGGGTACAGGCTTAAGCATCCGCTCCAGCAACTCCGGCGGCGCTTCGGCAATGGGTAGATCATCAGGGCTGTATTTGGTAACCCAGTGGTAGCCGGGGGTTAGTGGATGGTCACCTGCTACGACGGATTGGCAGCCGGTCCAGCGGAGTTCCACCTGCTCGGGCTTGCCTTCGGCGTCGGTGACACCAGTCTTGTATTTGCGTGTGGCGATGCCATCCCAATAGTGCTCGGGCACTTGGTAGATGACCTGAAACCTGCCGTCGCGGCCACTCGTTACGGTCCAGCTGCGGGGCAATGACGACATGGGGCAACCCCATTCGCGCAGGATGGTGCTGGCGGATTTGCCGTCGTGGTCAAGAAACAGCAGACCACCTGATGGCACGCCGCAACAAACGCCAATGGCACGAGCGCGACCGGCTTTCAGCTCAGCGGCCAGCTTGGCCTTGGATAGTGGTTTCTTCTGCCATTCGGGCTGGTATGGCCGCTTCTCGCCATCAACCGCAACAAAACCCCACCCGTCCGGCAGACGAGCTAGCTCATCGTGGATCGTCATTTGGTTGCCGGCAGGATGCCGTCTAGATGCAGCCGCAGCGCCTGCTCCAATAGCAGCCGTATGGCGGTGGCGCGGTTCATGCGGTCACCACGCCAAGAGTCAAGGCGCTGCAGCAGGTCTGGCGTGAGGCGTATATGGGTCGGATGGCTTAATCGCACGGGTCCGGGCGGGATGCTTGCCCAGCGTAGCAACGGGTGCTACGGTTGCAATGTGACAGTCGTTAGGCTGTCATGCTTAGGCAGTTGTAAGCCCGCCACAGGTGCGTTATTGTCTTGGGCAGGCGGAACAAGGCGGTCTCGACCCCGCCCCGCTCCTGGCCTCGGCCAGCACCACTTTCATGGCCAACCTCTGGTTGGCTTTATTTTCACATGGCTCCTTTTGATTTTTCCCGTTGGAGCGGCGAAGACGCTCGCCGCAAGTTCAGCGACCTTGCTCTTTCTTCTGAGCAAGTCGAGACAATTCTTGCCAGCAAGCACGGCATCAGTGAAATCCTGCTGCAAGAGTTTCCTGATCTGACGCGACGCGGCACCGTGCCTCACGCCTTTATGAAGGCGCTGATTGTGTTTGAGGAGTACGGACGCGACACGAGCTACGGCGCTATTGCTGCTGCTCTTGAGGTGAGCAGCGAAACCGCCAAAGAGTATCTCCGTGATGCCCGCGCCGCTATTCGCACTGCGCTTGGCATTGAAATGGTCCACGAAGGCGACACGCTCCGCCTTGTCGTGGCCACTGACGCACGCGAAAAAGCCATTCGAGTGCTGAACGTGTTTGAAAAGCACGTTGAGCCAGCATTGAAAAAGCTAGAGGCTTGCACCAAAAGCCTTGCTGCTAGCAATGTTCAAATGGCATTGCCTGCGCGTGCTGTTGCGCTGCTGGAAGCCAACAAGATCGAAGGAGGCAACTGATGACAACGACTACCCTCGCGGTGGTCGAGCCTCAAGAAGCTGTGTCTCTGCTGGAGAGTCCGCTCTCTTCGGCGGAGACCGCTGAACTCCAATCGTGCGAACTGGCCATTGAACTGGCTGGCAAAGATCGACTGGAGAAGGCTCTGATCATCGGTGAAAAGCTCAGCACGATCTACAACGGTGCGCTGTTTCGCGGCCTTGATGGGGGCTGCACATGGGAGCAGTGGCTAAAGGAACGGCTGCCGAAGCTGCTGCCGGAGGCGGAAGGCAGGTCGGTTGCATGGGGGGATGGAAGGCGCCTTTTGTGGGAAGAAAGAAACCTACTTGCCACCACGAGCCCTCTTGGTGGCTTACTCCCTTCAGGAGTGCAAGTGGCCGATTCTCTCAAGGCTCTTGTCCCGCGCCGATTCTTTCGCGGTGATGGAGGGGGTTGGAACCCCGCCATCCTCGACGACCCCGATGCCGCCGAGGGCATCACCAAGGTCTGGGAGCTTGCGTGTAAAAACGCCGAAGCCAACCAGCGGCGCAATGGTCCTACTGCTGAAGACGTGCGCGCAGCCCGCGAGGAACTGCGTCCCGACCTAGAGCGCAAGGGCCTGATCCGATCAGCTCCTGCATCCTTCCAAACTGCCACGGCGGCACGGGTGGAGGCGGCACGGCATCGAACGGTTGATGTCACCTCTGCCAAGCGTGGCAGGGCTGAACGCTATGAAGATGTAGCGCATGAAGAACAGGTGCGTCGTGACTTCCGCGACACCATGGCCAACATCCGCGACACCAAAGCGGAACGCCAGGCCAAGGTGGAGGTGGACCAAGTGCGCGAGCAGCTGGATGCTGCCGAGCAACAGGAGCGGCATGAGCTGGAAGAGGAAGTGCGTCATTACAACCGACGCCTTCATGATGCCAGCGTTGCTATTCATAGTTTGCTGGTGTACCTACAAACCCTTTCTAGGGTTCGCGGTACGCAGTATCTCGATGACATGCGATCCATTGAAGTACTTGGATTGATCACCGTCAAGGATGACATGCAAAGACTTCAGGATGCCGGGCAGGAATTGATTCAAGCCGTCAATCTTGCCCGTACCAGCGAGCCGCCTACGGGTGTAAACGCTCAAACGATTGAGCTGTAAACAATGCCGCCTTCGGGCGGCTTTTCTCTAATGACTTACCAAGACTTCCTAGACCAGAAAACCCACGAAGGCGCCGCCCATGACTGACATCAGACTGGGCGACTGCCTTGACGTGCTGCGGACCATGCCGGACTGCAGCATTGACGCGGTGGTGACCGATCCGCCCTATGGGTTGTCCTTCATGGGCAAGAAGTGGGATTACGACGTGCCCACGGTGGAGGTGTGGCGCGAAGTGTTTCGGGTGCTTAAGCCTGGCGGACATCTTCTTGCTTTTGCTGGCACGCGCACCCAGCACCGGATGTGCGTCAACATCGAGGACGCAGGCTTTGAGATCCGGGACATGATCGCGTGGGTCTATGGCTCGGGGTTTCCGAAGTCGCTGGACGTGAGCAAGGCGCTGGACAAAGCAGCGGGAGCGGAGCGGGAGGTGGTGGGACGATACAGCGACAACGGAAGGAAGTGCCCGAAGCACCAGAACACGCACGCAACATGGGAAGGCGATGCAATGGTGGACATCACCGCACCCGCAACCGAAGCCGCGAATCAATGGTCCGGCTGGGGCACGGCGTTGAAGCCTGCCATGGAGCCGATCACCGTGGCACGCAAGCCGCTCGACGGCACCGTGGCCGAAAACGTGCTGCGGCACGGCACGGGGGCGATCAACGTGGATGGGTGCAGGGTGGGGACGGGTGATAGGCGGATGTGCGGAACGACCGACAAAAGCGGCAAAACGAGCATTGTTCTTGGCGCTAGGCAAGAGACACGAACAGAGCTTGGCCGCTGGCCGGCAAACCTAATCCACGACGGCAGCGACGAGGTGTTGGGGCTGTTTCCGGCGGATGCTCGAAGTAGCTGTGACGGAGGGCGCTCACAAAATGCTTGCATCGGGTACAGCGGGGGCTGGAAGTCGGCTTACGACGGCAGCGCCAACCAGTATTTCGACACCGGCTCCGCCGCCCGGTTCTTCTACACCGCCAAGGCTGCCAAGCGAGAACGCCAAGGCGTCACCCATCCCACGGTGAAGCCCCTTGACCTGATGGCTTACCTGTGCCGGCTGGTGACTCCACCCGGCGGCATCGTGCTGGATCCGTTCATGGGCACCGGCACCACCATCAAGGCAGCCATCGGCGAAGGGTTCCAGGCGATCGGCATCGAGCGCGATCCCGCCTATTTCGCCATGGCTGAGCATCGCTTGAACGGCGCCCAGCTGGGGCTCGGGCTGGAGGTACAACCATGAACCTCCGCCCCTACCAAACCCAGCTCATCACCGACATCCGCCTGCAGTACCAGCTAGGGCATAAGCGTGTCCTAGCGGTGCTGCCAACCGGCGGCGGCAAGACTGTCTGCTTCAGCTACATCGCGCAGCAAGCTGCCAAGAAAGGCAACCGCGTGTGTGTGCTGGTGCACCGGCAGGAGCTGCTGGATCAAGCCAGCCGTGCCATGCCGATGCTGCATGGCCGCATTGCTGCTGGCCGCAGCATGGACCTAAGCCATGCGGTGCAGATCGCCAGCGTGCAGACACTGGCTCGCAGGCTGCACCTGCTGCCGCGTGACTTCTTCCAGTTGCTGGTGGTTGACGAAGCGCACCACACCAATGCCGGCACATGGCGCAAGGTGCTTGAGCACTTCCACAAGGCGCACCTGCTCGGCGTTACGGCAACACCGATACGCGGTGATGGTCGCGGGCTTGGTGAGTACTACCAAGCGATGGTGGAAGGTCCAACCGCGCAACAGTTGACGGATGCCGGCTTCCTTGCTGCTGCCAAGGTGCTGGCGCCACCGGGCTTCAGCGCCACCGGCCTGCGCAAGCGGATGGGTGACTTCGATACCAAGGAGTCTGAGCAGCGTGTCGGCACGATCATGGGCGATTGCCTTGGCCACTACCGCAAACACCTGCCAGGGCAAACGGCGATTGCGTTCTGCTGCTCCGTGGCGCACGCGGAGGCAGTGGCTGCACTATTTCAGTCAGCAGGTATCGCCGCAGCCAGCATTGATGGCAGCATGACCGGCGAGCAACGCAGTGACCTGCTGCAGGCGCTCGGCACCGGCAGGCTCAAGGTGCTCACCAGTTGCGCCCTAATCGGCGAAGGCGTGGACGTGCCATCAGTTGGTGGCTGCATCCTGCTAAGGCCTACGCAGTCCGAGAGCCTGCACCTGCAGATGATCGGCAGATGCCTCAGGCCATCAGGCAGCAAGGTGGCTGTGGTGCTGGACCACGTCGGCAACACGCTCAGGCTTGGCCACCACTTGGAGCAGCGCGACTGGACGCTGGATGGGCTTAAGAAGCGCGATCAAGAAAAGGCGCCCAGCGTCAAGGTGTGCCCGCAGTGCTTTGCTACCAGCATGAGCGCTGCGCAGGTCTGCCGCGAGTGCGGGCATGTATTTGCGCCGCAGGAACGCCGTGAGCTGCAGCAGGTTGATGGTGAGTTGGTGGAGATAGCAGCACGCGCTAGGCGGCGTGAGCAGTCATCAGCCCGCGACCTCGAATCCCTCCGCGAGCTAGCGCAGCAACGTGGCTACAAGCGTGGTTGGGCTGAGCGGGTGTACCAGGCTAGGCTGGCGAAACGACACGGGATCTAAGTGAGCGAGCAGCGGATACAGCAAGAGATCCGCATCGCCTGCAGCACCGGCGACACGCGCCTGTTCCGTAATAACACCGGCACGCTGCGTGACCAGCATGGCCGCCCGGTGCAGTTTGGCCTGTGCAAAGGCAGCGCCGACCTGATCGGATGGAAGCGCGTCACCGTGACACCTGAGATGGTAGGCCAGCAGGTGGCGGTGTTCCTGTCCATTGAGGTTAAGACCCCAACCGGCAAGCTGCGGCCAGAGCAGAAGCAGTGGCTGGATGCCGTCCAAGCAGCCGGCGGAATCGCTGGCGTGGCGCGGTCAGTTGAGGATGCGTTACGGATTGTGACTGCGCAGGGTTGACCACGGCGGCACAGGGTGTAGGATGCGTTCAAGCCGGATGACCCGGCATCCCGAACCGACACATGATCACCAACCCTTGGATCAACCGCATCACTGTACTGGTGGTGATGTTTGCCATCTACGCCGCTGGCTACGCCGGTGGCCGCGACCAAGCCGTACAGGCATACAACAACCATCCCGCTTGCAATACCAACCTCAAGCCATGAGTGAATCCGACGTTTATTGGACATTTGTCACTGGCAGCAAGTATGCCGGCAGTTTCTACAAGGCATTAGCACATGCTGGCCTTGCGGCTGACCCCAACAACAAACGCCGCATCCTTGCGGCATTTCCCGAGATGGTTGCCACCTATGGCACTGCCAGCAGATTGCACCAGACCATGCGCAGCGGGATAGCAGCATGACCACCAACGAGCAGTACCACGCCGACCCGGCCATCAGCGCCAGCCACCTCAAGGCGGTGATGCAGTCGCCGTATCACTACTTCAGCCGCTTTTTAGACCCGCAGCGGCCAGTGATAGAGCCCACCGCTGCTATGCGGTTTGGTTCGCTGGTGCATTGCGTAGTGCTAGAGCCAGATTATCTGCTACAGCGCTATGGCGTTGCACCCGACCGGCGCACCAAGGCCGGTAAGGAGCAGGCGGAGCGAATGGCTGCGGATGGCATCGAGGCTGTCACCGAAGCCGACATGGCGCTTGCGCTTAGCATGGCCGCCAGCGTCCGCCAGCATCCTTACGCCGCAGCGCTGCTAGCTGATGGCAAAGCTGAGCAGTCGTTTTGGTGGGATGACAAGACAACCGGTCAGCGGTGCAAATGCCGCCCGGACTGGTATCAAAGCACCACCATCGTTGACTTGAAGACCTGCTCAGACGCAAGTCCTAGCGCCTTTGCTCGTGCGTGCGCTACCTTCGGCTACCATACGCAGGCAGCGCACTACCTCAACGGCACCTTTGCGGATCGGTTTGTCTTCATCGCGGTAGAGAAGACCTATCCGTATGCCGTTGGCGTGTACGAGCTTGATGCTGACGCCATGGCTGCTGGTGCTGAGCAATGCCGCATTGGCTTGCAAACCATCAGCGACTGCCGTGCTATCAATGAATGGCCTGGCTACACCACCACCTGCGACACCATTGAAATGCCCAAATGGGCGCTATCTACGACCCCAACCATTGACTTTTGATGAGCAACCTCACTCTTTGGACGCCAGAACAAACCCAGCTAATTTCAACGACCATCGCCCCTGGCTGCAGCAACGATGAGCTGCGGCTGTTTGCCTACGCTTGCCAGCGCACCGGGCTGGATCCGTTCAGCAAGCAGATCTACGCCATCAAGCGCGGTGGCAAGATGACTATTCAAGCCGGCATCGACGGTTTGCGTGCTATTGCCGAACGCACTGGCCAGCTTGATGGCAGCAAAACGTACTGGTGCGGCGAGGATGGCGCCTGGTCTGATGTATGGCTTGGCAGCAAGCCACCTGCCGCGGCCAAGACCGTCATCCACCGCAAAGGCAGCCAGCATCCATTTGTTGGCGTGGCACGGTTTGCCGACTACAACGCCGGCCAAGGGCTGTGGTCCAAGATGGGCGCCACCATGATCGCCAAATGCTCCGAGGCATTGGCGCTCCGCAAGGCATTCCCTGCGGATATGTCTGGTGTGTACAGCACCGACGAGATGGATCAAGCGGTAGAGCCCGTCACTGTCACCAGCAATGCAGCGCCAGCATTACCTGCAGGTGACGCAAAAGTGTTCCAAGCCGGCAAGGTGGCTATTGCCAAGGCTGACACCATGGACAAGCTGCAGGAAGTCACCAAGCGCATGGAGACACGCAAAGGTGACCTAAGCGAGGAGCAAAACCAGCAACTCATAGAGCTTGCACTGGCTAAGGAGACAGAGCTGCAGGAGGACCCATTTGCTGATGACTGAACCATTCCTGACCACTAATGAACTGGCAGCACGTTGGGGGTTAAAGCCAGCAGCCATCAAAAACCAACGTCTGCGTGGCATCGGGCCTAGTTACTACACCATCCCGCGCAGGTATTGCCCTGCTGGTACACCTCGCGTTCGCTACCCACTCGCTCAAGTCTTGGCTTTTGAGGAAGCCAATGGCATCACCCCACTTAACTAACATGAGTCTTTACGCAACTGGCATTATTCGCTTGATTACTGAGCCTGCAATGCGCACCTTTGATAGCGGCACTGCCGTCACCAACTTTGCTGGTGGCATTCAAGAAGGCAAAGACAAAGATGGCAACTGGATCAATAACGCCATCGACTGCGAGATCTGGGGCAAGTCCGCTGAGCTGATTGTTGATAAACTCAAGAAAGGCGACAGCATTCTTGTCAGCGGCAATCTCCGCCGGCAAGAGTGGAGCGATAAGGAAACCGGCGCTAAGCGCAGTAAGCATGTGCTGAGCATTGCCCGCTTTGAGTTTATGCCCCGCACCACTGGCCCCGCAGAGGAGGCTGTGTTCTGATGAACGAAACCACCCTCAAGATTGCTTTTAAGGAGTGGTGGGAGGCGTCCTACGGGCGCCCTCCCGGCACCCATGCAGTCATGACCCACGTTGCTTTTGCGGCGCACATGTTGCGACTGCTAGAGCTGATGAATGACGCCTAGAGGCTTAGCAGTGCAAATCTCATGCCCTCAATGTGGCGGCAAAAATACTTATGTGGTTTGCACCTATCACACCGAACGCCATGAGTTAATTCGTCGCCGTCATTGCAGGTTTTGCGACCACCGTTGGTATACAAGTCAGCAACCAGAACAACCGCTCAGCAAGTACCGCATCAAATGGAAACCAGGTAAGCGCATTGTTGATCTAACCGATGACCCCTAAGCGCATCCGCAATCGCACCTTAAACATCCGTGTTACAGATGATGAAATTGCACTAGCCCGCAAGCTAGGCAATGGTAATGCGTCACATGGTTACCGATTAGCCGTGCGTTACATGGCAGAGCGCTCCATCCGTGGAATCCCGCTTAGTACAATGCTCCGGGCTGCAGCGCAAATGGCTGCTGAACTTGAAGACGCGCCTAAACACGGCAGAACACCCACCACTAGACCTCAATGACAATCCTTTCGGATTACGAAATCTTTGG
>Ga0194115_10007452_pt1 | contig 10843 bp, 13 predicted proteins | sample TA2MahsurfametaG_3_FD_148656 | JGI IMG/M metagenome (GOLD analysis project Ga0194115, IMG submission 148656) | Freshwater microbial communities from Lake Tanganyika, Tanzania - TA2015002 Mahale S4 surface | ecosystem: Environmental > Aquatic > Freshwater > Lake | place: Tanzania: Lake... | reverse complement strand
CGGCCAGCATGACCAGCACGGAATCCAGGCCGGGAAATGATCTGAGAGCTTGAACCCGCCAACGGCCATGTACTCTGGAACCGTATTCGCCAGCCGATTCTCGAAGCGCGCATCATGGTTGCCGAGCGCCCAGACTAGCTTGGTTCCTTTGGCGACTGCATCCTCAATCTCACCGAGCGCAGCCTCGCACGCCTTTAGTTCCTCGATGACTGACGGCTTAGAGTCCCATCCGATCCTGGGAAATCTGCTTATGGCTGCACCGTCGAAGGCGTCTCCGCCATTGATGATCGCCTTCGGCTTGAGCGCCTTGATTGCCCAGAGCAATCCCTTATAAGCTGTGGTCCTGATGCCAGGCCAGAAGTGCGCATCAGAGAAGACAAGCACCACGCCATTCTCAATGCCCAGGCAATGCCTTGCTGCCGAGCCGTGTGCCGCAGTAAATAGCTTGTCCTTCATCTCATGCCGCGCCCGGACGGACTTGAGTTCTTTTCCTGTTCTTCCCTCAATGGTGCGCCTCCGCGACATTACATTGCGTTCTGTAATGCCGAGGATTTTTGCGATCTTGGCTGGGCTTTGATATTTCTCCCAAAGCTCAATAAATTCAAGATCGGTTATCTTTTGCCTTGGCATACAAAACTCTTTCTAGGACATTGATAACGCGATGCTCAACGGAGTCAAGCTGTTCAGGAGTCGCCTGCCTGTCCTGCGCCGTTGCGATCAGATCGAACAGGAAGACATGAAGGCACTCATGCAGAGCCGTCATGGAAAGCGACTCGGTATCAATGGGCGTTGATCCGAAATCTCCGAGTTGATAAGTGCCAAGCCGCGCCTGCGGATCGCACTCCATCGCGGCCATAGCGGACCGGATCGGCTTGCTGCTGCGCTCGATCCTCCAATCCATAAGATTGAGGACGCTTTGCCAGTACCTAATACACTCGTCGAATTCGACGGCCTGCTCTGCCGAAGGCCGGTTTTTCGGTTTTGCCATATCTGCCCATTGTTCTGCTCTTCTATGACAAAGCTGTGAGAAGGTGTTTTTATTGTTTCTGTGTCTGTGACCTTGGCATCGTAGCGCCAAGATAGCCAGCGCCATAAGGTACTGTCTTAGCTAGCGTTCTCATTGTCATGTTGATGGCTTGCTGCAAGCGTGCCATCCCGCTTTCGTCAACTAGCGCATTGCGCACAATATTCGGGTCTTCATTGACAAGTATTTGCGCGATCATGTTGCGGTCACGCTCAGATAAGCCTTTGCTTGATTCTCCTGCCACTTTACCTATGACCCTCATTGTGGCAAGCGGGCTGCCTTGCACAACTCCAGCAAGATCATCTGCCGTAACGCTTTCGCCAAAACGCTTGGCTTGCATTGCGGTCGGTGCAGTCAGCGAGCCGCCAAGAACAACATTTTTTGCGGTCTGCGACTGCGAGGCTACAGAGATGCGATTGAGGATGCCATCAAGTTCATCGCCAGGATAAATTGAACGCAAAATTGCGCCTTGCTTGCTTTCTGGATTATTAAATAAATTCATCATAGACTTAGCGCGTCCAGAACCCATTTGATTGCGAATCGCATCCATAACGCCTGCTCTGAAAGCGTTGACAGATGCAGGGTCGCTCATGATGGTCTGCATATAAATATCAACTTCGTCAGCACTCTTGCCAAACACTGTTCGCCCTTCCTTAAAGGCGTCTCGCGCAGTACGACGCTGCGCTGCTTGTTGTCGCGCAGCAGATACGGCTTCAGATGACTGATCTATCGCGCTGCGCAATGAAGTCTCAACAGGTTTTAAGGCTTCTCCAACACCGCCGCGACCTGATGTATAGGCCGAATTGATGGTTGCCTGAAGGCCGCGACGAATGATCTCAGCATCTTCTAGCGTTGGCGATCTTGCAAATGTAACTTCGCCTTTTTTATCAAAAGAAAAGAAAGGCTTTCTGCCTGTTTGCGCGACATAAATATCGTTGATGTCCTTCACGGCAGAAGGAGATCGTTTTAGTGCATCTGTAAGACTAGCAAGCAATCCTGCATCAATAACGCCACCAGTTTTGAAGGCTTGCGTGTAAAGTTGATTTTCAAGTTGACGCGCCTCATCATCTGTGGCCTTGAAATAACGAAGCACATTAGGAGGAGAACCAGGACCAACTAATCTTTGTTGCATCTCAGTAAGAACTTCGTTGCGCAGTTGATCTGGCCTGCGAGTTAAGGCGCGCTGAATCGTTGTGGCAGCTTCACCTCCCATTGCGTACAGACCGCGAACAGCATTAAGCAGGGTCTGGTTCTCTGCCATGATCTCGCCGCGAGCGATGCGCTGCACAATCTCATCTGTTGTCAGTCCACTTTCAGTCGCAAGGCGTTGAATTTCTGCTTCTGCCGCTTTACCACCACGGCCGCCAGTAATCCGACGCGCGTAATCAATAACCGTATCTGTCAACTTCCCCAAACCCATAAATGCAGCCTGCATTCCAGGCGCGACAGTGGCTCCGATTCCTGTTGATTGTGGAATTCTTGCAAGGCGCTCATAAATGTCGCCTTCACCAGTAAGAAATCCAGTTACACCGCCTTGTGCGCCACCAAAAGCAGATGTCCCAATTAAACCCTTTACAAGAGGCAACACCCGAGGCCCGGTCATTGCAGCCGCAGCAGGCGCTCCAGCACCACCAGTTGCTAGCGTAACGCCAGCAGCGGGCAACATACCTCCCAATGCTTCATATCCAAGAGATTCAAACGGCGCTTGTTGCTGATACGCGCGCATCTGGCCGCGAATTTCTGCAAGCACTTCCTCATATGGACGCCCAGTTACGGCCGACCTAAGTCGCGCTTCTGCTTCATCTGCGCCGCCAAGAGTTACACCTTGAGCTATTGAGCGCAGCCGCTGAGTCGGCGCAGGCTCAATGGGAGCCTGTACCACAGGTGCAACTGGCGCTGGCTGCTGCATTCCAGCGAGTTCATTTCTAAACAGTTGAAGTTTTTCCGATGACAGGCCAGATAGGTCGCCACCTCTAATCTTCTCAAGTTCTTCAGTTGTGAATTGCTCGAAAGCCATTATCTGCCCCTTGGAGGTTGCTGCCTGCGTTGAAGTTCAGCTTCTATTAAATTAAGTAAATTTGGAGCTGCACCACTGGACGGGGGAAAAATTTGATAAAGAGGTGCAAATTGCTCAAACCCCGGCAACTTCATGGCACTTCTCAAGTATTCCTGTTGAGTTTGAATTCGCCTGTTTGCGACTTTCTGCGCAGAACTAAGTGCGGCCTTCAATTCTGGCGCTGAAAGTGTTTGATCGCCTGCTGCGGCACGACGAAGAATTCCGCGCTCGGCCTCAGTCAAAGCGCCTTGACCTCTCATTGCTGATGCAGCCTCAAGTTCAAGCTGCGCAAGACCTTGAACCAAAGTTCTTGTGTTAGCAAGTCTTTCGATTTCATTTTGTCCGGCGACTCCAAGCTGCTGACCAATGCGAAGCATTGTCGTTCTGTAATCAGCGGCGGGACCAATGACGGATGCATCAATCGCTGGCGTGATGCGTTCAATTGTTGCCAGTGTTTCTGTTGCTGATCTAGCACCTTGAGTTAAATCGCTTAATGTTTTAGATATATCGCCTCCAACTCCAGCAAGGAATTGCTGGTTCCCAGGTAGGCGCACATCAACTTGTGTTCTAGGAGCAATTTGTTGCCTGTATTGACCAACAGCGGCCATACCAGGCTGACCAGCACCGGCTAGTGAGGAGCCGCGAATGTATTCAGTTGCAATGATGTCTGAAGGAGGCGCCTGATACGGAACAGCGCCAGCAACAATTCTTTCTTCGCCGAAAGGATTGGTCTGAACCATAACGGTTCGCCCATTCCTGACGGCTGGCTCTGCCTTGCCAAATTGCAGAGATTCCGGTGGTGCTGCCCCTTCAACAATTTGTTCTTCGCCAAACTGATTAGTCCTAATCATCACTGGTTTGTCACCACGAACTGCGAAAGTTGCTGGCCCAAACTTTATGGATTCAATCGGCGCTGCACCAGAGACTACTTGCTCTTGTCCTAGCTTATTCGTTCTGATGACAACCGGCTTCCCGTTACGAACCACAGTTTGTTCAGGACCAAACTCAGCAGCTTGAGCGGATATTTTTAGAATCTCTTGCAGTCCTTGCTGTGGTTTCATCGTGGAGATGATTTGTCTTTGTTCTGGCGTGAGCAAGTTAAGAATATTCGCCGCGCCAGTTGTTGGAATTGCAGAACTTACAGGTTGACCGATCATGGCAGCGCGTTCAACTGTCGGTCCAGCCGCCATGCCTGGTGCTGCAAGAGCCTGTGCGGGCGTAATCGCTGGGCCTACACCAGCAACACCAAACAAGTCACGAAAACTTTTAGCAGCCTCTGCCTCGCGCCTCGCCTCCTCCAGCTTCTGCCGCGTCAGCATCTGCGTCAAGGCGGACTGCTGGGCCTGCTCCGCGCCGGTCTGGCCTGCAAGCAGCGCCGAGCCGATAGCTTGACCCAAGCTCGTTGGGGTTGTTGATCTCCCTCCAGCTTGCAGCAGTGCGGCAGCGGCAGAAAGCAGGCCGCGCTGTTGGACTGCCCTCTGCTGCTCTGGCGTCAGCAGATCGCCGAGTCCATCATTGATGCCGAGCAGCCCGCCAAGGTTGAATGATGTTGCCATATCAATACCTTATCCAAGAAGGCCAAGCAAAAGACCTGCCCCAGCACCTAAGCCAGTGCCAATGCCAGGAATCGCACTTCCAAGTTGAGCGCCAGCAAGTGCGCCGCCAAGCGCTCCAGCACCCACGTTACGGTAATACGGAGATGTCTGCGTCATGCCGAGATTTGGCGTCTGTCCTCCTTGGCTAATTTGTAACCTTTGAACGCCAATATTACGCGCCGCATCAAGTCGCTGTTGAGCCAGTTGCTGACGCGCACTTCCAAGTCCCATAACGTCAATTGCACCTTGGCGGCCAATCTGCCGTGCCTGCTGTGCCAACTGCGCAGCCTGACCGAATCCAGCAGCACGCAGTCCTGCGCTTGTGCGGCCTGCCTCACGCAAAGCCGCTTCATTTGTCAGCGCCTGCGCGACGCCCTGTCGGCTCCCGCCAAAGGCACGCGCCGCCGTGGCGCGCTGCGCTTCTGCAAGTTGCCCCATCTGGCGCTGCTCTTCGATGTCGCGCATCGCTTGCTGGACGACGGCCTGCTCGTAAGGATTCTGAAAAGTAGTGATCTCTTCAGGCGAGAAAGGAGTCAGCCCTAGATTGGTGAGTTGTCTCTCTCCAGCCTCATATAAGGGAGTAAATCCTGCAAACTGTTGCTCGGGCAAAGCTGCGGCAACTTGACGACGCTGCGCGAGGTTTTGCAGGTAGGTTTCTTTGATCGCAGGATCAACCTGCTGTGTCACCGTTTGAGTACCGCCGCCACTAGACATATTGTTACTCCTTGCTCATCTTGATGCTGGCGCGGCCTTCGTTCAAGGCTTTCAGCTTCTTATCGCCCAGCTTCTTCGTGGTCGATTTCTTAATAACATACTCGCCTGCCTGGAGCGCAGCATAGCCATCATCGGGTCCGGGAAGAGTCTCATCGATAAGCAGGCCGCGCATAGTGACCTTGCCGCCTTTGGCGTAAAACCCGTCACCATTATCGGCACCACCACCTGATCCGGGGCCACCTGCACTTGCTTCGCCACCTGCACTTACACCACTCTCAGCGCCAGCAACCTCTCCACCGAAAGCATTATCGGCACCACCACCTGATTGGGGTCCACCTGCACTTGCTTGGCCGCCTGCACTTACACCACTTTCCAGCAACGCCTCCTGCGCGGCAGCATTGGCCTCCATCTGACCCAGAGCATTAATGCCAGCGCTAACAAGTCCAGAACCAAGCAGATTCGCAAGCAGGCCGCCAGGGGCCATGCCGCCCGCAAATCTGCCATACCCCTGCAACGCTTGACCAAAGGCAATCGCATCAGCAGGATTGCCAAAAGATGTACCCATCGCGCCTTCGCCTGGACCGCCGCCCATGTCAAGCAGCCCAGATGCAGCAGCACTTTGTGCAGCCGCACGCGCGGCGGCTTCGTCCCTCAGACGCTGATACAGGCCAGTGTCGTAGCCACCCGTAAAGCCGGGATAGTAGCCAGCCATTGTGCGCGGCGCAGCCTGCTGCTGGCCCATGAGCTGGCTGTAGATGTCGCCGGACCTGGCGTAATAAGGTAGATTGATTGCCACTTTTAAAGCTCCTTGCTTACTACAAACCACCTCGGTGTGTAGCCTTCATCCTTCAAGAAGGTTCTTTCCCAGCCTTTACGGCCTGCGAAAGTTGACCTGCTGCAACCTTGCTTCTTCGCCCAAAGCTCGACGTAAGGTCGCATTGCCTTGAGTTCATCGAGGTCGCCGCCAGCCAAAAAGCAGTTAAGAGCTTTCAGTCGCGGGTAGACAATGATCTCGGTAATCGCCGCAGCGTTCGGCGCGGGCCAGAATTGAAATCTGCCTTCGCGCACCCCCGCCGCAATATCCTCAATTGTGTGTGTGCCTCCAGAGTATTCTAATGCTGCCTCCAGCCATTTAGAACACCGATCAAACTCCTCATCCATCAGCGTTTCCCGGCGGCCACAGCCTCCATGCGGGGCACGCCAACACGCCAATCCTCAAGCACCGCCCCGGTGTATCTGACCTTCACCTGGCGGCCAGAAAAGCGCACATCCGTCGGCTGGCTGGCGGTGTACGGGCCAAAGGTGGTTTCTGTGTCCGTCGGGAAATTTCTCACCTTGAAAGAAACCTGCACCTCGCCCAGCGTCTGCTCGTCCGGCACCAATTCCAGCACCGTCATGGTGTTGTCGCCGTTGCCCAACTCAATCGGGCCAGACTCTGCAAAAGGCGTCGCCGAATCGTAGGCGTAGCCCACTTCATGCTCGTAGATGTATCCATCGGTCGAAACCATCAGCGGGTTAGTGAACACTCCGCGATCAGTTCCCGCCGTCCTAGCCAGATCGCCAATGGCCCAATGGTTCTCACGATAGTTGTACACAACATAAGAGTCGTTCTCGGTCGCCTGGCTTGACGGGTAGAACCACCAGATTTCGCCATACTTGGAATTGTTCACAGCGTAAATCTTGCTGGCCTGCGAAATGTTGATGTCCTGAAATACGAAATCAGAGACATCGCAGGGCAGAGGCTTGACATATCCGTCATATATCCAGAAGCCGGAGCGCGACATCCAGATCGCGGCAGTCTCAATGGCCGCCACGGATTGCGATGAAATCACGCCGCAGGCCGATCCAACCTTCTCGAAGCTGTACACATAGGGCAGCCCGATGTAGGTCGCGGTGTGAACATCCACATCCGTCCAGATCAGCGACAAACCGCGCACGCGCTTCCCACACTTAATATCGCCGACCGTCGTTAACTCAAAGTCGCCAGCCTGATTCGTCGCGGCGGGCGTCCAGACCGTATTGTTTTCCTGATCGCACCATTGCACCTTGCGAGGGTTGCCCCCCGCGCCGAGCGCAAATACGAACCTCTCAGAAGTCACAAGCACAGCCTCGTTATTTGTTGGAGCGTTCGTGATCGCAGCAGCTAGTGTCGGCGTGGTAAAGCCTAGCTGCCACTCGTAGAGTTTCCCGTCAGTGCTAGAGCAAGCGACTAAGAATTCTCCATAAGAATCGAGACTCCAGGTCGTCGCTGGCGTAAAAGTTCCGGTGTCAGGCCGAGCTACACCATAAGCATAAGAACCATACGGACCATAGCCATATCCAATTTGACTTGTCGCATCTGCATACCCAGCTACGAACCCAGCCGGGGTGATCTCTTTTAGCGTCCCAGCCTCGTTCATTGCATAGAGCTTTGAATGCGTTCCGGCAGCGATCCAGCGGTCGCCGCTGTTGTCGCGCCAGTTCATGAAGCCCCTACATGATCCCGTCATCTGCGAGTTGCTGCGCTTGCGCCACCCGCCGACCGGACGCAGTGTTCCTTCGTACCAGCGCACAAGTGAGGCATCAAAGTACCTGCCAGCAGACTGATACTCGGTGCCGTTACGGTAGACGCCAGGCGGGATTTTCAGAGGAATGTAAGCCATGATTTCACGCCGATCTGTTGGAGACGAATGATACTGTCGCAATCGCGGAAGGTATAGCGGGACGGGTCGGCGATGTGCTGGTGCCGTAATGCTCAAGGCTGATGCCGACATCACTAGGCCGCCACATGATTTCTACATAGTCATTGGCTGCCAGTTCAACAAAAAAATTCATTGCAGCAATAAGATGACTCGGGTCGCCGCTGGACTTCCTCGCTGGCAAGAAAAATCTGCTATTGCTATTGTCAATGTTCGTGCCGTTCTTGCGAAACCAGACATCCGCGTCCTGCCCGTCGTTCGTGGTGTTCTTAAGCTGGATCGAAAATTGAATGTTGTAGATGCCATCTTGAGAGACATTGAGCCGCGATGTGTTGCTCAGTGTGATGCCATTACTCAAGTCCGTCGTGTTAAAGGCAACAGCATAGGCAGTCGTTGTATTGGCTGCGGTCTGATCTGTGCTGTCTTGAAACGATCCATAAGGTATATTTAGGTACTTGCCACCGCGCGGGCCGAAAAGCGAGGACAGAGCATTGCCCAAGCGAATAAAAAATACCCGCAGCGCGCCGTTGCTCTGATCGAAATAGGCGCGGTCATAACCAGTCGGCGCTGACCCAATGTCGGGTAGCGCAGGCGTCTGAATCTGCTGATTAAGGTTGGTCGCCATTATTTATGCCATGTGCTTGCTCTCGGCCTCGATGCCATCAAGCCTACGCATCCAGCCTTTGCCAAAAGTGGCAAAAGTGTTCAGGCTTTTGTAGTGAGCCTCGCGCAGATCACAGAATTTTTCCACGATCTCATCGGCAGGCATCTTGGTTATGGCCTCCAGCGTCTTGGGACCAATTGCACCGTCAGCCACCACGCCCACAGCCTGCTGCAAGAATCGAGCAGCCCTCCCAACACCAGCATTAACGGCACAATCAAAAACGCACAAATCCACACCACTAGGAAGATCATCCCCACGCACAGCGTCCCAATAACGCTTCTTGTAAAGAGGAGACACCATCTCAATGGTAAGTCCACGCATATCTGCTTCAGTCGCAGGTTTCCCGCTCCATTCTTCCCAGACACGCTTGGTCACCCCCAGATTGGTCATGCCGCCCGGATCGGACGGATGATTGACATAGCCACCCTCCCATTTGAGGATGTGCTTTATCGCCTCGTCCCAGTTGTGTTTCATTTGTCTTTCCCGTATTTCATATCGGCCAGCTTCTCAACCGTGCGACCGCCAAAGTAGGCGAGAAAGATGATCTGGCCCCACTGCCCGAGCAGTTGAACATAAGTCTCCTGCGCGTGATAGCCAAAGGCGCTCATCGCGGTGAATAGAAAATACGCCACGAAGATTGCGATCAGCGCCAGCGGCCTGATGTTCTTAGACAGCCAAGAGTCCGATCCCATGTCAGAGCGCCACCGTTCCGTGATGCCGGTATGCTCGATCTCGAAGAGCTTGGTGTCGTTCGCCATCTTGGCCAGTTCACCGTCCTGCGCCATCTTTGCCAAATCCATCTGAGCCTTGGCTTTGGCCTCGGGATCGGGGATCAGCTTGTCGATGAGTTTGCCACCGACCTCAAGGAGTGCTGTGAGGGGGAACATATTAGTGCTGCCTTTGAAGTGCTTCAAACACAAAATAAAAAGTGACACCCAAAAGAACAAGTGTCACGATTACCGCTGAAATTATCAAAAGAGCTTCTTCGATCTCTTCTTTTTTTCGCTTTGCTTCTGCCTTGCGTTTTCCTTCAGCCCTTGCCGCGTCGGCCTCCATCTGCTTTGCGCGGGCCGTGATCCGCAGCCAAACATCCATTTTGTTGGATTGAAAGAAGAGCATCTTTACGGATTCTTCAAATTCCCTAGCTTGCTCCAAAGCCATCTCCAACTCTAGTGCCTTACCGAGAGCCGACCCGCTAAATTTTCCTTTCTTTGATTGCTCAACAACCTGAATGGCTTGCTCTTTGGCATCAAAATATTTGCCCAGCACCGGGCCAAGCGAGGCCACATCATCGACGGTCTTAGATACTTTCTTAACTAAAGCAACTGCCGAAGAGATGGCTGATAGCGCGGTAATTGGGTCAATCATCACCCGCCCTTAAAGTGCCCCGCTACCCACGCAACAACAGCACCCACGCTGCTGGCAATGGTCATGCCCATCCAGAAGCCGCCCTTACCCTTGTTCGCCAGGGCGAGCAGCTCCTCGATCTGACCTTCCATCTTGTCTAGCTTCTTGTCGATGACCTCGAAGCGGCGCTCGTAGTCATTGACGCGCTGCCACATCGCTCCGTACTTCACGGGATCGATTTCGCCGGGTTCCATGATTACTCACTCTCTGCTGGGAGGGGTTGGTTGCCTTCTGCAAGCCACGCTTTAAATTCAGGATATTCCTCTGTGCAGGTCAGGCGGCATTTGCCGTCGTCGTCGATGCGGGCATAAATAGTCATGCCGTCTTCGTTGGTGGTGAAATTTTTGTAGGTCACAGTTCGGCACTCCATGCGAGAAAAGCGCTAGTTGTTGCCGCCCCAATGCGACAACCCTCTCCTGCTGTAAACACAGCTCCAGCAGTGAAAACAACAAAACCGCTGTTTGCAGAAGCGCGGCTAAAAACAGGAACCGAAGTACAAGTTACGGAAGTATTTCTGAACCCAATGTTGTAATTCCCTGCGGTGCCGTTTTGCTCTAGCGCCGTAGGATTACTACGCATAGTTACTGGGAACACAACAAGACCCAGACCTGTGCTTGTTGTGTTGTTGTACCCTGTGCCGAAAACATCGCCATTAGTTTGCACTGTTGCTCGGTAATAATACCGCTGACACAACGCTAACTCAGT
>Ga0194115_10007448_pt1 | contig 10845 bp, 15 predicted proteins | sample TA2MahsurfametaG_3_FD_148656 | JGI IMG/M metagenome (GOLD analysis project Ga0194115, IMG submission 148656) | Freshwater microbial communities from Lake Tanganyika, Tanzania - TA2015002 Mahale S4 surface | ecosystem: Environmental > Aquatic > Freshwater > Lake | place: Tanzania: Lake... | reverse complement strand
CTTGTAAAAGTTTACGAGCATTTATTCCTACGCCCTCTTGATATGTTTCAGGTGGAAATCTTTCCTTACCAAATTTACCAAACTCTACATTTGATTGATTTTTCATAATTTTTACCTATTAAATTAGCGTAGCAATATAAAGTTGAGGACTTTCAGGCCAAAGAAAAAGAGTTTTAATCAATTTTGTTGGATATTCAACAACGACAGGTACCTCTTCTTCAATTACTTCACTCAAAGTATTGTTATTTGAATAGTTGAAATTGTTTAATTTTACAGCTTTCCAAAATTTTTTGACTTCGCTATCTTCTTCGAGATCTTTTGACCAAAAACAAGAGTAAAGAAAATTATCATCAAAATAAGCTTTTTCGTGTTCTCCATTTCTAACCCAACCTACTTTGAAATTTTGATAACGCCAGTGATCACCAAGGCCCCAATCAATAAAAGCGTACCCTTCTTCTGTCAAATATTTCTTGCATTTTACGATGAATTCATGAGGATTTTTACAAAAATATGCACATCTTGTGCACACTATCAAATCGTATTTTTGAGGCAGTGACCAATCACTATTTATTTCCCAATTTCCTAGCTGTATGTCGTAAAAGTGTTTTTCTGCATTGAAAGTTTTTGTAAATTGATTTTCTGTTGAAAAACCTAAAAAAGCAATTGATCTCGGCTTTTCTATGCTCTCCAAAATTTTTTTGTATTCGTTGAAAACGAAGATGTCAGACTTGCCCATTTTTCAAAAAAACCATTGTTATATACCGATCAGTCTGAAGCCCATAGTGTTTTTCCAAGAAAGCTTCCAGAAATTTTTTAGAATTGTTCATGTTGATTTGTTCGATCATGTGTTTCTGTTTTGACCACCGGTAAAAATCAATCAGTTCAAATCCAGCACAACAGAAAATTGCCGCGAGGTCGCTTAGAGGAGAAAATTCTTGTGATCAAAATCAGCAAAGAAATTACCAAAATTGTAGATGTTTGGCATCGTCACAATCATCTTGCAATTGGAATTAGAGATATCGTAAAAATTTTTTTTAGACCATCGACGAATACTTCCGGCTTTATGTGTTCAAAAACATGCTCACATATTATTAGATCAAACTTTTTAGTAATCTTTTCTATGCTGATGAATTCTGCACCTGAGGCCGGATCTGTATCACATGCATAAACTTCTTTGTAAGAATTTACTATTTCTTGATGATTTGCAGCTTTAACGTTTCCTGAACCAAAATTCAATACGTTGCCTGCATAAGGGTATTCAGCCCATATTCTAGGTTTTCTTCTCGCGCTTGAAAAAAATCCCGATAACCTACTGCGCTGTTGAAGTATGTCTGAATATAGAATCATGTTGTTTCGTCTTTCAGCCTTCCTAATTTTCTTTTTTCTCGTAGATCATCGAGACCGTCGTCGTCGTCAGGCAGTTTTTTGTAAGAAGTAGATTTATATTCTATCTTAGCATCATTGGAAATTTCTTGATAGTAGTATGATGCCAAGGAAATCCTAAATCTATCTTGTGGACACTCAAGAGGGTGAGGATGTCCATGGTTAGAATTCATATCCGTTCGAAATATGACAGCTGTGTTGAAAGAAGGAGAAATCTTTCTGAACATAGTTGACATATCTTTGTTCCATAGCTCTAAGTGACCACCCCAATCTTCTTTCCAATCTTTGTTCAAATAGACAATTAAGTTTAAACATCTCAACGCATTCAATTCCCTATGGATATTAAAATCTTCGTGAACATCAAGCTTGCCTCCTCTTTTAATGAGATGAAGACCACCTCCCAGGAGAGAAGGATCTGATCTAAGATTTTTTATTCCTGACAGCTGTGACAGCCAGGACAAAAAAGAGTCTGAATTAACTTCTGAAAAAAAGTCTCTGAAACACCCGGGTATTTCAGAAAGCTTGTTGTAAGCCAGTTTCTTCTCTAGAGGATTATTGTAGGACCACCAATTTTTTTCTTCAGGTTTTGGGAAATTTTCCGAAAGTTCATTGGCTTTACTTTCATCTAAAAAATCGTCAATGACAATGTGGTCAAAATATTCGTCACACTTAAATTCTGTAGACAATTCTTCGATGTTGAGATGCTTAGCTCTTATCATTTTTACTCACAGTAAGGTTTGCAAAAATTTATCCATGCACTAGTCATAATTTTTTTGTTATTAGAATAGTCGCCGAAATACTTGCTGGTTCCTCTTCCTTGATGAATGAACATAACTTTGCCCAATGAATCCAAACACCTGTCAACACCGCAATTCTTTCCTAGCTCTTTAAAAGGCGAGTTGCAATTGTCTACCAACCTCTCATCATTGTAAGTATTTTGGAAAAGTTTTGTTAGCAAACCATTTTCTCTGCAATAAATGGTCAATAAGTCTGCTGTGTCTATTCTGGGAAGGCTTGGAAGGAGAGACACCTTCTTATAGATTTCTGTTTTTGCTAGCAGCCCCGAACAGTGTAAAGCTTTCACTCTTTCTTCGACTTTGTCTTCACAAACTCCGGCTAGCGCAACATTGCTCTCTATGCAATCTTTTAATTCTTCGAAAAAAGAAGATGATGTAACGCAAACATCGTTGTGACAAGTAAAAACATAGTTCGCATCTTCTCTTATATGAGACTTTGCAAATTCTAATCCGCTTCCGTGAGCATGTGAATAAACTTTTTCTGTTGGATTATTCACGACATGAATGTTGATACCTCTGTTATCGATACTGTTCAATAGATCAAAACTGGAGTTTTCAACAAACAAAAAACGAATATCAAAATCTTTGGTTAGAAATTTTGAGAAACTATCGATCACTATCTGACATAGTTCTGGAGTTTGTGAATCAACTATTATTACATCCAACTTGTGTATCATAAGTCCTCTATAAAACGAAAATTAATAGTTGTATCATTGTATCATAAGTCTTCTATAAAACGAAAATTAACATTTTCTTGTTGATTCAGCCAGTGAGATAGTTGTCTAGTCAGATCTTCGTTCAAATAATTTTTATCCCATTCGCAAGCATGATACACAACTTCTGTGCTGTCATAGGCACACAAATCGTCGAATGGAGGATTGCAATTATAGTAAACAACTTTTGAGAAATTGTTTTCTTCACCTTCATAAGTTTTTTTTGCATACTCTTTTGGTGAAAGTGCTAAAATCTTTATCTCAGCTTCTTTCGCTGCAATTATCGCATTTGGCGACATCCTCCAGGCAGGTGGCCTAAAGATTGGTTTGAATTTTACAAATAGATTTGCATTTTTTGCTATCTGAAACATCGTGTTAAATTTATCTAATGCTTCATTTTTGGTCAATTTTTCAAATTCATCATTATCACTTTTACCAGGTATACCGTGAAAAAGTCCATGATAGCATATTTCAAAATTTTTTTCAGGTAACTCTTGTAAAATTTTACAAAAATCTGGAAATAAATCAATGCATAATGGTGACCTCGTAGCAATTCCTGGTCGCGTTGTTCTCCAGTAAGCTAACGGAATAAATAAAGAAAATTTGATGTCAGGAAATTCCTTTATTAGCTCATAACATCTAACTAAAACTTTTGTTGAAGAAAGAGGATGAGGTGAAACATCGTCTATGCTAATATTGACTTTCATATTAAACTTTCGAATAGACTTACGTATTCTTTCGCCATGTCCCTTGAATTACGTTTATAACACATGTCATTTGATAAGTTTTGTAGTACGTCTTTTTTAGATTCGATAATTTGAATTAGATCATCTAGACCCTTATACGACAACCCGTATTGTGAACAATACTCGTTAATGCTCCCGCCGTCTTCGTGATAAATGACAGGCAAACCAATGGCCATTGCCTCTAAAACGTGATTGGCTCCAGCTTCTTGTTTGGAAGCCGTTACATAAACATTGTATTTTGGTAATTCGTTAACGAGACCCTCGACGTCGAGGGGGGGAATATAGTTCTTCAGACTAACATCGTCGGGTTTTCTTCCGATAAAAGTAAACTCTGCGTTACCGGTTTCTTTGCAATATTCGTCTAATTTTTTGTAGACGTCGAAACCCTTTAGCGCGTTTGTAGACCAGTGATGCGAAACTATTTTTAGCTTCGAAAAATTTTTCTTTTGATTTTCTATACAAAATTGTTGCAACGGCGCGTTGGGAATTACGTAGCTAGTCTTATTATTGACCATCGCCAACGTGTCTTTCGCCCAGTTACTTGGAAAAACTAAAACGTCGGAAAATTTTGAAGCTGCGCACTGTAAATCGAACAACTCAGGTTTTCCGTGAGTCCCAAGGTCCCCGACGCGTTGCACTATTTTACACTTTTGACTGATCTTCTTGTCGATTAATTGTTGGAAATTAGTCAACACCGTCGGCCGAGGATCCATACAAAATATGATGTCTAAGTCGAAACACGTGTGAACTTCTTCTTCAAAAAAAACATCGTGATTTTTTTGACGACATTCTTCAACGATGGCCGACAATACCTTAGACCCGCCACCCCAGGGCCCGGCAACAGGTCTTCTATTGAATAGAATTTTCATCTAACGTTGATTACCCGTTGTTGAAAAGCCGACATCTTTATTAGATTGATGCACATAAAATCGACGTAGGCGTTTTGGTAAGAATATATTTCTCCATTCATCGCATTGTCAACGAGCGTCGCAATGGCCGTTTGCTGGTCATCGAAATCAAGAGACGCATACGGGTTGTTCCACTCAACGTTCTTGTCTTTCATGGATACCGAGTGAGTAACACCTTCGTTACGATCGATTACAACATTACAGATCTCAACTTGGCGAGTCGCCTTGTTTAAACACCTAACATCGACGTACTCATAATCGTTACCTATTTCTTTCATGCGACCAGTGACTATCGACCCGTCGATAGAATACGACCTAATGAACTGGATGGGTATCGAGAGTAGACTCTTACAGTTGTATGAAAAACTATACTGTAATAATCCGCCGTTGGACATCTCTAGCTGCCCCATCGTCCACTCAAATGGCGACGAGTTCAATTTTTCAGAAGAATCTACTACGCCACCATTGGGATAAGACTTTATCGATCCTTTCGCGGTCGCTGGCAAAGGGTGATTCATGTAAGTCCTCAATTGAGATATCGCGTGATAGTCAAAAGACCGTCCATCGTTAAAGGTTAGATACGGTCTTGAGATTAATCCAGATTCGTAAATCTTGTTTTTGAATTGTTCTAGCGGCAGTAATGGCCACTGTTCTAAGACGCCAAGATTCTTGGACAATGAAAGAAGCTTCTGGTCTTCTGCTGGCGTTTCTACCAGAATCGTACAGTCGACCTGTAGGTCTCTAATAATTTCGTATTGAACTCCCGGCGGTATGAAACAGAGGACGACGTCGGGCTTTATCTCCAGCGCGTCATTTAAGTTTTCTACCAGAAAAATTCCTTCTTTTTTACAAAAAGCTTCGGATTTTTCTCTCGTCCTGTTCCACAGGAACATCTCATGGCCGAGTTTTTTTAGTATTGCGAAATAGACGTTGATAAATCTTTTTCCGCAACCGAGAACTAAAACCCTCAAAACATCTCCTCGTATCTTTTAGACGTTATTCGGTGGAGGTCGTCCGGATCATTCTGCGGTAACTGTTCTTTTGCGACAAAAGAATAGATTAACCTTATCGAAGGTTGGTTTGGCTTATCTGGAACTACCGAGTGTAATAGAGACGTATCAAAAATTAGCGCCTGATCATTGTTAGCAATAATTTGCCTGGTCGGTAAAACCCTAATCAACTTGAGGTCTTCTACATGATTATCTATCATCGTTCTATGAGAGCCTTCGCTAACCAACAACCGCGGTTCTTGTTCTTTAACAAATGTAGGGTAATAGATGATTTTTAAGCCTGGTGGTGCCATACCAATTTGTCTATCATGATCAAAATAAGAATCGCGGTGCCAGTCCATATAGCTGGTCGTAGATTCCGCGACTCTTACTTGAACGTGATACAAAGTCAAGTCTTTTAAGGTCAAAGACCTCAGTTCGCCTTTGATGTTATTCTTCTTGAGGGCTCCCAAGAAATCTTCCGAATAATCGATTACATTTGGCCTCAAGTCAACCGTCGAAGAATATTTCTGGGACAAACTGAACCCAGTCTTCAAACGACCTTCCAATATTTCTTGAAGGGTTTTGTGTAGACCCAATGAGTCAAAATTGACTACATCGAATCCTCTTCTATAAAAAATTTCGTGTGTTTGAGGCATGACAATTACTTCGTTAAAACTACCTGGCCGTAGTCGATCTCCTCGTCCTTCATACCACGGTCGTCCAAAAATATTCGACGGTCCATGATGATCAGCTCTTTCTCGTAATCTTCGATTTGATCAATTACCTTTGCGCACTGGATTCCTGCGTCCGATACTTTTGATGGTAGGTGATAGTCGTCGAACAACGCGACCTTGTTCCACTTGTCTTTGCACAATTCCCAGTCGCTCTTCGTAGCTTCGTACGTATGATCGCCATCGATGTATATCATATCAAACTTGTCGAGAGTGGGGAGGACGTCGACCGACTTTCCTTGGACGAAATTTATCTTGGCGAACCAACTTTGTGGAAATATCTTCGACAAGTTTTGTAAGTGATTCCTATCGAAGTTGGGGTCGATGGTCGTTATAGTGCCATCGATGCCATGGTCGTCCATCGCTTTTGCGGCGCATAGAGAACCGTAACCTCGACCAAACCCGATCTCCAGCATCGATTTAACGTTGTATTTTCTAACCAACGAATAGATCAACAAACCTCTCTCGTAATTAGGTCGATAGAAACAGCCTACTTTTTTATACAGCTCGCTATCGGGACTTCGATTCTTCTTTGCGGTAAATTCGCCGATAGCGTCAAAATCCCCTAAAGAGAGAATTTCGAGTGGAAAGTCTAAGTCTGCTAACTTGTTTTTGATATGAGTAATTTTCATCACTAGATTATTATTCGATCTTCTTTTAAATTTACAAGCTTTTCTAAAACGTCAAAAAGACTGGCATGATTGCAAAGATAAACTCTCTCAATTCCTGCCATCTTGGCCGCCTTAAATCCTTGTTCACTATCTTCAAATGCAAGTACGTCGATAGCGCTCAGATTTAACGAGCGTAAGACTTTTGTGTAAACGTCAGGTAATGGCTTGGTCTTCTGATCAACATCGTCGCTTGATACTATTATATCGAAGAATTCTAAAACTGAATTTGCCTTAAGGTAGGATATGATAGATTGTTTGTTCGCGTTTGAAGCGATGCCAACCTTTCGATGATTACTTTTTAAATTTCTAATAGTTTGAATTACTCTTTCGTCCATCGACAAAGAAGTTATTAAGTTTCTAGTAAAATCTTGCTTTATAGAATTTAATTTTTCAACATCTTCTAGTCTTACTAGTTGTAGTTCTACGAACGTTTTTAGCTTAAAAGAAGTCTTTTCTTTTTTTATGCGTTCGTAGGTCTCTTCTTTGCTATTACACCAAGAATAGCCCAAAGAGTCCAACGATAGTACAAATGCGTCTTTGTGAACTATGTCAGAATTACATAGCACGCCATCAAAGTCGAAGATAACGCCATCAAATTGCATAATCTTGTGTCAGAATAAAGTTTCCAAAATGAGTAACTGAAATACTAGCACATTTATTGGCAAATAAAATTGCATCGTTTAAAGATGACGTTCTTAGAAATTCAAACGTTAAGCCTGCTAGAAAAGTATCACCAGCTCCGCAGACATCGTACAACTTCGACTTGACGGTTGGATAATGCCTGTCATTCCAAATCGCCCCATCTTCACCAAGAGTAATAATCAATTCATGCTCAAAAGGCAGCGATGTAACAAGATCATGTTCTGTCTTATTTATTTTTATAATGCAATTGTGAAAACATGACAGATCGTGTTTTTTGCTGTCTACAAAAACAGGAATTTTATTGTCAATAATTTCTATAATTTTATTACATGATGAATTTAATAAAAAACCTTTGTTATAATCTGAAATTACTACAGCGTCATAATCATTAGAATACAAAAATTTTTTTACTTTTTCAATATCAATTGGCAAAACATTATTTTGCTCTTCATCAACTCTTAATAAATGAACCAATCTTTTTTCTTCGACATATCTATTTTTTTTTATTGATTCATTTTGCGTAATAACGTCAACGCTCAATCCTAATCCTTGCAAATTTTTTACGACGTTAAGACACATTCCTGATTTAGATTCTGATCTTGTTAATTTCAACACAGGAACAGGTGCTTCAGGACTTAACCGTTCACATTTACCATAATGGTAAATGTCTTCACAAGAGTCACCTATCACTAATATTTTTGGTTTTTTCAATAAGTCTTGTTGTTGAGTGTCCATCTACAAAAGGGAATATTACAACTTTGCCAGCATATTGTTTTCCAATAATTTGTTTAAAAGTATAATCGCCACCTTTTACTAATATATCTGGTTTTACTTTTGAAAGAAGGGTCTCGGGCGTTTCTTCATTAAAAATGATAACTTCGTCGACATATTTAATAGATTCAAGTATAATTTTTCTATACTTTTCTTTATTAATTGGCCTACTCTCACCTTTTAATTTTTTTACGCTATTATCGCTATTTAAACCAACTATTACTCTTCCACCTTGCGACAAATCTTTACAATATTTAAAAAGTTCTATATGACCTACGTGTAAAATATCAAAGCATCCATTGGTAAAAACAGTATAAGTCACTTTATGTTTTCTTTCACTATTTTTACTATTTCTTTCCAATCATGATTTTCAATATCTTGTTTGCACTGTAGGCATTCTTTTTTTAAACCGCAAGGACCATGATTAGAAATATTGACATTGATATTTTGAGGATAAGCTACCATTTTTTGTGACTGATATCCTGTTAAAATTACTAAACTTTTTACATTAAACGCTGTTGCAGCATGCACCAAACCACCTTCAGTACTCAAAAATAAACTTGATCTACCTATTATACCGGCAGCTGTAATAAATGTAGTCTGCCTTGTCAAATTTACGACATTATTAAGAACTTTTTCACCTGTGCCTAATTGAACTATTGTGAAATCATTACTTAGCTCATCAACAATATTTTGCCACTTGTTAAAATCGTAATTTCTATTAACCGTGTAATTATTTTTTGAAATTGGTTCAATCGTTAAAAATCGATCTGTTTTTATTTTATCTTTTACTATTTGGTCAACTACGCTTTTTTCTTCTTTTGTAAGTTGAAAATAACAACGTAATGTTGGATTTTTTATACCATAAACTTCACAGCACTGTTCAATTATGTGAGCGTCAGGGCGATGTATAGCTCGAGCAGGTTCATCCTTCTTGCAATAATTTGCTGCAGGATTATTTAAAACTAATGGTAAAATTAAATTTGAAGCATCGTAACTATTGACAAAATTTTCATTATGATCGAATACTTCACTTTTAATTAACTTTATTAAAGAACCATGTTGTTCGATTGGTAAAAATTTGATGTGTGGATTATTTGACGCTTTTTTTATTTCTTCAGCGACAGTTGTCCATGTTAAATATCCGCCGAGGCCCATCAATCACCTTTTTGTAATCTATAGCTGTCTTCATCAAAATGTTGCGTTGAAAACTCAAACATAATAGTGTCTTCAATCGCTTCCATTTGATGAACCAATCCAGGATGTATTTCCTTAACATCTCCAGGTGCTAACACGATATTTTCTGTGTCATTACCATCTATAAACGTGCACTTAAGATAACCAGATTGAACATAAAAAGTTTCATGTTTCAACTTGTGATAATGAAGACTGCATTTTTTACCTTTGGAAAAAAACAAAAGTTTTCCACAATATTTTTCATCATTATGGATCCAGAGTTCATAACCCCATCCCTTTTCGACCTTCTTCATCGTTATGACCTTTTTTTTATTTCAAAGATAAATGGAGAAGCAAAGGGCGTATTAGAAAAAAGACTGGCTAAAAGTCCTAATTCTTTTATTTCGACATTCTTTACGCTAGCTCTTTGAGAAAAGATATTGGGATCTAGTTCTTGATTACCGTTAATGGTAACAGCATCATAGTACATCTGACAAACCATGTTCATCGCCTCGTTGCTAACTTCGATCTTCGATTCTTGAAAAAGATCGACGAACGTTTCGAATATGTCTTGATAAATTGCCGTACAAGTCGAAGAACTCAACTTTTCACTTTTATATTTTTCTAACTTGAGCGACAACAGCTTATTGACAGATTCATGTATATTTTTCATATCGATTCCAAAGCTTCAATGTATCGACGACTTACGCTAACAATGTTTAAGTCAGAATTAATTTCGTTCTTTCTTGCTTTAGAATAATCTAAAGATGGCGGTGAATAAAGGTCAAGAGGAGACAAGTCCCAATCCAGGTCTTCAATTATTACAGAATTTGAACCTGCTATCTCTTTAGTTCCACCACTAGAAGCTATGATTAATTTACAACCAGCTGCTCGAGCGTCTACGACAACATTCGGACAATGATCGAGAAAAGCAAGATGTAGAAAAGTACTCGATCTTTTATATAGAGCTACACATTGCTCCCAAGAAAGTTGACCGGCATAAAGTATTCTAGGATGTTTAACGACATGATCTGGATTTTCACCTGCTACAACGAGGCAAGAATCCTCAGGAGATTTTTCTAAAAAATATCCTATGTTTTCCTTAAGCCTTTTATGCGGACGCCAAGAAGAAGCGCAGGACCACACCTCCGAGTATTTATCGAGCTCTGGGTGACTGAGCTTTGGAATAGCGCTTACAGTTTGCAAACAAGTACCATTATTGATTACCACTGATTTTTTAGCTGTACCAAAATATCTTTCTGTCAATTTTTTATTGAAGTTAGATTGATACACGACTAACTCTGCCTGGTCGAAT
>Ga0194115_10007447_pt1 | contig 10847 bp, 11 predicted proteins | sample TA2MahsurfametaG_3_FD_148656 | JGI IMG/M metagenome (GOLD analysis project Ga0194115, IMG submission 148656) | Freshwater microbial communities from Lake Tanganyika, Tanzania - TA2015002 Mahale S4 surface | ecosystem: Environmental > Aquatic > Freshwater > Lake | place: Tanzania: Lake... | reverse complement strand
ATAATTCTTCACTTCTTTTCTGCAGTACTGTATTTTTGCGGAGCTTTTTTTTTTCTGAAGTCTCCTTGGGGGTGGTGATGGATCGTATTGTGGAGGGAGATTTCGGCGCCAAACCAGACTACCGTTTCTCAGCGCGCCGGACGATCACCTAATGTGGCGACAAATGGCGCGAATTTGGCTATTGCCAGGCTATGGGACCCAACGGCTTTGTTTGCCATGCCTTACGCAGACTCATGCCTCCAAATTGTGACTGCTTGTCGCTCACAATTTCAACATCGATTGCAAAAGAAAAGGCTTAAAACAAAACCACAGACGGCATACCGACCATGATTTTCAAACCTCTTACCACTACCGTATTGGTATTGTTTCTCTCCCTAGCCAAAGCCACCGATGTCTATCGGAACCTCGATGATAGCAAAAGCAGCAAACAGAGCAAAAGCGCAAAGGGCGAGGGCGACAGTCTATCCGAAGACGCTGAAATCTATCACATTTTGGAGTCGATGAGCCTTGACCTTAGTTTCAGCATGGCTTCCGAGTCTGGAAAGGGCGTAAAGAAAGGCAGTCACTCATCGAAGGCAAGCAAGAGCTCCAAATCCAGCAAATCCGCAAAATCCAGCAAGTCCCCAAAGTCCGCAAAATCTAGCAAATCAGCGAAGAAATCTTCTAAGAAGGAATTTGATTTTGGAGACTGGAACGCAACGGAGGCTCCAGCCATTATGCCCAGTAGCTCAAATGATGGTAAGTTCGGCAGGCTTCCAGCCATTGAATGTGCACAGACTTCATGAAGGAAAATCTGACATTCAAGCGCTTCTCTTCAATAACTCTCCCTCCCATTCCAGTTCCGCCACCATCTTCCGTGCCACCGCCGATCGAAGGACTTCAAGCCATCGAAATACCAAGATTTGGGATTGTATACACCTTGGGTCAAAGCTTGATGCCGTTGCGCGAAGATGTCTTAGAAGTCGCAGCGATCACAGACGAATACTTTAATTCGTATATGCTCGATGTTTTCCAAGAGCCAGGAGTGGAAAATCTTGTAGAATTCCGAACGACTTTTCACACGTCGAAGTACGAGCCTGATGAACCAATCATCTACTACGACTCTGTTGCTTATTTTGCCGCAGATTTACCAGCAGAGTCTCTTCCTAGTGCTCAGACTCTGGAGACACTTCTACAGTTTTCTCTTGAGGATCCGGCGGGTTATCTTGATCTACTGGCTCAGCTTGGGGTTGAGAATGCGTTTACGTTCACCATCGCTGTTGAATTCGAGGACGACAGCTCGACGGGCACAGATTCTACTGACGAGGAAACAGACGAGCCTCCATCAAACTTATCCGAAGAATCCGAAAGTACTGGTCCTAGTTCGTTTGCAATCGCAGCGGGAGCCATCGGAGCAGGTCTTCTCATCGTCGGTGCCGTATACTATCGCCGACGAAAAAATTCTTTTTCGGATGATGGCTCTTTCGTCAAAGGAGGAACACATGGCGATGCTACGATTGCGGGTGATACTTTCGCTAGCGAAAGTTGTGATGGTGCCACTTCGACGCCGCCACGGAATGGAGTGTTGCAAGACCAAGAACGGGGTGACCCGACTCAGTCCTCGGATACGAGCATAGTCGCACCAGCATGGGAGGCACACGATGACTATTCATTCGAAGCAAGAGAGACCGAAGGAAATTGGGACAACGACAGACCCTCCAATCTTTACGACGAGGACGGAAGCATAAGCGATGACATCATGTCCGTGGCGTCTGAAGATCTACAGGCGCGGAATCGCTTAACTGAGAGGCCCCAACTATCGGTGGCCGAAATCGAGGCAATGCTCTATTCCTGATTCAAGACTTAGATGTAAACTTGTGGCTTTATCAAAATTCTTAGCGTCTTTATCACAAGGCCACCACGTACTCATACCCGCAGCGAACACGATGAGTGATTTATGTCTTCACCGTTGCCGTCGGTCGGTCGACAGATCGCAATATCTACCCAGAGCTCTCTTTCGAAAAGCATACAGTATGTCAATCTATGCGTAGCTCTCGTGAACATAGTTCCACCTTTTAAGAATGAGAATATGTAAGGGCTATTGTTGTCGCTGACTAGCATGTGGTTTCACGACCTTGCCACGCATGTCAAGCCAAACTTACTGAACCTTGAAAGAGTAAACAGGCTATATGCGGTTAACAATCTTTTGCACATCTAGAATGGTTCCATCACAATACCACTATATAGATTATGAAATATCGTGCTGCCGCACTTACAAAAGAAGGAGAATACGGAACACCAAAGACAAACAACTAGCGGAACGAGCGCGTCATCTGACGCAACAAGCGTCGGGCAAGAAACTGTCCACCAGCTGTATACAGAATGTGAGCATGGTCACTGTCAGTTCAAGGTTTGCGTGAGCTCGTGGTGGTGTTCCGATGAAATTGACTGTGACAACAGCCATCGAACCGGCCATGACTGGACAGTGACGTTGTCTCACAATGGCTTGAACGCCTCGACTACATTCAATTCTTGTGTCTTGGAGAACACCGCTTTGACCAATCAAGACAAAAGTAGTCCCGGGGAAAGCTCCGCAAGTTTGACTCTCACTAGAAGTCTTCGTTCGCCTATTTCGTTATTTATTGCGTCCCATACTACTGGTTACGGGTCACGGCACAGTAACGGGTCCGGCGTCCGGCGTCGTATGGTTTCGCTGTATTCGGCGAAGAAAATTGTCTCTAGCCAGACTCAACGCCTCGATTTGTGACTGGAAAGTACCGTTAACAGGATTGCTAGAAATGGAAACTCGACTCGATCACAAATTGAGTGCAACGAGGAATCACAATTCGCTACACGCAAGACTCTCATTTTACACACAACACTCTCATATCAGTAACATCCAGTATGATTCGAAAGTCCAAGTCGCTACTCCAGGTGGTTCTATCGCTTTTGCTGGTCGCCGTCGGAGCTTATGCATCTTCTTCAGAAGACTTAGTCGAGCGCATGTTGGGGGCCCACATGTCCATGCCTATATCTGGGAAAGGACATGGCAAAGGACATAGTAAAGGACACGAGAAAGGAAGTGGAAAAGGAAACGGAAAAGGAATTGCAAAAGGACCAGCAAGTGATGAAGAACATGTGAAAGAAAGTGGAAAAGGAATTGGAAAAGGAAGTGGACCAGCAAGTGAAAAGGAGCTCGGGAAAGGCAAACAGTCTAAAGATATGGGATCCAGTGAGGACGACGTATTGAATGACTACATGGATATGTATATGTCGATGGAAATGTCCATGAAAGGAAGCAAAAGCACCAAATCTTCAAAGGTATCAAAGTCATCGAAGTCTGCAAAGTCGTCGAAAATAGTCCATCCTGATGACGACGAAGACAACGGAGATGGAGGCGAAGTTGGTAAGTCATTAATCTTCCTTAATGAAGCCGTCGACGGCTTCCTGGTTTCGTTTTGTCTCATATGGTTTCATTCTCGTTCCCAAACAGTCGATCCACCGACCATGGCTCCTGTTGATGGTACTATCACGTCTTCTCCGACGTCAGAAAACTCCATTCCCATTAGGGCTACACCTTTTGCCTTGATGTACGATGGAGAGTTTTCTCGTATCCCGAGCGATGATGAATTCGCGGCACTGGCTGAACTCACTCGAATTTATTTGGAAGAGCTCATGCTTGCCGAGTTTGAACAAACATCTTTGACAACACTCGACGATTTCCTCACTTTCATGATCCGAAACCAATTTCGATCTGGGCAACCAGTACAGGCCGATTACAGATGCACAGGTCTCTTCAACCCTTCATCAATATTCCTTCCGACCGTTCGTGAGCTGAATTCGTTGGTCGACGCAGCCTTCACGGGTGAAAACCTTGATGAATACGTGTCGAGAATCCAAGGATTACCAAGTGCGAATATCTTTAGCACTACGACAGGTATGATGAAGGGATTGGCCACTACTCCAGTACCTCAAAAGAATACTGGTCCCAGCTTCAGCGAGGGAGGAAGCAATATGAAGATGGGTCTGGCTGCAGCTGCAGCGGGTATTGTAGTCCTGGCTGCCGGTGCTGTCATGATCAAACGCAACCAGACAAGTCGAGGACGGCTGGAAGATCCCTACAACGAAAATCTCAAGGGCGATAGCGCCACCGTTGCCGGCGAAACCTGCAATGCTTCTATTGATGGTTCTTCGGCATGGCGAAAGACTTCGCCTTACATAACGAGTCACGACATCGACGAGTCAGAACTAGAGGATGAAGCTCTGGATGACGACGAGTCGACAATGGCACCGTCAAGGAACGATCGGGCGAGTGTATTTCGGACAACCTAAAACCATGACGCGCTGTAAGAACCAAATCTAAATTTGTAACTATAAACTCCAATTTCATGTATCATGTATCAGGGACCCAATACGTCACGTGCGAAGTGAGCATGATCCACGACGTGCACTGGGCTAGACTAGACTCCCTCTTCCTCACGACCGAAGTTAGCACGATCCATGACGTGCACTGGGCTAGACTAGACTTACGATTTGGGTGTAAAGTGTAATAGTTAATGCAAGCCGATGTCTTGAAAGACACGTTTGCCTTTCTCGTAGCTCTTGTTGCTGTTCCGTTTGTGAAAAGCTCCTCTCGACCGATCCTTCTTCTTTCGAGCATCGAGGTGTTGCTGGACACGTAACCGAGCCTGTTCTTGAAGCTGTTGTCTATTCATCTCAGTCAGTAGTTCGCTACCTTGGATAGTCACGGATAGTTCACTAGAAGCTAGCGGAGCGGTGTCACCCTCTATCGTAATTCTGCCTTCCTCTTCGACCTCGTCGGCAGCTTCGTCACCTCGGGCAAAATCACCAGGATCACTGCTGTGGTCGTTGTCACTGTCGTCGTTTTCCTTGCGTTCATTTGTCGTCTCGTCCACAGAGTAGTAATAGTATAGTTCCATGTCTCTGTCTGAGTCCTCTTTGGAGTATCCACTCGCCTGAAGCTCTTCGTCAAGGCGTAGCTGCGCCTTGCTAGCAAGGCAAACACTTTGGCTCTCATCACCTTGATTCACGTCAAGCTGTTCTTGTCGTTCGTTTAGCGCATTCTGCATCGATTCCCAACTCAAATGCAACCTTTCACGCTCGGTATCTGGAATTTGAAACTGTAACTTGTGCGAAAAGAATTTGTAAAGACATGCCATGTCGCGCTCGTAGAGTTCCTTGGCATTGGGGTGTCGTGTACTAACCATTTGCGGAAAGTCAATGAGTGTGACGATAGGTTTGGGTTCACCGTTTTCCAGTTCGACAGGCTTAGGGGGTTCGTCTTCAGCGTGCGATCCAGCATCTGCTTCGGTGGGTTGAAGATGCTCAGGTTCCCATGGACCACGTGCACTGAGCATCCCAGGATTCGATTCGGCAATGACCGACATCCCCGAATGTCGCACGTAGGGGTCGTGTTCAGATGACATGGCAGTATGCTGAATTCCACTCATATCTACAAGTAGATTGAACTCATTCAAATCGCAATGAACCAACCCATGTTGCGCGAGTCGTACTGCCAGATCTGCTGCTTGACTAAAGATAGAAGCCGCCTGTTCGGCCGACAGATTCTGTGGTCGAACTTGATACAAGGGCGCCCCCCGCACGAGGCTCATGACGACAACGTGCCGGTTGTGACCCAATGGTTTAGGAGTCGGATAGTCCACATTGTACAGTGCCTTCATGAAGGCAAACTCTTTCAGTGCTGATTTGCGACTTAGGAATAACCAAGAATTTCCTTGATTCGAAGTATCCGCGCTCATTCCTCGTTTTCCATTGTAGACAAAGTAGTCCCTTGTCTTCTTGACATTACGGAACGAAGTTCTTCCAAGGCGATGAAACTTTAGCACCAACTGCTCCCCTCTCGGACTGACCGCGATGTATATATCCGATTCTTTCCCTGTACCGATGCGATCTCCGAATCCTGCAATTAGTTTTCTCGACTTCAAATTGTGAAGTGCCAATATATCATATCCCGCATTTGTCAATCGGTAACCATCATAACCGCATGATTTATCATGAGACAAAAGTTTATCACGAAGAAGACTACTCAATATCTTCCCAGCTCCACCGTGACGTAAATTGGCAAGACTGACAATGAGAGGCGCTGGAACGAGCATATGCTGTTGCATACCCTTTTCGACGGCCTCCAAGACCCGAAAGTCTTGGGCTTGCATGGTCGGCATGACTGTAGGATCAAGTTTCATGATGTCCTTTTCCTATCTCGTGATTTCAATGACTGCACGAGAGAGTATTTAATCGAGACGGCTAGTGGAAAGACAGTTTCATCGCCTCTAGCTACCAGTTGCTTCATGAGAGAATTCCAAGAGCTTTTCCAGATACCTCGGTAACTGGTCGCGGAAGAAATTGGTGGTTGTGACGATCGATATCCGGGTGTTTTCAACTCGTTTGATCCTTTTTTTCGTACGGTCGAATAGCTATGGTAGGTTGTGGTGTTCCTCTATATTGTAACTGTAACCGCCATGAAGACGTCTACAGCGTAGTCTATTCCTAGATTGGCGAAGAGAATATATGTCACTGCCCGTACCAGTAGCGTTCCCCAAGAGTCGACGCCGAGCTCTACCGGGGATACCTGTCTCCAAGAGTAGTGAACTGGAACTGAGGCTAACGTAGATACTGTATCATCAAGGGCGGAAACAGCGGCATCACGAAAACCGCATAGCACGGTCAGTCAACTATTGCACTAATGGCGGCATCACGGGATAATCTTTCTATGTACGCCATCGTCAAGTCTGCAGACAGGAAGGATGACACCTCATTTCAAGACATCTAGACATGAACGGGGTGATGGGGATGCATACCAGAAACGAATTTCACTCAGGGATGTTAACCGCAAATGCAAAGATGGTCAACTAACGATTCCCCATAACAACCGGAACACATGGGGTGAACACGACATGGAAATCGATAGTAGTTTTCGTCGAAAGGAATTCATCCGACCGAACAATTTCAAAACGACTACAGTCTGGGTAGAGTTTTCTTCTTTTACCTAATTTCATGACCAACTTTAGGCACCAGCAGCACGGGCACGTTGCTTGGAGTTCACTTCCTTAATATCCTCTCGCTTGGCAAGTGCACGCTTGTGACTTCCAAGACGGTTCTTGGCGTACTTGTAAATACGTTTATCTGCCGAGGATCCCCCCGTCTTGATCATATCCAAGATTCGACGTTCATACGGGCTCAATCCAACAACCTCACGTGCAATTTCACGGCACATCAACGTCCTCTTTGAAGTAGTCTGAGAGAGGGAAGGGAAGAAAAAAAACGTACAAGACAATGAGGTTGGTTCGTTTGGGTCAGGCATCAAGTCGGCGATTGTACCCCATGAGAGAAAACTTACACCCTTTCTTCGGGAAGGCTTTGTCTTCAGCTCCCGCTTGGTGGTAATATGGCCGGATTCGGCTCCAAGTGCGTATCCTGATGCAGTCATTGTGAAAGTCGTGCTTTTTTACTAGTAAGATTGTAGAATTACAGCTTCCACCATTGTCCACCGCCCGGATGGGGCTTGAGAAATTGGAATGGAGGCCTTGGTGCGGAGGTCGGCCAGACGCTCCACCGTAGAATTAGTACTAACTACCGGTTTTCGGTTTACTAAACCTACGTTGCTAGGAAAAATTCTACCACGCAAAAGACGCGCGATCGATCAACGATACACTGCGGGCCTTTGACGATAGTGCCAACCCGTATCGCACGCTGCCTTTTACTTTCTTTTCAGGTAAGCCATGATGAAATCCACCACAGTAGTGCACGGTAGAAGATCACATTCGGACGATAACATGACACTGTGTGGTGAAATGATCTGTCGGGATTGTGTAGCAACGCCTTACGGGAGTGTGGGGTAGTCCAAGTGCATGTCTCACACTATAACAAGTTTACAGGTATCTGTTTCTGTTAATTTCCAATCATGACGGATAGCCGCTGGACACGGGTGGGACGCCATTCATACAATACTCGATCGCATAAGTCTGCCTCTACACGAACTCCGGGTGGTGTCTTGAAGTCAAAGCGAGTTGCGAAGACGACTAAGGGACCGAAATGCAGTGATTGCGGGACGTCGCTACCAGGCATCAAGCATTTCGAATCTAGCAAGTACCACGCCCTGAAGAAGCGAGAACGTACTGTTTCCCGAGCTTATGGAGGTTCCTGCTGCTCTGGATGTGTGAAGAACCGAATCATGCGTGCGTTCCTCCTTGAGGAACAAAAGGCAGTAAAGAAGGTTTTGGCAGAACGATCTGGAAAGTAAACTATAGTCCTACAGGGTATCAAATGATGAAAGATTGCTATGTCTTGTGCGTGTGTGGGTCAACAGTGCAACATCCCCCGGCCCACGCAAACATTTACTCTCGTTTCTCTCCTGGTGTCGTCTCCTGGGTTCGTTTTGTTGTTCCCAGCGAAGTATTCAATTTTGAGTGTAGGACGTTCCGTACGGAAACTCGACGGATGAATATTGCTGGTGCCGTTCTAGAGATACCATGTCGTAGAACTAGTTCTCCCCTCATGGCATTTTTGGAGACCGTTATCTCGTTGCTGGGGTAGCTCACCGTGGTAGTTGATGCCCTAGATAAGCAACTCCCACTTGTTTTGAAAAGAGCTATTCTCGCGTCGTTCAACTGGCGCCGAGTCGTCACAGCAGGCATTAGTTCCTTGTAGGACGCTCGCCAAAAGCCTAGAAGACTAACGTCGACACCCACATTATCTTCCTAATCATTCGAACTTGGTACTGTTAGGACCACGCTTCTACGCCGAAACTCCAAGTTCCAAGCAAGCCTAGCCTTTGTCCATGGAGACCAGTGGGGTTGGGTGGTATGCATCTGTAGCTCTACGGTTCTTACTATCCCAGTCGTATCGCGGCTATTGTTCTACAGCAACTATGATCGGATCCACAGCTCTATGGACGAATCCGACCAATCATTTGTCGTCGTTCCTTGGGGTCAGTTGAGAATCTTACCTATGGTACGTATCTACGGCGTAGTGATTCACAGTCACGCCAAGAATGCAGCACTGCGTGATTCGCAGAAAGTACACCAGGGACCAGGGGGGAAATTCGATTCGAAAAAGAGGCATAGGTGTTTAGTCGTGAGTCATAAAGCTGGAATTCGTCTATATGTCGAAAAGGGGTCTTGGTTCATCAAGTTTTCCGCCCTTTGAATCCTCTAGGAATAGTACTGCGAACGGATGTTTGGTTGCCACGGGCACAAGGGGTTCCATCCGAACGATCCGCGATGTGTTGTGGTCACGGTGTCCTTGTTCACCAGGAACATGTGTCCCTCGACCGTTAATGTCAATGTCATTTTCCTCAACGTCCACCTTAATTTGTCGTGTAATGCATATCCACTTTCTTCATTCGACACGGCGATTTACAATAGCCCTCATATGTGCCCCATGTTCAGATCGCTTCACCCCCTTAGTGCAGAGAAACGGCGCAACGGCGCAACGGCGCAGAGAAACGGCGCAACGGCGCAACGGTGCGCCGAACGAGTTTGTTCCTTGGGGGTGAGCAATATCCTCATACAATATGAGCCATTTTTAGTACCCCTTAGCATCCGCTGGCCACGCAAGAACGGCGCAACGGCGCAGCGGCGCAACCCTGCGCCGTTTGTTCCGGATGTCAAAGGGGTAACGAGACTTGACATTCGAGCATTCGAGGGGAAGGCGCAGATTAGGATGTACAGTGATTCTAGTAGAAACATATACGAGACCGATGAACGTGATCCTTGCGGGAAGATCACATTAGCGTAGAATTAACGGCAGAAGGACACATGTTCCAGGTTCGGGCCCAACATCAAAAAACTCACGGAGAGCGGGAAGCCAGGCCAGCGCCAGGATACTACTGGTGCGGTTCGATGTTCCATGGTCTGAGTGATAGAGCGAGATACTGTACTGCTGGAAAAGAACATAGTAACATTGTCATCATCTACATAGCGAGATTAGGTGCAGATTCGAGTGGTGGGATTCCTGGCGAAAGACTGTCTTCCCTCGTCCATTGAAAGCGAATCGCCCCTTGCGAAGTTGGAATTTTCGGTCCCGTCTTCGTACGTCGCCTTTTGTGAATTATTTCGCGTTGCAAGAAGAGGATGTCAAAAACATCAAAACAACCTCCCAGAAGATTTTCGGCGGAATCGGACGACGTGGGTCGACGATGGATGATGTCGCCTAACAAGAGTAAGACACCGCTTCGAATCACGAGAAGCGAGGAAGACGAACCTGCGACGAAAACACCAAGACGTCGAAGGCGGGTCAAGCGTGCACATACCATGGACAATATGGCGACTAACATAGATGAGAATGATGAAGGTGTATGGACTGACAATCTATCCTCGACGATTAACGACCTTGGAAGTCCCATCCTTTCATCGCCGAAGTCCGGAAACCATAAGGTGTCTATCCTGCAAAGGTTCTTGCACATGAATAGAGTATCGTGGACGAAGTCGAAAGCAAGCATATCTGGTGAAGGTTCAACAGTGACTCGAATGACCGATGATGAACCTGATCTGGAATTATCATCTCCGCCCGGTCCTCCTTCCTCCAAGAGACAATCGAAGTCCCCAACTCCTCCTGCCCCCCTGGTGGCAGGATCCAATGGAAGCCCGGCTGCTGCGGGAGAAAAGGGAGGAGGAATCGGTGGCTTTATTAGACGTTTCAGTGAAGACTCAATTCTGAGACGAAGAGGAAGTCGAGATTCGAGTATCCTAGAACCTGATGAGGCCGAGAGAGAAGGATGTGACTACGACGTAATGCAGATGGAGATGCAGGCCAAGGCTGACGACTTTCACAAACAAGGACTACTCGATGAGGCTATCTCCACTTGGTTACAATGTCTTGCCCTCGCC
>Ga0194115_10007442_pt1 | contig 10851 bp, 19 predicted proteins | sample TA2MahsurfametaG_3_FD_148656 | JGI IMG/M metagenome (GOLD analysis project Ga0194115, IMG submission 148656) | Freshwater microbial communities from Lake Tanganyika, Tanzania - TA2015002 Mahale S4 surface | ecosystem: Environmental > Aquatic > Freshwater > Lake | place: Tanzania: Lake... | reverse complement strand
GTGTTACCGTTGTCTATGCCTACTAAGTTGTATATGAATGGAAGTATTAGGTCTTGGTTACACTATTGTGATCTCCGAACAGCTCACGGAACACAGAAAGAACACGCACAGATAGCTGGTCAAGTACAAGATCTACTTTATCAACACCTTCCTAACGTTAGTGAGGCAATGTGGAACAAAAACTTAGACTAAATGAGTTCAAAACTCTTCAAAAAGCTTGGAGTCGGGGTATCCCGTGGTGGGATCACCTCGTCTTAGCTTTGCTGTGGTGGTTAGAGGAAAAGATTATTGATTATCGGGTAAAAACGGAGGTAACAAAAGCTATTGAGGAGGTCGAACTGCCACCAATGCCAGATATGGTTACCCCGGTTTACACAGAACGTCCCTCAGACACGTCTGTAAGCCTCCCTGAGATGCGTTTGACCGCTCCTTGGTATAAGGTGGCGGAAGATGGCGGAACACGCCTTACAGACGATTCTAGGGGGGTCTGATAAATCCTAACAAAAATTTGTCTAACCTATTAACGTATAGCGCAGGTCGCAACACCCCCGTGGGGGTACGGGTCGCAGCCGTGTCCACGTGTCCGCGCACCTGTCACGTACGCAGGTACGCAAGCGCACGCAGCCCTGGTCCCGCCTGGTTTGTCCTCGCCTGAGCCTGTGTCCAGCCGTGTCCAAGCGGGTATGAGCGGGCGTTACCTGGTGAGACCTGGCGGAACCAGCAGCAACGAGAGGGGCAGATGCACTGCGATGGCTCAATTTCAAGTGATCTGTTCGCCCTTCCATTAGCATTGCTTATGACCATTGATAAGCATCGCTGATAACCACTGCGCTGCAAGGGATCTGGTTCCGCCAAGTCCCGCCATTGTGCCACTTCCATCGACTGTCCACCGCCCAACCGGCTCCAGAGGCTGTATGATGACCCTTGGATGAGTGGTTGATGATCTTGATCTCGACTCTCCCTGTAAAGGGGGAGGAGAGTCTCGATCTTCAATCACCACTCACCACCTCACCGAACCTCGACAACCGAATAAGCAGCTCGCTACCGGATCAACCGGATGATGACGACCAACGGCGTGGGTTTCTGCCGTGATGAGCTGGTAGACACACCAACAGCGGCGAGGCACAGCCGCTATACAAGTATGCTCATGCCAACACCACCACGGTGCATCGACGCCCCGCCCGTTTGAGTCGGGCTGGTTGGTATTGCTACTCCACAAGGACGTAGCTCATTGTTCACTTACACTTTCACAACATGTTCTACAACATCACTCGTCGTACCTCTGACGCTGTTGCATTCATTCAGGTCTCGCCTATCCTTGGCGTTGCACTTGTTGAGTTCGACAACGGATACAGCTACGAGTACACCAACGTCAGCCGTCGTGCTATCGTCAACCTGATGCTCAACCCTAACATGAGCCTTGGGTTCTGGGTTAACAAGAACTGTGTTAACTCCAAGCGAGTTGCTTGTCTCAACCTCGCTTGATTACCTAATGTAGGTTACACTTAGCCATCACCTCGGGTGTCTTGTTACACTCGACTCGTGATGGTTTCCTGTAGCTGACATAGCTACGTTCATTCGCTTACACTTAACATGATTGCACTTATGTCACCCGAGTTCACTGCTGCACGTGAGGCATTCGCTGCCTGGTACGACAGCAAGGACGCAGACACACAGGAGTTGATTGAGTCCATCTCTGCCCGTACTAACTTCATCATTGATGAGGATGAGTACGATGCATTCATCTCACTCCTTGCTGATCTTGGCATCAAAGATGCTGGTCAGTTTGAGGATGCATTCGCTGGTGAGTATGAGTTCATTGGTGAGCACATCACTAGCAAGTTCGCAGAGGACTTCAGTGATGATCTCTATCCTTCCGATGATCTTCCTGAGATCTATCGTTACGCTATTGATTATCAGCTTGTCTGGTACTCAGCCTTGCGTTATGACTTCTACGATATGGAGTTCAAAGGTAACACTTACTTCTTCAATCGCAACGTCTGACGATTACACTCAAGGATGCACAGCTAGTGTCTCCTTTTCTGTAGTCCTCACGACTACATGTTCTTTCACATGGAGTTACTTATGTCCAACATTGAATACCTTCGTCAACAACTTGAGTATGCTGAGGAGCAACTCATGATTGCTGATGATATGCACAGCAAGATCACCTGGGGTAACAGGTGTGATGCACTCGAAGCTGCCCTCGCTGATGCGGAGGTTGCCTGATGCAGTACATCTTCCCTGCACCTGATCAAGGGTATCTTGATACAGCTATCAATTGTAGCTATCAAGCGATGGAAGTGTATCCTAATCACATCCTATTTACCTACGAATTGTTGTCTCGTATTGATGAGGAGTCTGAGTACTGATGATGTACCAAATCCTATACACAAAGGGGCGTGACATTTGCGCCTGTGATTACATCCAAGCTCGCTCAGTTATGCAAGCATGGGATATAGGTACAGCTAAAGCACAAGGACATGAGCGTGTCCTTGATGTTGTACCTATGACAAACCTTACTCAAGTTCACAAGGAGTTCTGATGACTGAACAACTACTTCGATCCCGTGAATGGCTGCTGTTAAATGCAGTCGAAGCATGGCTACATCACTACGGTAATGTAGACACACCTACCCTTGCACAGTATAAAGAACTACAGGTAGAGTTCCATGATGCGTACATGTTGACTCTGCACAAGGACGCAGCTGATGACACACCTCCTGTCAAATCAACCAGGAAACGTACAAAGAATGATTCACAATCACAAGATGCGTGAACTTACTCAACAGTGGCTTAATTGTTTCAATGAGTTACAAAGACTATCTGATGAATTAGGTGTTGGTGATCCTTTCAACTTTAATCGTGGACGTGAGATTCACACAGCACTTACATTAGGGTTAACTCTTAGCAACACCTTGGCAGGTGCTGACGCTTATTGTAACGGCAACCCTGTTGAACTCAAGTCTACAATTGGTATATTAAAAGCTACATACAGCGGCATTTCTGTGCAATCAACTTGGCAAGAACAAGAGACTTACCTTGTTAATGAAAAACTAGGTAAATATAAGCAGCATTACATCTGCAGATATAACGGTGCTACATTAGAAGAAGCCTGGGTATTATCTAGTGATGATGTTTTAGCTATTCTTCTTCCTAAATTCCACAAACAATACCACTCAAATCGTAATGCTAAAGATCCCCGACTTGGGCAACAAATCAACACTGCAGAAATCAAAAAGTTTGGCACCCGTGTTGTACTCACAAGGCAAGAATGACGAATGTTATACACCAAGTTACGGTGTAACTCCAATCCTTAAGTATATTCCAAAGGATGTGACAGTTTGGTGTCCATTTGACACCGTTGACAGTGAGTTTGTAAATCAAATCTCACGTACTCATAGAGTTGAATATTCACACATCAGTGAAGGCAAGGACTTCCTCACCTATGAGCCAAATCATTGGGATGTAATTGTATCTAATCCACCATTTACAAACAAACGTAAATACTTTGAACGTGCTTTAGAGTTTAACAAACCGTTCGCTCTTATCATGTCTAACACTTGGTTAAATGATTCAGCTCCAAAACAACTATTCAAAGATAAGGATTTGCAGTTGTTAATGTTTGATAAGCGTATGGAATTTATTCAACCAAACGCCAAGCAAACAGGGAAAATCACATTTAGTTCTAGTTATTACTGTTGGAACTTTTTGCCCAAGCAAATCATTATGGAGTGTTTTTAATGCTCAAAGAGTACGAAGTGACCTTACGTTCAGGTGTTTGGTATCTCCTAGCACCCGACTCTGAGACTGCAGCTTGGTCTGCCTTAGAGTTGTCCCGTGAACGCAACGATCAACTACTAAATGTTAAACAAACTGATGAGTGGTAAACGTTACTATCCTAACAACTGGGAAGCGTTCAAGGACGCACCAGATGAGATGTTTGAACCTCATCTATTTGAGGAGGTTATGGACTGGAAGGTAGGCGGTTGGGAGCTACCTTCATCCGTATGTTGTATCATTCGTGTACGTGACACTCAGACTTACAAGGTCAAGGAGCACGTTTACATGAAAGAATCAGCAGCACAAAACAAAGTTAGGCAGCTTATGCACACGCCTAACATTGAGTTCACTGTTTGCAATCACGACGCAATCCACCACCTTACTTGCGAGCCTACTGACAATGACGACTAAAGCTTATTACCGCCGTCTTCACGAGTTGTGTGATCAATTGATTGGTCATCCTCATCGTGATGAGATCATCAACTTGATGATGGAACAACTAGCTGACGACAACGACACTATCGAGACTGCCTATGCCTACACCAGCTGAGATTGACGAACAAGTACAACTTGAGCGTGATCAAATAGCTCAAGGACTCAAGAGATTACACAAGAACACACAGGATCTTGAGAACAGAAGCTATGCATCAGCTAGTGTATATGGGATTGCCTCTATTGATATGCTCTTGCCTCTTGTGGTTAGACGTATTGAGGAGACTAACAATCGACTGATTAAAGGTCAAGCAGGTGCCTCATTCAAGGAGATACAGAAGTACATCATTGACCTTGAACCATTAGCATCTGCAGCTATTGCACTTAAGCTTACCTTCGATAAGGTGTTTTCCTTCAAAGAAGGTAGCGATCAACTACCCAATGTATGTGAAGCTATTGGTCACGCTGTTGAGAATGAGTGCCAGATGCGCTTCTATGAGCGTAAAGCACCTGGACTTCTGAATGTACTTAAGAAGAAGTATTGGCACTCTTCTAGCGGCACTCATCAACGTCTCAGCAACATTCGCAGACCAATGAATGCTGTTGATGTAAAGTGGGATGCATGGGGTAGAGCTAACCGTGTTAAATTAGGTGCTTGGTTGCTTGATTGCATCATCGCTGAATCACATTGGTTCACCAAGGAGATGCGTCAGGAAGGACGCAAGCGTGTCAACTATGTTGTACCTACACCTGAGTTTATGTCCATCAAGGACAAGGTGATGAAGGATGCAGAGTTGTTTGCTCCTCTTGCTTGGCCGATGTTGGTTGAGCCTAACAACTGGACTAATGATCGTGCAGGGGGATACCTTCTCAACGAAGTGATGCGCGGGCATGACATGGTGCGGCGTGGTAACCAGCTATGTATACAGGGAGAAACCCCTATCGAGTTTCTGAACAAGATTCAGAAGGTCGCCTTTACTCTAAATCCTTTTATTGTAAGGGTTGCGGAAGAACTAGATAGATTGGAACGAGCAGTAGGCAAGTTCCTCCCTATCATCCATCATGAGCTACCGCCTAAGCCTGTAGATATTGCAGAGAACAAAGAGTCTCGTAAGAAGTACAGACAAGCAGCAGCTCAGACAATGAACTTGAACGCACAAGAGTTCAAGAAATCATGTCGTACAAGGATGACAATGGAGGCAGTGAAAAGGTTCAAGGACGTACCTAAGTTCTACATACCGTGGTCCTTTGATTACAGAGGTAGAGCTTATCCTATTCCTGCCTTTCTTACTCCACAAGACACTGACTTTGGAAAAAGTTTGTTAGTCTTTGCTGAGGGGTCTTACATGACACCTGAAGCAGAAGAATGGTTAGCCTTTCAAGTAGCTACTACATTCGGTCTTGATAAAGCACCGATTACTGAGCGTATTGAATGGGCAAGGAATAACCATGAATTATTCACAATCATAGCGCAAGATCCCATAGATAATTTACATCTTTGGGAAAATGTTGAGGAACCATTTCAGTTCCTAGCTGCTGTGGAAGAGTATTATCATTGTGTCGTAGTTGCCGATAGGCAATTCACACGTCTTATGGTGGCAACCGACGCTACTTGTTCAGGTCTACAGATCTTGGCAGGATTAGCTAGGGATAAGTCCACTGCACGTCTTGTGAACGTCTTACCAGGCACTGAACCACAAGATGCTTATAAAGTAGTAAGTGAAGTAGCTACTCCTCATTGTCCTGAGTCTATCCAACCTTACATGGATAGGAAAGTGGTCAAAAGGGTAGTCATGACCGTGCCTTATAATGCTAAACCTTACAGCAATCGCGGATACATCCGTGATGCACTTGCTGAGAAAGGTGTAGAAATTAGTAAGGAAGATCTTACTGCTACTGTTAAAGCGGTAAGGGATGCTATGAATGTAGTCGTCCCCGGTCCTATGGCTGTTATGTCATGGATTGAGACTGAGGTAGCTAATGCTATCAAGGCTGGTAAGGAGTTCTTAGAATGGACAACACCTTCTGGTTTTGTTGTTCATCAAAAGTTAAACAAGAAAGAGGTTGTATCCTTACAACTTCAATTATTAGGAGCATGTCGTATGCAGGTAGCTGTAGGCGACACTGATGAGGTTGACATTAACCACCACAAGAACGCAACGGCTCCTAATCTTATTCACAGTCTCGATGCTAGCCTATTACACCTGAGTGTACCACGTTTTGATGCGCCCATTGCTCTCATTCACGATTCTGTGCTTTGTAGAGCAACGGACATGTCTACTCTCAGCACTATTGTGCGAGAAACCTACATGCACCTGTTCGCAGAGCATGATTACTTAGTTGATTTCGCATCTCAAATAGGCGCGGAATCTAAACCACCGATCATTGGCGATCTTAAACCAGAGTCAGTGATTGAATCCACCTACTTTTTCTGTTAATGGCACAAACCGTACACATCACCCAAGAGCCTGTTGTCCTTGAAGGTTATCAGGCTATTCTCAAACCTAGTAAGTTTGGTTACTCGTTGGGTGCATTGATTGATGAGAAGCTTGTTGAAGTTCTGGAGCAAGATCGCACCGAAACTATCAAGTGGGCTGAATCTAAACTGAAGAACCCTAAGCGTTCTACTCTCAAGCCTGAGCCTTGGGAAGAGGTGTCTGAGGGTAAGTACAAAGTTAAATTCTCTTGGAATGATGAGACCAAACCTCCTGTGGTTGACACTGAAGGTACACCCATCACTGATGAGAACATTCCGCTTTACAGTGGTTCTAAAGTTAAGCTGGCATTCCGTCAAAAACCTTACATCCTCAAGGATGGGGTAACGTACGGTACAACGCTTAAGCTTGTAGGTATCCAGGTCGTAGCACTCAACAGCTCTGCTGGTGTAGATGCTGGTGACATGGATGAAACTGAAGTCGCTGCATTGTTCGGTCAAACTAAAGGATTTAAGTCTAACGATCCTGTTGTAACTCCGGCTGCTGAAGTAGCAGCAGATGACGACTTCTGATGTATCGCTCAGGCTTAGAGGGTAAGGTCGCTGACCTTCTCTCTAGCTTGAAAGTTAAATACGAATACGAATCACGTAAACTCGCATACGTTCTTGAATGCAACTACATCCCCGACTTTCTTTTGCCGAATGGTGTCTTTCTCGAAGTGAAGGGACGCCTGACAAGCGAGGATCGCCGCAAGATGATCGCAGTAAAGAAGAGCAATCCCGACTTAGATATTCGCTTCGTCTTTCAAGCACCCTTTAATAAAATCTACAAAGGGTCCAAAACCACCTATGCGAAGTGGTGCGAAAAGCACGGCTTCCCATGGACTTCATACACATCCATCCCAATTTCATGGCTAACCTAAAGTACGGTACTCCTGAATACTACGCTGACCTGTTTGCAGATACCCTTGCAGATGTAGACGCTGAAGAACCAGGAACTGTTGACAACATCTTGAGTGGCTTCTACGTTGCTCTGAACGAATGGTTTGATTATCACGAACAACAAGCTAATGCATACGCAGAACTCCGAGTCCGAGTTCGTGAGGCACTTGCCATGTAATAACTGTGGGTCGTCTGATGCAAACTCCTTGTATTCAGACGGCCACACTTTTTGCTTTTCATGCAATTCGTACGGTCACACTGAAGAAGTTGTTCACAATCATAAAATGCCGACCAATGTACAATTACGTGGCTCAGCCGAACGGCTGCAGAAACGACGAATCTCCGAGAAAGTCTGTCAAAAGTACAGAATCCACAAAGACGGAGACGTTCTACGCTTCTATTATTTCAGCGAGTCTGGAGTACTTGAAGGTTGTAAAGTAAAAACTAAAGACAAAGTATTCACCTATGAAGGATCAGTCCCAGGCACTCTCTTTGGACAACATTTGTTTCCCGCCACTGGAAAACGAGTCGTCATCACTGAAGGAGAACTCGATGCAGCTTCATGTCAAGAAGCTATGCCGGGGTGGCCGATGGTATCTCTACCTAGCGGTGCCGCTGCGGCAAAGAAGTCGGTTCAACGGGCTATCCCCTGGCTCCAGGGTTATGAGGAGATTGTCCTGTTCTTCGACAATGACGAGGCAGGCCGTAAGGCGACGGAGGAAGCAGCAAGCGTACTCCCACCTGGCAAGTGCAAGATCGCATCACTCCCGAATGATTACAAAGATGCGTCAGACGCCCTCGTTGCCAATGACTCTCAAGCGATTCGTGAGGCTATTTGGAATGCAAAACCTTACCGTCCAGATGGGATCGTTGATGGGAAGTCACTCCTAGAACTTGTAACCACTCCTACACCGCCTGCTAATCATGACTACCCATTCATCGGACTCCAAAACAAACTTCACGGTATTAGATACGGAGAGCTTGTTACAATCACTGCTGGATCTGGTATCGGCAAGTCCTCATTCTGTAGGGAGCTTGCAACTCATCTTTTGCAAAGAGGAGAACGGGTCGGTTATTTGGCTCTTGAAGAATCAAATAGGAGAACTGCTCTCGGACTAATGTCCGCTGCTGTTGGAAAATCACTACACATTGGAGAACATGACCGAGCTACTCTCACCCAAGCGTATCAGGATACTCTTGCTAACTGGAATCTCTTTCTTTTCGACGGCTTTGGTTCTTTTGATCCTGATCTCATCTACAACCGAATTGAGTACCTGGCAACAGGTCTTGATGCGAGGGTCATCTTTCTAGATCACCTTTCTATCTTGTTGAGTGGTCTTGACGGTGATGAACGCCGCATGATCGATACTACTATGACTCGCCTACGCTCTCTTGTAGAACGTACGGGCATTGCAATGTTCCTCGTCTCCCACCTCAGGCGAACATCTAACGATACTAACCACGAGGAAGGAGCCCGTGTTACACTTGGACAGCTGCGCGGAAGCGCGGCAATTGCACAACTCTCTGACGGAGTTATTGCACTCGAACGCGATCAACAGGCCACAGCTGGAGGAAGTAATACAACAGTGCGAGTCCTTAAAAATCGCTATTCGGGCGAAGTTGGTATCGCGTGTAATCTGAGCTATGATCTATCCACCTGTAAATTCAATGAAACTCAACCAGAACCAGAGTTCGACGCAACCACAGACTTTTGAAGCAATCCTGTATATGGATAGCGGTCTTCACGTCGTCAAACCAAACCCTCCCACCCCTGAAGCTGTAGCTAAAGCACAATTCGTTGACAAGACGTATCAATGGAAGGGTGCTGCTTCCCATAAGGAATGACTACCCTAATCTTTGACTTAGAAACTAACGGACTACTGAATGATCTTACCTGCATTCACTGTTTGGTCATCTATGATCTCGAAGCTGACCAGACCCTATGTTACAACGATCAAGGTAACAAAGAGCCTGTTGTCCGGGGCATTGAACGTCTTGAAGACGCAGACACTATCGTGGGTCATAACATTATTAACTACGATATTCCTGCTATCTCTAAGCTATATCCTTGGTTTCAAAACACTGGTAGGGTTCTGGATACTCTGGTCCTTAGCCGTTTGTATCACGCTGATATTCTAACCATTGATAAGAAGCGCAGATGGGATCATATGCCGTCGCAGTTGTATGGACGCCATTCACTTGAAGCGTACGGCTATCGTCTGGGAGAATACAAAGGATGCTACGGTAAAACAACCGACTGGAAAGATTGGACACAAGAGATGGAAGACTACTGTGTTCAAGACGTAAACGTTACTAAAAAACTATGCAACCATTTCCACCCATACCTGATTGGGTCACGCTAGAGCATAGAGTTGCACAAATTCTCACCCAACAAGAACTGCATGGCTGGTACTTCGACGAGCGACAGGCATACGAGCTTGAGTCTACTCTCAGAAGCGAACTGGAATCTACTACAAGATCACTACGAGAAAGGTATCCTCTCGTTGCAGGATCGGAATTTACTCCTAAGCGAAATAACAAAACTTCTGGCTATGTTGAAGGATGCGCCTTCACAAGACTTAAGGAGTTCAATCCCACAAGCAGGGATCACATAGCTTGGGTAATGCAGCAGCATTGCGGTTGGACACCAACTGAGTTTACTGATAAAGGTAAGCCTACTATTGATGAAGTTGTATTGAAGGACATAGGTACGCCTATTGCTCTTGATTTCTTCCGTTGCTTAGAACTAACTAAATCACTTGGCATGTTGTCTGAAGGCATCAATGCCTGGCTGAAGTTAGTACGAGGTAACCGTATTCATCACCACTGTTCAGTTGCTACTAACACCTTTCGTTGTGCTCACCGCAAACCTAATCTTGCCCAAGTCCCCAGTGATGCAGAATTTCGACGACTCTTTAGAGCCACGCCCGGCCTTGTTATGGTCGGCGCTGACCTTGCTGGTATTGAACTCCGCATGTTGGCTCATTATCTGGCTCGTTATGACGAAGGCCGTTATGCCGATGTTCTCCTCAACGGTGACATTCACCAAGAAAATGCTGACAAGATCGGCATTAGTCGTAAACAAGTAAAGACAGTTACCTATGCCTTTTTATACGGGGCTGGCGATGCCAAGCTGGGAAGAAGCTATGATCCGCAACTCTCAGAAAAAGAAGCAAAGAAGAAGGGCAAGGAGATACGCCAGGCTTACATGGATGCAGTTCCTGGACTTGAGAAGCTGGTTACTGCGGTTAAGTCCAAGGC
>Ga0194115_10007440_pt1 | contig 10856 bp, 14 predicted proteins | sample TA2MahsurfametaG_3_FD_148656 | JGI IMG/M metagenome (GOLD analysis project Ga0194115, IMG submission 148656) | Freshwater microbial communities from Lake Tanganyika, Tanzania - TA2015002 Mahale S4 surface | ecosystem: Environmental > Aquatic > Freshwater > Lake | place: Tanzania: Lake... | reverse complement strand
ATCATTAAAAAAAATCAAAGAGTTGCGGATGTGAGACATGAGATTGGTTTTCGGGGTGTTACAACTGGCAAACAAGGCTGTTTTCTTCTTCTTCTCGTAGGAGAGAGGCAATCGAAAAACACTCTTTCCCTCCACAAGAACGTGAAGATCTTGCAAGTTGAAGTCCTTACGTATGACACCACGTAAAACCAGTACCGGACAAGAATCGAATCGGTCGAAGACGCAAAATACGGCGAAAGATTCTTCTCGACGATAGGCAAAAACGACGTCGTTTTTGCACGAAGGAAGTGAATTGAATCGATGGTTCCCGATCCGACCATGAACACACGACGAAAGAATGGAACGAACGGAGGGAGGCAAACTTACTTTTCTTCCAACATTTGAACGGCATGGTACCATCCCATACCACGGTTAGGGGCACCACATCCAACAAGGATGACTTCTGCTTGTCCCTCCTTCGCGAATTGAACCGGAGATCCACCATAGGCACGTGAAAAGGTACGAGCCGTCGCTCCACGAGCTTGGAAGGCAAAGGCAGATGATCGTGATACAAGAGATGCAAACATGATGGCTTGGAATTTCATTATGAGGAGACGTGTAAAGAACGGGGGAGGACGGTGGTCGATGTCAGAGGAGAGAAAGATACGCAAACGTGGTTGGGTTCTTTCGTCGTCGTGTTATTTTTTTTCGTCGTGTGACAGCTGGAACTTGGGCCAAAGACACACTTCGCGAAAAAAAGATCAATCGTGAAAATTATGGGGTAGGGGGAATCGAGGGATGGTCTTTTGGTATGGTCGATGCCGGAACAGGGAACAACCGAAGCGCGCCGGACCGGCATGTACAGGTCCTACCAAGAGGTACAGAGCGAGGAACAACCGAACCCCCGTTCTCCGACACAGAAGCGAAGATACCGGCAACAACAAGGGCCCATCAAAGGCTTTTTCTTCGCCATTTGTGAGGATCTTCGGGAAGTCGTGATGTCCTCGTCTCTATGGCAACCATCTGCTCGCAGTCGCGACGCTCCCCCCACATGATGTTCCAGAAGACTGTATGTCTATCGTGTACCCCCCACACTCCGGAACATACGAAGATAGGTTTGGAAGTATCCGTTGGAACGACCATACAAAAATGACTTCTCTCTCTCTCTCTCTCTCTCTCTCTCTCTCTCTTTCTTTCCGTATGGGGAGGTGAAGGATAAGACTACGTCCAACGATGGCTTAGTCAAAGGGAGGGTCTATACATAGTATCATGGAGAAGGAGTAGGGGCGGGGAGGCTGAGTTGGGTGGGGGGCGCAATGCATGCCATGTATGATAAGAGTCATGACTACCGTACCTTTTGACGTGACCACAGTCAACCGAATTTCCGTTTGTGAATATCTGACTTCACACAACGATGACCACAAAATGAGGAAACCTTTCGATCATCGATGTCCATCAAAAGTCGAAAACAGAGATGACGACATCTTTGAGCAATATAGACCAACTGTTCCCCTGACGTCCTTCTCTTTTTTTTTCGGGAGGGGAGAGGAATGGGGGAGATTGCTTTCTATGTGTGACAACATAGAAGTCGTTGTTGACGAACAATCAACCGGATTTCCGTTCGAACTATCTGACTCCCAACAACGATGACCGCATAATAAGGAAACGTGTCGATCATCCAAGGTCCATCAAATTCGAAAACGGCAATGACATCGTTGAGCAATCTCCACTGCTCCCAGTGGTGTACTCTTTCTTTTTTGGAAGGGGAGAGATTTACTTTCCTTACATACATATCACAAACATAAAAGGTGACTGAACAAGGGTACAAACTATATCGCTTACGCCCAATGGCATTTATTAGACGGATCAAGGACAAAAAACTTAAGCAAGTTCCAGGCGTGTCTCTCTTTGTGTGTGGGTCTGTGTTGGACAACAAAAATCATGGCAATTAGAGTTCCAACGTCCTTTTCATGTTAATCTTAATTCCAGAGTTTGTCTTGTAATATCCATCCATGGCTGCCTTAAAGGTGGTTTGGTAAACACCATCACTCCATTGGACCATGACAGAATCATCGGGAGTATAGGTCGTCTTAATCTGACCCTTATCCAATTTCCGAGTATAGGATAATGAGACATCACCTGCCATATTAATGGTAGGAGAAATAATATCTACTCCATCATGGAAGGATTGTGCGATCGTCAATTTCTTCCCCGCAGTATCGATTTTAATAGCAGTATTATCCATCGCATACCCCACACTCACATCAGCCTTCCCACCTACAGAATATTTGGGTGAAATTGCCAATGTCCCACCCATGACAGAAAAATCCTTCGACATGGCAACCTTATCCAATACGACTGCCTTTGTCCCTATGATTGAATCCCCCCCAAGAAAGAAAACAAAACCAAAAAAATTAAGAAAGAAACAGATTCATCAGGATACATGTCGAATTTCGTAATATCGGGGGTGAAAGGGAATTTTGGATTTGATTTTTCATAGTTGACAACAGGAATGTACCATCCTCTCGTCGCTTTCCTTCCATCCCTCCCATATCCCCACCCAGTCTTGCATACATAAGACATCCCGAAAACATACAAACAAAACACACAAGAGAAATCACATACCCGCTGATCCGACAAGTTGAAGGGAGGTTCCGTAGGCATTGGCACGAACATCCAAGTCGACAATTTCAGGTGCATTCGCACTGACATCTCCTCGGATGGAAACATCACCAAAGGATAAAGTCTTTTTCAATTTACCCCACAAATTCGTTTGAGGGGGGACATCGATATCACTAATGGCCATATCGACACCACCCTAGTATGCGAAAGCGGAATGGTCCATAACAGAAGATATATTTAGTGTGCAGAATCAATGGATGGGAATGTGGACAGGCACACAACAACCATATCCGACACAAACTCCTCGTCCCAAAGTTCTTTTCGTACCTCGACATCCATACCCGCCACAGTTCCACTTGTCGACCAAAGGATACGTGGTTCGATTCCACCCAAAGTCCCCGAAGAAGCTTCGCCAACATTAATTCCGATCTATAGTAGAGAAATGGATTGTGACAAGTCAGAAATTGACAAGGTGGTTTGTAATATGACATTTCGAGTTTCCGGAAGAGATCCCATTCCCGAGCAGTCCGATGTCCAGAGTGCTTGTCTCCTCTCCGAAAAAAAACTTACAAGAACTTCGGGCTTGGGAACTCCTGCCTCCGAAGGACCCATACAGGCAAAGAAGAAGACTGAAACTAGAGCAAATCTCATCATGCGTGCTGTGTGACCTGATGGAATAATACGGTACGAATTTACCGATCGAAATATAATTTGTGGAGGAAAAATGGATGATTCACAAGTGTGTCAAGCGGATGATCAAGTGGTTCCCGTTGGAACATCCGTATAATCCGGAATCGGGGTGTTGTTGATGGATCGGCGGTATGATAGACATCAAGCGATGACGTGTCGCAATGGCAAATTATCGGGGGATTCTCCCCCTTTTACCAGTCTGGCAGGGGGAGGGGAGCAATGGATCGGTGACGCAAGTCACGAACCACGAAACACGTCATCGGGCCGATGTCAGCACCCGGATCTTTATCGTCATCTTGCTTCGCAAAAATCATATTGCCACATCCAAATCATGTTGTTGACTGTTATCATAGGTAAACCATGACACGAGTTTGAGCGTTGAGCATATCGTAGCCACATTACAAAATAATCCGATTACCCCATGTCAAGTGAACGCCAAACCAAGATTATTGTTCTCGATGATGATCCGACAGGATCACAGACGGTCCATTCCTGTCTTCTATTGACACGATGGGATCTTGAAACGTTGACCATGGCTCTGAACGATGATTCCTCTCCACTCTTCTTCATCTTGACCAATACAAGAGGAATGACAGCGGAGCGAGCGGAAATGGTGACACGAACCGTGTGTCAGAATCTACGTCTAGCCTTGGAACAACTTCAATGCTCCGCGACTAGTAGTATTACACCCATCTTGGTGAGTCGATCCGATTCGACACTTCGAGGTCACTACCCCATTGAGCCCAACGTGATCGCAGAGGAACTGGGACCCTTTGATGCACATTTTTTGGTACCAGCATTCTTTGAAGGGGGTCGTATTACGCGTGATTCGACTCATTATCTAGTGGTCGATGGAAAGGAGATCCCATGTCATGAAACCGAATTCGCTCGAGACTCAGTCTTTGGATATTCCACTGCCTATCTACCGGATTATGTCGAAGAAAAGACAAAGGGAATCATTCTGGCGGATCAAGTTCAACGTTTTCTTCTACATGATGTTCGTGGAGACTGTTCTGAGCGTCTTACACATCTGACCGTCAATACTTGCTGCGTCGTGGACTGTGAACAGCAATCTGATCTCGATCATTTCTGTTCCCAACTGAAGGATGTCGCCACAAGAAGTGGCCGAAAATTTCTCTTTCGTAGTGCGGCATCTTTATTGACAGCCTTGGCACAACTACCACCCCAGCCCGTCGTACCAAAGGATATGGGAAAATATGTGCCAAAACATCGCCCTGGTGCAATTCTGGTGGGGTCACATGTGCAAAGGTCTACACTTCAATTAACCGAGCTCTTGAAACAACCATGTGTTTGTGGAATTTTGGTAAATGTTGACCGGATCAGAGAAGGAGATGGGAACACCTTGCTCACAGAAATTTTACATGCGGTAGAAGAAGCGCATTCATCTGGTCAGCATCCAGCCATCTATACCAGTCGGACCGAGTTGACCTTTGACTCAATTAAAGAGCGATTAATTTTCGGAGAAAAAGTATCAGCATTCTTGATGGAAGTGGTACAGAATTTACCAACAACGCTTGGCTTTCTCATAAGTAAAGGGGGAATTACGAGCAATGACGTATTAAGTCTCGGTTTGGCCCTAAAGTCGTCACGAGTGCTGGGACAGATTCTACCTGGATGTTCTGTCGTCCGATGCCCAGCAAGTCACCCTAGACATCCGGAAATGCCCGTCGTTATTTTCCCGGGCAACGTTGGTGACGACTATGGCCTCGCAGAAGTGTTTCGACGAATGTCAATGGTGTAGGCAGGGAACGCGACCGGGAGGAAATCTTTCGCGACTCTGTCCATGTCGAGACTCCACTAACAGACAATTTGGATCCGCAAACAAAGAGAGTTTCACTATTTGCATTATTTACGTATGGCGGCGCTCCCAACGATGATGAATAGTCCTAACGACCGGCTTTTTTGAAAACTGAGGCAGTGATGTGTGAGTTGTGAGCTGAGAGGCCAAAGAGAGGGAACCGTGGGACGAGGTCATTTGACGGGACCTCCTCACAGATGCGTGGACATTGTTCGACAAGTTCAACTTGGCACTTAGAAGTTAATATCACGCTTGACGTGAACATTCGCTCCTGAGATACTGGCACCGTCCAAGCCCATGTCGACATTGGCGGTCCAAGCTTGATCTCGCCATTCAACATTCAAGCTGTCGTTGGGCTTCAAGGTGGCCGTCAACGAACTGTCGTCGCCAAGGTTGCGTTCCCATTGTACAGAAATATCTCCGCGGTTGTTGATGGTAGGAGCAATGCGGTTGTCGGCATTGAGTTGTTGCGAGATTGTGACTTCTTGGTTGTCGGCAGATGCGGTCAACCGGATGTTAGTATTGTCGAGCTGGTGGTCAACCGAGATCTCTTGGTTGCCGGCAGAAGCCGTCAACTCAAGGTTGGTGTTGTCCATTCGATGCTTGACATTGACTTCTTGGCTGTCGGCAGATGCCGTAAGTCGAACATTGGTGTTTCCGTTGTCATAGCCAAGCACAACATCGGCTTCTTCGGATTCCAAGTTGTATCGAGGGTTGATGGTAACTCGGGCACCGTCGACATCAAGTCCCTTGGTGGCTTCGACGCGGCGGACATTGAAACCTGCTCCAGCCGAGGCGGTCAAGCGAAGGGAGAGATCGGCGTCCTTGTTATCGGCATCAAAGGCAAGATCGGCATTGCTGCGGTCCTGTCCATCGACATCGGCACGAGCAGAAACTCCCCAACCTCCGACGTTGGTGCTGGCCTTTCCCCAGAAACTGCGAGGAAGGGAGGCAATGTCGGACGTAGGGCGGATCGATGACTCAAGCCCGTAGGCCAATTCAACGTCGCCAGACTTGCTGGATCCTTCCCAGTTCAAGGTAGGGTCCAAACCGTCGAGGCCGTCGAAGTTTCCGTCGCGAAGCGAAATCTAAAATAAAAAAGATATGGCATTTACAGTGCAGTTGCGAGTTAGAAATGTTGATTATAGTGCTCTATGATACTGTCGACGTTTCCGATGAAGTGACGACACTCGATAATGGTCGACGACCAAAGCGATATGACATATTCTAAGTTCGAAACGACGGTCGTGAAAAAAAAAGACGAAACTCACCGAAAGCTGGGGTTTTCCTGCGTAAACACAGGTGCTAACAAGGGCAAGGGAGGCAAGGGAGAGCTTCATGATGGTGTATGCTGATTGGAGGCTGTCGGATCTTTGAACTCGAATGAGACTTGTGAGCGAGAAAAGTAATCCGAATGGAGTGTGTGGAGCCAAAAAAGTCGCAAGGTGTCAACAACCTTGATGAAAGTATCTTTACAGCGGATGTTTGAGGCAACTTCCCGACCGTTACGTTTGACTCTTGACACCTTGGGGAGCGAGTTCCGGACAGTGAATCTCAACCTCACTTTGCTGATTTAGCTTGAGGCATGACCTATTTCGTCTTCTCGTTTGGTGTCACCGTCCCCATGCTTGAGCCGCCGGTCGAGCCACATCCCTCCACAATTTGTGATTTTCACTTAAATAACGCACGCATGCCAGGAAGGAGATCGGAATATTTAGCCATATATTCCTTGGGGTGTCAAGCTTACAGTGATTCCATTGGTCGGTATCCGGGAGATGCAAGACGGGGACAAGCTGTTTGCGATTTGCGATATCCATAGCTAGTAAAACCACGAAAACTTGCGTTCTCAAATTGTAGCCGGCGGCTCCGATAGCAGAAGGTGGTGTCAAGGCATTGATTGATGGTGTCAACCACCTTTCCATTACGCTGAATGACGTACTCGGGCGAAAAGATGCGGATGGAGCCGTTGTTCAAGAAAGCAAAGGGTATCCTGGAGATGGGTGAACAAATGCTTTCTCACAATTTAATTCCGTCGTCCATTACATCTCCTCTCCAATCCAGAATCCAATAAAATGAAATTCTCTCTTGTTACCATCGCTGCCGTCCTTGGCGCCGCTTCCGCTGCACGACCTCAACTTTCGGTACGTTTTCGGATCTGATGGGCACCCAAACAAATTTCTTTGGTATACTAATTGAGTACATTATCTGTTTCACGACCGAAAGATCTCCGTTCGAGATGGAAACTTCGACGGCCTTGAAGGTTTGGACCCTACCTTGAACTGGCAAGGATCTGCCAATGCTGGCGATGTTACTCTTGATTATGGCCTCGAATCTTCTGTTCGCCCAACTTCGGACATTGCCTCCCTTCCTCGCAGTTTCTGGGGAAAGGCCAGCACCAACGTCGGAGGCTGGGGAGTTTCTGCTCGTGCCGATGTCGATGGACAAGACCGCAGCAACACTGATCTTGCCTTCGATGCCGACAACAAGGACGCCGATCTCTCCCTTCGCTTGACCGCATCGGCTGGAGGAGGTTTCAATGTCCGCCGTGTCGAAGCCACCAAGGGACTTGATGTTGACGGTGCCCGAGTCACCATCAACCCCCGGTACAACTTGGAATCCGAAGAGGCTGATGTTGTGGTTGGCTATGACAACGGAAACACCAATGTTCGACTTACTGCCTCGGCTGCCAGCCAAGAAGTCAATGTCAAGCACCGAATGGACAAGACCAACCTTGAGTTGACGGCTTCTGCCGATAACCAAGAAGTCTCCATTGATCACCAACTAGACAATACTAACATCCGGTTGACCGCATCTGCCGACAACCAAGAAGTCACAATCTCTCAACAGCTCAATGCCGACAACCGCGTCGCTCCTACCATCAACAACCGCGGAGATATTTCTGTACAATGGGAACGCAACCTTGGCGACGACAGTTCGTTGACGGCCACTTTGAAGCCCAACGATAGCTTGAATGTTGAATGGCGAGATCAAGCTTGGACCGCGAATGTTGACATGGGACTGGATGGTGCCAATATCCGAGGAGCAAATGTTCACATCAAGCGTGACATTACCTTCTAATTCGTTTTGTAATCTAATGTTGTAATAGAATGTGTTTATTCATAAACGGGATAATTTTTTTGGCATTTCCGAGAGTTGTTTTCCACGGGAAGCAAATTAGAGCATTGCGGTTGGTCTACCAGATATGTGCTAACTGCAATGTCGTAGCGCCTGGACGTGAGTGAATTCTCGATGGACTAGGTCTATTATCTCACAGTGCCAATTGGACGAGCCCTACGCTCGAGTGGGATGTTTACTGTCAAGCGTCGAAACAAACCAAAATCTAGTACCATTTCCTTCCATTATCTACTGCGATATGCTTCACTATCTCAGTCCTGCTTCAGATGATCCTCTCCTTCAGGTATTCTCGTGCCCTCCTGGCGCCTGTTCATTCTAGGGAAAGACATGTACAGTATATATAACCAAACCCACTTCCACAATCCCTCCCCCGGAATGATGACATCGATTATCGCGTCCACTAATGGAGTGATTCGTTGCGATGGGTCCAAAGCCAATAACCATCCGTTTGGTACATTAATTTTGTGGATCTCCATGCATGACAAAAAGAAGAGAAAACACCACTCTACTGCCGCGTTGCTGTTGTGAAAAGAAAAGGCGCTAGTCACCAAAATCCCTGTTCGTATCGTGTCTGCATAACTTGCCGTCCCTTCATCGGTCAGGGTAGTCAAGAGTAAGAGTGTTCCCAATGTATTGAAAAATGTGATACGCTGCCCTCTAATCTCATTCTTGGGGAGAAAGTACCACAAAATCGTGGCCGGGATAAAAAGGTAGAAGAGATTGGTAGCACTTTTCGCAGAGTAAAACGCCATATGGAAAAAGTATATTAGGGCGACACCCGTGGTCCGTCGCCACGTCATGAAGGTACTGTAGACCTGTTTCGACTGAGGTAAAATTTCACGTAACATGAATTGTGACATACTGTGGGGACAGATATATGATCGTAGATGGACTGTTTGTCTATCACCGGGATTCATCGCGAACGAATCGACGATATCAATCATAAAGGACATAGAGGACGGTCCCCCGGGGGTGTTGGCAACAAGTAAATGCTCAAGTAGACGTTCCTGTACGAGACAATCTTCCGGCCGAATCTGAAAGATAGGAATATTTTTGATTTCTTTAGAGACTGTTCCAAAGTGTAAAAGATCGAGTTCACGCTTGACCTCGTCGTCGTCGTTGTCATATGGGTTTCGTCCTGACGCTAATAGGGCACTTTCAGATTCTTTCCCAAATGTCTTTTCGATAGCGATGTGACATTCCTGTGGGAATTCTATACGCCCCGCAGGGAATGGATCATCGACTATCGTGATTTGAGAATCGTGCATCATTTCACATGTAAAGGATATAGACTCTAGGGCTCGACATAACGATTCGAAACATGCCTCATGTGATGCCTGCATATCTTTCAGTTCACTGACAGTTAAGAAGGGACGGAGGATGGGCCAACTTGAAAGTGCATGGATTGTCAGGGTACAACACCCCAACAAGGCAGAAAAGTGGACCCATAGAGCCAATCGATGGCACGGGTTGCGATGACCGTACCAGCTTTCCTTCATAATCTCTCCGCTCCAGTCGACTTGGGTAACCATAGCATACCATCTATCACGTTCTGTTTCTCGTCGACCATTGGCTGCATCCATTGTCTCTCTCCTCCAATACACGGTGAAACACAATTCGTTAACGCAATATCACCACAGTGAGGGTGAGTTCTGCCTTTTCACGGGGCTCTTCGGTGATGAAGGAAACGGTCTCCCGCAACAAAACGATGCTAACTTTACTGTTACAGTTACAGTTATTTACAGTTCGATATCGAACGCTGAAACGACATCTGAATCGGAAGAGTCCATTCCCCTTTTCGTTCGTAGTAATCGACGATCGGTGTGCGCACGAGCCGGCGAATAATGATGGAACGCGCAAAGGCCAGTCGATGGGTGCGACAGGCGGAAATCGCAGACCGAGCCGTGCTTTTCTCCCGCCGCGCCATGGTCGTAGAAACTACGAATGCGGGCTCGATACACTAATTCCAATCATGGCAGCGTAGTGCAACTACGACAGCCCACTATGGTACGTTACTGTATGGTCGTGGATGAACAGACAGAAAGACCGATTGATGACATTTGTACAAAGAACGCGTCCATATGGGTTAGAAGGGAAAATGAGACACGCCCTAGCCAATTAGGTGTACGTTTGTACTTTCTTACTTGGAATTGCATCATGCCTGATTTGTCAAGATGTGGTCACGAGAAGCAGTCAGAAATCTAACACTAAACTTATATATCCACCGTAATACAATACAACAGCACTTTTAGTTCAAAGGCACATCTATAAAACCCTAGCACGCTTTGCGATCAATCACCAAAGAATTTTCAACAACACGTTGCGAATTCTTTGGGGTAACTCCATCGGAGAACTACGGATCACCAAAGGGATAAGGGAAAAACGCCCGACCACTTCATCCAATAAAGAGGCGAGGCTTTTGCTCCCTTGTCGACAAAAGGTTACAAAATGAAGAATCCCCAAATCTGCCAGGAACAAACCTTCCCGGTTTTCTTGCTACTTGGATCCTTCGGGTTCACCAGCTTCGTCCCCAAGCAAATCGTTTAGATTGTAGGCACCTCCACTACCGTCTACACCTGCCGAGGGGTCCGACGAGGATCCAATTTGGATA
>Ga0194115_10007439_pt1 | contig 10857 bp, 17 predicted proteins | sample TA2MahsurfametaG_3_FD_148656 | JGI IMG/M metagenome (GOLD analysis project Ga0194115, IMG submission 148656) | Freshwater microbial communities from Lake Tanganyika, Tanzania - TA2015002 Mahale S4 surface | ecosystem: Environmental > Aquatic > Freshwater > Lake | place: Tanzania: Lake... | reverse complement strand
ATTCTGGAACTTCCCCATATAGTTCATGTGTAAAAGATGCCGCAGGTAATGGAAATGGCGGAGGTGGTGCCCAACATGTTAGTAATCCAAGCACCGCAGCTGGTGCAGGCTATGCAGGTTCCGCAGGAGTTGTTTTTATAACAGAATTTCTAGCTTAGGAAAGTCTATGCCAACAAATAACTCAATCAACTCACAAGATCCAATTCAAGTTGCGAAAGGCGGAACTGGTGTATCAACACTGACCACAGCCAATGGGATCCTTGCAGCAGGTACCACCGCAACAGGTGCTATTCAAAATATTGGTACAGGGTCAGCAGGACAGGTTTTGACATCAAATGGAACTGGATTACCGAGTTTCCAAGCAGCTGGGGGTGGTAGTGGTAAATTAGTGCAACAAGTAAGAGCAGCTTTTAGTGGATTTCAAAATATTATTAACCAAATACCATTGGATGATACAATACCGCAAAACACTGAGGGTGACGAAATTTTAAGTGTTACAATTACACCTACAAATGTAAATAGTATTTTAGTAATTGATGCTGTAGTTTTTGGCTTAACTGGCGGTAATGACGCCGTATATGCTATTTTTCAAGATTCAACAGTTAATGCACTTTTTGCAACTGCAAGTTTTCATACTAACAATCGGCCAGGAACGACAAGCATTCAAGCGTATATTACTGCAGGCACAACAAGTGCAACTACAATTAAATTGAGAGCTGGTTATTCTGTTCCAGGTGGTTCTTTGTGTATTAATGGAGATACAAGTAGGGCTTTTTTCGGTGGCGGAACAATACCAAATACTACACTTTTTGTAACTGAATTTTCACCTTAAAAACGGTACGAACTACACTTACGAAAGAATATAAATTTACGGAATTGTGCAATAAAAAAGCCCCATAACAGCTCCGAAACGGGGCAAAATTTTCTAGAAAAAAACCCCAGGGTTTAGGCTGGGGAAAACTGCATCGATTAAGGCTTCAACTCAAAAGGGAGAAGTTTTTTTTCTCAAGGGTTTTTATAAGAGTAAATCAAATATACCATAGCGATTTTGTTAGAGGCAAGGATTTTAATCATTTTACTTATGAAAATGTTTAAGATGTGGTTTTGAGGGTCTTTTTAACCTGATACTCTTTAAAGCTGTCCAGCATGTTTTCGAAAGTTTTGACATCGAAACTAATATCCATCTCTTCCCCTGCCAAAAGCTTAAAATAAACTTCTTTTGCCATGACAAGCTTTAAATTATCAAAAGTCTTACCTTCTTTAGCAGGTCTTGACCAAACTTCATGAAAATCATCAAAACAGAATTCCCCAAAATCTTTTAGCAATTTAAGGCGTTTTATTAGGGCCTCTCTATCCAATAACTCAATCGGAGTAAGGGTTTCATACTCTGAAGGCAAGGAAATCGATTCTAAGCAAAATTTGGGGCATTCTTGAGGATTTAACCCATTTTCTATTAAATCAGGGGTCTTTTGGGTAAACATGACCGTACAACCAGTCAACAAAAACAAATAAAACTTCATAAACTCCAGAGTTTCACAAAAAACCCCTCCCTATTTCAAAGGAAGCGAAAATGAGAGAGGGGAAAATTAACACAACTAATCTTCTAGGACCCAACCTTTTGGACAAATCAGCTGTTTTGTTAGATAAGATTTGAATTTCTTATCGGAGCGACAATCACATAATAAATATTATTAAAAATTGTAGCAATCTTTTTCTTTGGTAATAGTAAAATGGTAAGAGCTGGGCTTAAGATAATTAGCAATCTCTATACCGTCCTGCTGCATTTTTTTATAGTCGTAAGAGCTTGGGCTTTTTTTCTTTTTTACAGAATAAGAAAAACACCTGTACTCCTCTTGATTTTCAAAAAGCTCATTTTTTAAAAGCTCTTCCTCTTGAGCAAGCTGTTTGAGGTTTTCCTTAATTTTAAAGTATCTCTCAAACTTCTCTCTCAAAGGCTCAGAGTTTTTAGAAACAAGTGCCCCCTCGGGAGGAGTCAGGGTTTCCACATGTTTCCAAAACTCTAGAGCTTTCTCCAACAAGTTTTTTTGTAGGTGAGGATCGGCCTCTACTCTTAAAAAGTGGCATGTCTCCTGCTTAGAATCCCAAATAGATAAAAAGCCGTGACTATAGCCTGTTACAAATAACTGCCACTGAAGCTGACACGTCCAATATTCTGGCACCTTGTCAAAAACTATGGCATCGAAGACTTTATCAAAGCTGTAGGGGCTTTTAATCTCATACAGGACTTTATTCACCTGGTCTAGGCCATCAAGAGAGCATCGAGCTATTGAATGGTCTTTATGTCTCACGCAAGGGGTATCAAGCTTAATCCCTTGATGAGCCTCAATCCAAGATCTCGCTATGGGCTCTTGCTCCACTCCATGCTTGATGGCTACATTATCTTTTATGGGTTCTTCGTGGCCTGTTTTTTCTCTATAGAGCTGATCTATAGACTTATAGGGGTTTATCCCCATAATAACAGTTATGTCGGTAGCAGTAATACCTTCAGCTCTCCAAGAGTGCCAAGAGGGAGTTTTTTGTATCAAATTTTCAACTATAAAATTCATATGTCAACCTTAAAAGGGGATTTCATCGTCCGCAAAAGCGTTTGTTTGTTTAGGTGCTTGTGGTTTAAAAGCGTGGGAAAAATATTTACCCGTTGGCTCTGTATTTTCTGGTTTTTTCTGAGATAAAACTTGAATGGCATCGGCTATAAGATTCCAGTAGGTTTTACCTGTGTTAGCGTCTACGTTGATATCAAAATTACCGAAGACATAGAGCTTTACCCCTTTTACCAATAAGGGCAAAATTCTATCGAATTGATTACCAAAAAGTATGACATCGAGCCACTGGGTTACGGTCTCTTTTTTTCTACGAACCCCAACACCTACAGAAAGTTTTATCATTTTTTGGTTTTCTGTCTCTTTATACTGTGGGTCAGCCCCTAAATTTCCAATAATACTAAGTTTTAACATGGATACCAATTAGTTTGCATTTTTAACGGATTTATTTAGTCTATTGATAAGCCCCTCATACAAGCTAACAGGGAACTTCTCCCAAGAGGTTATGTTATAGGACTTCAAAGCTCTATCGAGTAGTTCTTTAGGCCAATTGTTCTCCAATTCCTCAATATCTTTGGCATCTATAAGCTCTACTGCGTCGGTATCTTCTTCACCGCAAAGGGAGAGGAGGGCACAAATATTATACCGCATGGCATAGGTTGAAGCTGCACCCATAGACTGCATGGCATTCACTTTCCCATCCGATTTAAAATCTAAGGGCGAACAAGTAGAAATAAACTCGCCTGACTCGTGGAAAAGATAGGTCACAAGCAGTTTTGTTTCTAAATTTCTATCATGAGAGAGTACTAGACCGTGGTCATGCAAAGGTTTCTCGACTTTGCTTAAGACCTCCTCAAGAGGGGCATAAGTGTTGGTGTAGCTTTTTTTGGTCTTTTTGGGGGGCTGGATTTTACTTTTAGCTTGGATTAAAGCTTTAAGTAAATTTGTCACATTTTCTGATTTCATCATATCAACCTCTAAATATCAATTTTCATGGTTCGCATTTCACAACCAAGATTCAATTTTTGTTTACTCTTGGTTTAATTTCTCCACTAATGTATCATATCCTTTAAATTATCACAACTAAATTATAAATGGACACAAAAAAAATATTCACCTTCCTCAAGTCTGGAATGGTAAGCGAAAGCATAAAACAAGACGCTCTCAGGGCGTTAAACCCTATAAAATCCACCAGAGGCAGGAAGAAGAAACCAAAAGAGGCTGAGCCCGAAAAACAGGTGGAAATTATAGAGCCTGTGAAAGAGCCAGAAAATTTGGGGCCTTATGAACATTCCAGCTCAACCGTTCAATTTTTAAAAAACTTCAGAAAGAGAGGGCGTCCCAAAAAATCTGTTAATTTCACTGACTATGTAAAGCTGCCTACGGTTTTTGAAACTATCATGCCCAAAGAGCCAGAGTTTAAGCTTGAAATGCTCAACCTGCAAAAAGAAAGTGTGTTAGACGATTACGGGAAATCCCCTGTTTTGCTCCCCGAAATTCGGCAAGTATTGAAAAAGGAGCTTTTGGATTATATATCCGTGTTTCTAGACAGGCTATCGGATAACCCTCTACAACCGACTACCCTGATTAATGAGGGCATGAAGAGGATAAGAAGATATCTAGTTAAAATAACTCCTGGCGTTTACCAGAAAAGAGGCCCCAAGCAAATGAAGGACGCCCACAAAGAGGTGCTGACGAGGGCTAGAAGTGTACGACGCCAAGAAAGGCTCGATCGCTTTAAAGATCTCTATAATGAATGGGTTGATTTAGGTCTAAGAATAGAAGATTTTGCTTCACATTTTATTATTAGTAGGTATTATCTGAAAAACGTTTTGGAGGGTAGAAGTACCCCAAGCAAAATATTCCTTGATCGGATGGAATTTATTATAGCCGAAGTAAAGAAGGGAATGGAACTAAAACAAAACAGCTAGAAAAAAATCGTGGCCTCACAGAGACCACAACCAAGAATAAATCCACTATAGTGAGATCACGATTTTTTTAGCAACTAGCATAAATTATTTTATAAACTAAAGTAACGAAAGTTACAATTTATAGGAATTTATAGGTATGCAAAAAGAAATAGACCACACAACGTATAAGCTAAATATAAAAGACTGCTTAAACCTGCAAATCCAAAAAAATCTAAGCTATAGGACAAAAAGTATTCTTTTCTGGTTAGAGGGGAAACCCCAAGGCTGGAAAATTATCCCCCACTGCTTAGCAAAAGAATTTGGTTGTTGTGTAGAAACGATATATAGAGCTCTAAGACAAGCTTCTACTTATGGCTATGTCCAAAAAGTTTTCTGGTTTGAAAACGGTCTTAAAAGAGAAAGATTCGTTTCAGCAATTACCCCAAAATTTACCCAACATGCGGTGTTAGCAGACCACAAACCCAAAACAATAGAAAAAAAACCAAGAAATTTTTGCCAGGTAAACAAAAAGAATTCAAAAAATTTTTGCCAGGTAAACAAAACTGTTCACCCCTCTTTAGAAAAGAAGAATATATTAAATAAAGAAAGGCCTAAAGGCCTAAAGAAAGAAGCCTACGCCTCACTTTCTGAAGAGAATTTTTCTTTCGATTACGAAAATAAGCAATTTAAGACAACACCCCTGGCAAATGCAGAGCTTGAGCTTTGGATAAAGGAGCTGGAAAAGAAGTTCAAGAACCTAGGAACCAGTTTTGACCAGGTAGCCCTCAAAGCGGCGAAAGTTGTAGCTGAAAGGAGAGGGACAAAAAATGAGGTCAGGAGGGTAGGCCCGTGGCTGAAAAGATACCTTTTTGATGAAGCTAACCAAGATCCGTACAGGATCACGCCTACAGACTCAGCTAAAGACAACTTCAAAACCAATTATAGCTTTTTCTCCTCACTGCCCGATCACAGCTCCATGCAAGTGAGGGGTTCTCACCTCTTGTACAAGGGCAGGGAAATGGGATTTATTGTAGATCCTGAAGTGTTTAAGGAATTCCTGCTTAAAGATTATCAAGTGAGCGATCTTGATGTTGAATATCGGCAAGAAGACTATTTCTAGGGCTTTTGGCTTGATATTTGAGATAGGTGGCACTGTAGACACCAATAAACATGATTAATCGATTGTAGGGAAAATAAAGGGGGTTTTATGGGAATCGCTCAAAAGTTTGAAAAGTATGTGGGGTTAGAGCAGCTTTATACCGAACTCAATGCTGGTCAAAAAAAAATACTCGGTTGTTTTTTCAGGGAATGTGAGGAAAGTTTAAGCAGAATCACCCATCCAATGCTCTACCTGAAAGAGGGCATGAGAAAAGGGTTTTTGATAGATATTATAAAACGCTCACGCTTCAAAAAGAAAAGGGAAAAAAAACTCATGTCAGAGCTAATTTATAAAACAAACCTAGAGTTTGCGGAGAAAATAATCAAACATATCGAAGCTTACAAACCGATCAATCGCTTGAACCGAAACTCAGAGCCCGAACTAGACCATAAAATTTATATTGAGGATGGGGTTTGCTTTTGCTCGTGGAAAAAAGAGGACTTGAGCGAATACGGCTACACCCTGGAAATTAAAGATCCCAAATTTAAAGAAAAAATAGAGGAATATCTAAAATATTTGAACATAAGAATTGACAATTGAAAAGCGTTAAGCTAAAAAAACCTTGTGATAGAATTTATCCTTCCAGGCAATCCAACGCCCTGGGCTAGTCCCGTTTTCAGCCGATTCAAAGTTTTTGATAAACGGTCTAAAGAAAAAGATGAGGGCAGAAAGATTTTGAGGGAAATTTATAAAGGGTTTTTAATTTCTTATCCTATCAAGCTAAAGTTAGAATTTTATCTACCGATTCCTAAGCACACCGCTAAAAGCACAAAAGAGGCTATGGAGGAAAAAAAAATCCCCCACCAAAAAAAACCAGATCTAACAAACTTGATTAAACTGGCGGAGGATTTATTGAAGGGTATTGTTATTGTCGATGATAACTTAGTAACGAAAATCGTAGCTCAAAAATACTATTCTCAAGAGCCTAGGACAATTTTCACTATCATCCCTTTTTAAAGTTTAGAATTTAGTATCATTGTATATATATTTAGAAATTTCTCTAAGAAGTTCTTGAGCTTTCACATGGGAATTTAACGGCATATTTTCTTTTAAATTTTTTACCGCTTCTAATAGATCCTTTTTTACGTCGTAGAAAGTCCTGATGCTTAATAATTTTTCTAGAAGTTGTTTGTTACCAGATTCGAAAGCCTCAAGTATCTTTTTTTGTAGATCGGGGGTAAGAGGGGGGCTTTTTTTTCTGCCTCGCACGGCAATATTGGGGCTTTGATAAATCCTAGGCTCAATGTCAATGATCTGAGTTTTCAGCATGTGTGCAAAATTCACCAAGCCAAAATTGTTATTTATGGCTCTAGACAAATGAGCCTCTAACACGTGATGAACTCCATCTCTTGAAATAAATTTACAAAGGTCTTTTAACTGCCTTGTATTTGTTTTTTTATAACATAAATCCAAAATTTGGCTTATTGTTAGACCGTAAAAAAGCTCTTGTTTATCGCTTCTCGTAGCCTGATTATATTTATTTGTAAATCTCATAGCTTTCTCGCTTAAAAAATCAATTGTCATTAGGGTTTTCCTTTGAACTCTTCAAAAGAATACCTATAATAAAATATAAATACAATTATAACTTATATTTTAAAGTAGGAAAAAGTTGAACCTTTTTGGCGTAAATTTTATTTTACCATCAAAAGCAAATTTAAAGGACGCTATGAGCAAAAGAGAACAAGCTAAACTTATCATGAAAATGCTGCCGAAAATTAGAGAAGCTGAGGAAAAAGTGGTCATCCCTTGGGAAGAAGTAAACAAAGCTCTCAAAGCGGGGTGCTCTGGCCGTCAAATTGCCTCAGCTCTAAACATTTCTCCAGCGGTTCTTTACTACAAAACAAAAATAGACCACCTGGAAGAGTGGGAATCTTATAAACAACGCCACCACGACATGGGCATAAAAGAGATTTTAGAAACCCAACACATGGTAGCAATCAAGTACAGAGACCGCCAAATGTTAATGTGGCTAGGAAAAGTAAGATGTGGACAAGTCGAGGCTAACCCGACCTCAGGACAAAAACACACTTCCAAAATTGAAAAAATATTCAGCCAGCTTTTTGACGACAACGAGGAAAAAGAGGAGGAGGGGGAATAACCCTCCCCATTTACAAGCTAGCCGTTTTCAAGCTCTCTGTGCTCTTCTACGTAGATATCCGCGTTAAACTGGCGAGTAAAAGACCTAAAACAGTATCTACAAGATAATGAGGAATATCGTCACCCATGCTAAGAGAATATTTCCCAAGCCTAAGCTGAACGTTTGTAAAACAGCCAGTTAAAAGCAAAGTCGTTAAAATAATTATAAAAAACTTCATAAATTTATCCTCATCCGTATTGTTCACTTGGATCTTCGCTTAAACTTTCCTCATAGCGTCTGTCCATAATTTCTTGAATTTCATGGGCTATCGAGTTAAACAAATATCTGATTTGTTCTTCAGACAGAAAAACCATTTCCCCATCTGCCCATTCGTAAATTTTATTAGACCAATCTTTGACTTCATATAAAGATAATTTAAGTTCTGATTCATCACAGATTAGACGATATTCCTCATTATCTTGTAGATAGTGCTTTAAGTTTTTTACTGTCCAGTTTAACTCTGATAAAAAATTTATCTCCCAGCAATTTATTCTCATGGAGCTCCCTTTTGTTTTGTACCCCCCCAAGAGGGGGGGCTTGGTTATTGGTTTTCGATTACTAAAAGTTCGAGTGAATTCAAATAACTACCAGTATATAAATAAAGGCGTCCATCGTATTCGATGCTATGAGCTAAGTTATTGGGTAGGTCTGCTTTGCTGTTTTTAGGATTGTCGTAGAACTGCTCAAGATTATAATAACTAGCATGGTCTCCTTTTCTTTGATTTTCTTCTAAATACTTAAAAACGAAGCCTTTAAATTCCCATGGGTGTACACCATTTATAAACCGCCCCCATTCTTTCCACTTTATAAAAAGCTTTTGAATATCTTCAATTATTGGAAAATTAGACCAAGTTGCTTCCCACTCTAAGAAATTTGGGTCTATTAAATCTCTTTCTGAAAAGAAATTGAAAAAATGATCTTTTAATAATTGTCGTCCTGCTTCCGTGTCAATAAACTTACTCATGGAGCTCCCTTTTGTTTTGTACCCCCCAAAGGGGGGCTTGGTTTGTATTAAACGATTCGGATAGGTTCTGAACGGACAATGTTAAAAGTTACGCCCTCCATCATTTTATTAAATAAAATTTTTTCGTTTATGTTTTTTACTTGCCAGTCGTTTAATTTGCCTTCATGGGTTTCTAAAAATCTTTTTAGGTCTTCGTTGTTACATTTATCTGGACAAGAAGTTTTAACGTGATTGTTTTCGTCTCGAACTAATACTTTTGCTAAATAATAAACACTTTTTTTCGGGGCACACCATTTTTCAGTCCTAGGGTCTTTTGTTTGATATACAAAACGATCACCGTTTTTATTAGACTCAATCCAGTAGCGTTGCTCTGTTCTCATCCGATAACCCCACGGATAGTCTTGTACAGTGTAAGCAGTTTCTTCGTTAACGTGATTGTATAGATAGTTTTTCATGATGCTTCCTTTATTGTAATTGTACCCCCCAAAAGGGGGGCTTAGTTATCTATAGAACTGATTTATAAAATTCTTTCGCGTTTGAGTGTACAAGTATTTCAACTGTCTTGTAATTTTTTTCAACAAGGTAAAAATTTACAAGAATGGAATAGTCATTTGAAATTTTGCACTGGCGAATTTTTGTTCCTTGTCTATCCTCAAATACTTTTCTACATGACGAATTTATTTTACGACCGATAAACTTAGAAAGCCTTTGAAAAAAACCTTCTAGATTTTCGTAATTATATTCGTCTGCTATTGATTCAATTTCGAAAACTTCTTTAGCAAGCTTGAAAACGTCGAATTGACCGTTTACTTGTTCCTCATACTCTTCTAAATAAAACTCAAGAAAGTGGGTAAAATCGCCCTTTATTTGTTTAATGAGTGTAGCTATCCATTTCTCTTCATCTGTCCAAGTGTCGCTCATAAAATGCTTCCTTTATTGTAATCGGCAACTATTCGAAATTTCCGAATAGTTCAAATTGTACCCCCCAAGGGGGGGCTTGGTTATTGGTTTTAAGATACTAAGCTTTTGAGTTCATCTAAGTATTTTTTAGTATACTTCCATTGTCCGTCTACGTTTTTAACGCTTTTTTCTAAGCCAAAGAACTCTAGTTCTTCCTTGTCTGGGAAGTCGTCAATTACTTCTAAATATTCCTCAAAATTGGGATAAATGTCCTCGTTGTTGCCTTTTGACAAGTGCGATAAAACTTCAGTTGAGAAAGTGCAAGTCTTGTGTTTTGACCAGTTTTTATAAAGTAAAGCGTAATCATCTAGACAAAACTCATACGACCACTCCGACATATATGCTAAAAAATTTGGGTCTACTAGAGTGTTGTAACCTTCAAAAAAATATTCTTTGAGTAGCTGTTGATCTGCTTCGTCAAGTATGTGCTGCATTGTGCTTCCTTTTTTGTGTTATCATTATATGTGAAAGCTTAATTTATTTGCAAGAAATTAAACCGTTTAATTTTCTTTATTGTAATTGTAGCCAACAAATTAACCCCCCCCCCAAAGGGGGGCTTGGTTATACAGTAATAAGAGGGGATCTTCGCTCATCTTCAACAAAATTTTCGGGATCTTCTAGATCTCTTCTTTCAATGTCAAAAATCTGACTGAATAAAAGAACTCCGCTTTCGTCGTTGTCTGAACAGGTGTCAATAACTGTGTTGCAATAAGTGATAAAATTTTCTTCAAATTCAGTAGACGGGGTAGCGAATCCCCATATAACATTCTCTGGAAAAAGAAGATCATCACCTTCATCTTTCAAGTAGAAATCATAGAGTCTGTCTAAATCAAGCTGATATTCAATTCTGTTTTGCCACGTTCCTTTTCTGTAAGCTACGTATCTAGATCTAAACTCTCTGCAAGTTTCTAGAATGATTGAGATTTTCGGATCTTTGATAAACTCTTCATGTGTCAGTTTCATAGTGTTGCCTTGTGCTTCCTTTTTTTTGTTGTCATCATCATATATCGAAGTCTTAATTTATCGCAAATAAATTAAACGCTTTAATTCTTTTTATTTATATTTAAATTAACTCAAGACTATGCTACAATCAATTTAAGACAAAAAAAAGGGGTGATTTTGCAAGAGCTTTTTTCGAAAAAACAAAAGCTAAGCTTCAAAGAATC
>Ga0194115_10007436_pt1 | contig 10861 bp, 8 predicted proteins | sample TA2MahsurfametaG_3_FD_148656 | JGI IMG/M metagenome (GOLD analysis project Ga0194115, IMG submission 148656) | Freshwater microbial communities from Lake Tanganyika, Tanzania - TA2015002 Mahale S4 surface | ecosystem: Environmental > Aquatic > Freshwater > Lake | place: Tanzania: Lake Tanganyika... | reverse complement strand
GTTTCAGTACAAAGGATCCCGTCGAGGCAGAGCGTGCGACGATTGAACGTTGTGGGAAGGCACTTGGTATTCCTCTTGATAAGGATGAATCGAATATTATCGTTCATTTGGTTCGGAATGTCGCACCGAACAAGAACATGTATTGTGTCAGCTTGAATCTTCCCGAGAGCGTACGATCCCTCCCTCGTATTGTCCCTACGCCTCGAGAAAGTCTTCGAACAGACAACGAACCTGAAGCGAAACGAACGAAACTGTAGTCATATCTTTGATATTAACAAAGGATTAGTACAGTGGACTCGTTAACTTTTTTTTTCAAAACTGTTTATATAAAACATACGCTTGTCTATCGAGGAAGGCAGTTTCCTTCTGAATCAAAAGTGATTGGACATTCTCCATACGCATACGTCCAAAGGACTTTACGGAAATCTTCAAAGACGGTCTTGTTAATCTTCCGTTCCTCTACCAAACCAGCTTGTGGATGATAGATATGGGCAAAGGGGAGAGAGGGGATTCCTAATCCCTTATGTAGATAGGCATTATCCTTCGTTACTGGACATTCCACGAATTTGATCGGATACCCCTGAAAGGTTTGTGGCAAACGACGAAAATGGCTTTCAATAGCCTTACATGATTTACACCACGGAGCATAGAAACGGACACAAACCAATTGATCATGGACATCTGCCACTTCCCTTTTGTATTGATGGATATCCACAACTTCGATAATCTTGTTAGGTTTGATTGTTTCCGATGAGAATGTTGACTCTGGCGTTTGTCCTCCATTTGGAGCAGTCGTGGTAGTACTGTGGCCGAGTTTGCTCAAACGTGCTCTTAAATTTGGAAAGAATCCACCATTTTCTGCTGGAATCCAATCACTGCGGTCATCATCATCATCCGGTGTTCCACCCTTCTTTTGTTTATCATCCTTCATGGGTGGGTCAGCGACGACATGTAGGGCCGTCCGACTACTTGGTGGGAGTTGAATCCCATAATAATGGGTCGTTCGTCTGTTTCTTGAAACGACAGGAAAGGCAGAGACCAGACCGAGGAGACATGTCATGGCACATATCAGATAGACATACTTGAAATTTCCTTGGGAACCTTTCATATTTTGGAGCGATGACAGAAACCTGAACTACCAAGGTTTTTTGGATGATTAGACGCAAAAGACAGCAGCCTTCGTCAGGGTTTGCGAACCCAAACACAAGAAAATACGAAAGAAGCACACCTACAACCGTATATCAGGCACGGTTCAAAAGTGAGTCAGGATGGTCGATGAAATTACGGAAGGATGATGATATCGGTAGGGTTGTGGATGGAATTGTGATCCGTTTTTTCTTCTCGTTGATGTCGAACTGTCAACAACGAATTTCTCTCTCCAACAGCCATCAAGGAATCATCTCATCATTCTCCCGTTCGCACGAGATGTCACCCGAATGACGAGGAGATTTTCTACAATTCTTTCTCCTCTGTGAAACAGTCGACCCATCGGACCTACATTTTTGAAGATGCAGCTATGGTCCAGATACGCTTCCGCGGCATACCGTACTCGTCGTCTTCGCTGTTGAAAGCGCGAGAAATGCATGAGGTTCTGATACAGTAAGGCTAGAGTGGAGTCGATTCGTATCGGATGGCTGAGGTTACTATGGTGGCATGGGTTACTACGATTACGGGGTGGTAGCATCGTAAGACGACAGACGACTCTTGCCGGTACTACTGTAGTGTTTCCGAATCGGACGCTTTCAAAACCACCACGAAGGACAGGCGAGGTGGTTGCGGTTGTTTCTTTTGACCGGGTCAAAAATCCCGGTATAAAGAACCTTGCGAGAGTTGTGAGTTCGGCTTCCTTTGTTCGGCTTCCCATGTTCGCCTCCCCGCGGAATGTGTCTTCGAGGAACCCCCGCGCCAAAACTGTACAGCCAGCCCCAAACGGGTCTTGACTGCTGCATGCTGCTTGATGTCGATGACACGTCTATTCTCAGCCAATGAAGATACTTCGGACGAAAACAGACGCATACGTCAGAAATTGTCCCGATCCAATTTCTTGGCTGTGAGAAAAAGTGTGTTGTGGCCGTTTGAAAAAAAAAGATGGCTGTCTTCCATTTTCTACAGTCACTTGAGTCTAAATCTTCATTCCAACTTGAACGAAAATCCGATGTTCGTCACAAATTCAAATCACAAACATCACTTCCAAGAACCTTCTTTGACGATCCGAACTCAAAGCCCATCACTCAATATACCATACATCGTCTCAATTCTCACATTCGGAATGAATCCATCAGGAGACAGAAAAAGGTAAGCCGATTCGAGAGAAAGTGATGGCGTTTGCACGTTTACTTTCATTCCTTTGGTCGGAAGCAAAATCGTATTTTTCAAAGATATTCGATGGGTCGACAATGAAGGAAACAGGGGCTATGTTGTGACAGATTGCGACAATTCCGTTCCTTTCGTTACGAACAAAGCTCGGCTTCCATGGAGAGTGGATGAATCGATATCGAAAGATCGTCCTTCGCGGGAGTTTCCTCGTCCAGCCTTGCAATCTCGTGTAGCACTCTTTCAATTTCGTTGAAGGAACGAGATCACAGTCTGTACAATTTTGAGTCTGATCCTCCTTCGTCACATTTTCAAAGTAGCTGCACATTGTGACCCCCAATTCGTTGTAGGGGGTTCAATCTTGTGACCTCATGGGTTGACTCCAACTCTCGCCCCTCCATCTCCACGTGGCTATATCGCAGCTACCCTTATGAGGGCCGACTTCGATTCGACTGGATTGTTGTATACGCGAATTGTTGCTGGCTTTCATGCTATCCACTTGGTCGATCAGTCCTGATCTGGGATTTTGATTGGATAACTCGTCAGCCCTCGTTCATCCTTTTCGTGTTGATAATTCTCAAGAGATTAGCGTGACACGCATGGGAGGAAAGGCGCACGTCCTACACATGACTCGCAACTATCAGCGTTTCTTTCGATAATGAGCGTTCATCCCATTTACGTAGACGGCCATGTAGGTCTGACCAGCAGTCTTCGCCGTAGGAAATTAACAAGCGTCCACGAGCCACAACAGAAGTAGTTGGTGAACGGTCGGGCGAAACTAAAATCTGTGCAACTGCAGACGATTCAAGCCAACAATTCGCAAGCAGCCTCCTTATAGATATCTCAATGTTATTGAAGATTGCTTCTACCTGCAACGCACGATGCTTGTGCCGGAGAATCGACAGGCTCCCGAAAGACAATCCTCTCTCCTGAGTTTCGACATGTGGGTAGAGTTTTCATCTCATCTACACGATCTTCAGCCAACAAGGCACATCTATGATGGCGAAGCTAGGATTTGATAGATCGTATGTAGACTATCGTTAGCATGCTTAAATAGTGGTATAGTAGCAGGCAGTCCACCAGAGTTTGTAGCGGGGGTGAAAGGTGACCTTCAGTGACAGTATGTCGTCTTAGAGCCATCAGGAAGCTATGTTGTGAATGAAAGAGGGTCAACCTTGAGTGAGTATCAGAACGTGGTGTATGACTGCCTTACGTGAATTCGCAGAAATTCGTGAGAGAGGGAGGTTTTGAAAAGAGGTAATATGTATGGGGGAGGGGAAGTTGAGATGTAGAAGAGAAAAATATTCGAAAGGAACTTTTTTGGGGGGTGTACTTTTTTCATGTGTTAGAAGAAGTCACCCAAAACATCGTCCACAGTATCAGCAGCCTGTGCCCATTCCAGTTCTTCTTGATCGAAGACGGCCTTGGGTGCCGTTGGCGCTTGAAACGCTAATCTGTCTGAAGATACTGTGTACGGAAGGTTGCTGTTAGCTTCGGGTGATACGTTATCGTCAAGGTCGACGAACCATCCGAAACTTTCTTTGCTTGGTTTCTCGAGAACGGACGCTTGCCGGACCAGATTCACTCGAGTTAGACCTGCGTTGCAGGAAGAGTCGCTCACCGTAGCCGGGAGGTTCGGGAAAGTCAGATTCGCTGTGCTTCTAATGGTAGGAAGCCGTTCACATGTTGCGCCGCTCATACAATCCGAGTTACCAGTAAAGAAGCTCGGAAGGAACTGAAGCGTTTCTTGTTGGACGCTGAGGGGAGAGCTCTCAAGACAATCGTTGGCTTGGGAGATACTTCGGGAGGCGGCACAAAGCGCGTCAGCCTCGTTTGGTAACGGCCCGAGCAGGGACAGGTTCCTAGTGGATCTGAATACTCTGCTCATAGATGTGTGTAGCGAGGTTCGGCTCTTCTTGGATGGAACTCCACCGACTGTCTCACAGTCATCACGAGACATGTTGCTGAAAGGGCGCTTGGGGGAGGCCTCACTGGAATCGCTGATCATGGCAACATCGGCGAATAAGCCATCCAAAAAGTCAGAATTGTACGATGAAAGATTCACCGATGGACTCTTGTCTCGAACGGAGCGCTTCTTTAGATTGAAGCGAACCCCGGTACCCATCGATGAAGATGTTTGTGTATCTTTCATGCGCGAATCTTGGGTCATAATTGTTTCGTGGACAGCAGAGAATATAATGGCTGGCTTTGGCAGAGAAAGAAGGACAGGAAGAGGGACGTATTATCTTGTTTGTCCCTTCAAATCAACCTTTCCAGTGTTTCTGTGCTTCGCTTGCTCGTTTCTCTTACTTCCATAAAGGGGAAAGTATGGATCGAGGTGAAGCAAACGAGAGGATCGGTAGAAACCTTTTCCCGTGTTTGTGTCTCCGATACTTTTCAGCAGGGAAGTGCTGTGACGTATCGTGCGTTGCGTACTCGAACCTCTCATTGCCAGCAACGGCGGAGTTCTACGGATTCTCGCGTAGAATCTATAGTAGGCGCTTCCAGTCGCCACGTCGATGCACTCATATAGAGATTTAGGGGGATGCGAAAAAAATAGGTATGACAGCGTACCACGTATGCAGAGTATACTTAACAACAGCGAAAGTGCATAAGAAAAGAGCTTTGATCGAGACATATGGCTTTAACCAATTGTCGACTGGTTCCCATGAGACCAGCTGCATTCTTCGCTGCGAATCGTGATTCTCCGAGCGGTGGAAAAAGGCCCGCGCAACCGTGTGAAGGAAAGAGCCGGCAGAAGACAAAAAAGGATATTTACTTAATGGCGTTCTTCAGATATTAAGTTTTCCGAAATGGCCTGACACTCCCAGCTTCTTCATGCCCACGTGAGCAGCAAGGAACACATGCGTATGTGTTCACTGCCTGCGAGAGAGAATTTCGGCGTCGATTTGGAACAGCTATCATATTGTCGAATGTTCTACCGAGTAAGAGCAGTGCTCAAGTGAAAATTTATACACGCCCATAACCTGATTTTTACGGGCAGTGCTCAAGTGAGATGTACAAACGGCCAAATTAGAGAACGGGAGGAACAAATTCTCTAAAATGTTCTCCAAAATGAAAATTGAAAACTTTATCAAGGGACTAAACAATTCCCCATTTCTTGTATATTTTGTACACAAAACAGGGAATCGTTTAGTGCTTTGATAAAGTTGATAACTCTGTTTCGATCTCTTGGAATCATCGTCGCCATTCATTTTTCGTCGTATTCGAACGATTCCATCGTTCGGATTGCAGCCAAAGTAGTCGAGGATGGAGCGCTGAAAAGTTATATCATACCAAACTGATAGAACAAAAATTGTGGGTGCCAACGCAGAAATTGTTCGCCGTGCCATTTCATTGGTTAATTCGCTATCAGCCAACTGCCGAGCAAAAAGGAGAAGTGTATAAATTGACTTGAGCACTGCTCTAAATGGAATCAAGCCACGGTCGAATTATTGACGAATCGGCGAGTTGGTAACCGTAGTCGGTATTGACGGTTTAGAAGCTAGGGTCGTGTGGAGTCGTGGCTACTGGTAGTGCAAGCTCCTTACGATAGTTACCATACTCGTGAAGAGAAAAAACCTAACCCCTTGGGACCTCGCTGCCCTAAGTTGTTCATGAATGGCGAGAAGACACTGTCATGTGTGATGAAAGTGATGATATCTATGATACGGCGTATAATATAGGATAATACACAGCGAGATCGATGCATGATCATACATAGGAAAAGTTAGGTGTATGGCCGTGATGGAAATGAAGAAATGTGTGCTAGACTAGGTTGGATCACAAATATGTCGTCTAGAGAAGAAGAATCCCATGGCTTGGGGGAAACCAGGACATGTAGGAAACAAACTTCCCACGGGAATACGGAGACAGGAAATTGGTTGAGTCTTAGTAGCCGTGACCACATGACTTGACAACTGCCTCTTCCTACTACCTAAGTTAGATTCGCTCGACGATTGTGCGTACACAACAGCTGTCCTATGTCATTCCATTTGGGACAACAGTATATCCGTTACTGAATGGGATTCTACTGTTCGTGGTAAGATGGGAAAACGGTTGATAATATCCCACGACGTGGTCGGAATCCAAAATACAAATAGTATCACATGTCTAGTCAACAACTCTCTTCCTTACGTCGACGCATGGGGGGATCTATAACTGTTTTTTCCTACTTTGTTTACTGTACCCACACGTGAGGAGAGAGACTGTCCCAAGGGACCCTGATCCCTCGCCATCTAAAACCTCCCATCTGCCGTTAACATCAAGGTAGTACTAGATGCGCATGATGGATCGACGGTGTGAGACCATGCCAGTCGGGGGGGGGGGGTCGATGTTTCCTTGCCCGTCAACATTACGCTGGTGCAGGTATAGAGAGTAGTTGTCCCTTGTAGTGGAATGCAGTAACTGCACCAAAGAAAATCAGATAGTTTCGGGTAGAGATGACAAGAGCCAGTCCATTCATGAGCATAGAGTTTGGTCCAATAGTACCATCATAAAATCTTTGCATTCGAGTTGGTTCAGTCGATTTCTTCTTGTTGAGGAATCCTGGTTTGACTGCTGGTTTGGTGACGGCCCCAGATGCCTTACTAGGTGATGAGGAGGATGACGATGAAGACGATGTTGTCATCATCATTGAGATTTTACGAAGATTTTCCAATGCCGATGCCTTTCGTTGACTTGTCTTGTTGAGGATTTCATATAGTGCTTCTCGTTGATCCTTAGCGGATGGTTTGTAGGTGATCTTGAGTGTGACGGTACATAGAGGAACTACTGGTTCTTCACTACTGGTCACAACCGCCGGAACGTCGGATGATTCAGGAACATTCTCCGCCGAGGCAGTTGGTGCTGGTGCACCGCCCTCGCCCTCACCGACAATCGCCATAGTAAATTCACTGACATACTCATCCTTCGTCGTCAATGGATCGATAGTACAAAGAGGGGCAAGATCCTGTGGAGTCGTGGTGGATCCTAGGGGGATATCAGCATCTTTCGCCGTCGCAGATAGAGTTGCAGTAGAGATTTCAACACCCTGAAAGGAAACGATCGACCCCTCCGGAGCAGGATCACAATTTAGTGGATCATAAATTTGACTTAACGTCCCCTCTTCGATTGGACTTGATAGTTGTAATTGCAAACTTAGTTTTGCATCGACTGGTAATCCCTCCACCTATGTGACGCAACAAAAGAAGTAACAATCAAAACGTGTATCATGTGGTGGAAAAGTGAATGTATCAGAGGAGTTGTTTTGATATCCGCAACAAGACGGTGGACACCATCCACCCACTCTGACAACGAAAATCATCAAGTACCAAAAAACAAATGAAACTTAAGTTGACAAAAAACACACACACAGATACAAAGAAAAACGCCGTACCTTGATCAAGACTACATCCAAAGAATTCGGTTCATCCACATTTCCAGCAGTCCCAAGTCGACGTAATGCCGCCTTGATGGACTGTATCTCCTTTTCACATTTCATCACCTCCTCACGGGCGGCCATTTGTTCTTGACTTGGATCAGAAGTACTCATATTGTTTCAATACAAACTAACTGTGTAAAACCCTGTTGACTTTAGGGGGGGGAGAGGAAGGGGAGCCTTTACAGGATGGATTTTTGTGTAGGGTTTTACATCCCGGCCACAACAGAGCGACAACGAGCATCCGCCAAAATCCAACCATCTCGATGGGAGACCGTGGGGAGTGCGGCATGATTGGAGTGTGTGGGTTATGGGTTTTGTGGTCGAAGATTTCTGCTGGAGGGGAAAACATCCCCTTTATTTATCTCGTTTTGGTGACAGTGAAGTGTTGCATGTCTCTCAGGGGTGTTCGTTTGACTCCCTATTGCGGTATGTACAACCAATATACCTATCATCTGATCTCTATCGTGTCACATATGCATAACCTTTGGTATACAGTATTGTCCATTGGGCGTTCGGGTGTTCGGCACTCGAAAGACAAGGAATTTTTTTGGCCGCATCATCGACATCCACTGTCATCTACGTTTTCTGTTTCGGCATCATCATTTGTTCGATACGAATCTTAACGACTGTGTATGTCCATCATAATGCTATCCGATCCTACCACAATCACAACAACAAGAACAAATCGAGTATCAGGAATCATGGCAACTAGTAGTAGTACGTCTACTTCCGATGCTACTACAGCCTTGGTCGTCGAGGCAGCTCAAGAAGTGAAGACTGCCGCATCAGGTAAGAGTTCCTCTAGTTGCATAGAAGGGGAATAATTTTACGCCTTTACCGATGTTTCTTACAAGATTTTCCTATTCTCTTCTTTTCATCATACCTTTGTTACAGCCGGGAGTGGTTCACTCTTGAAGAGTTTGATTGCCGGTGGTGTGGGAGGTACGTGCGAGTCGTGGTCGACTGGAATAGAAGAAACGACTCCAGTCGAGAACATTTTTTCACATGTCTCTGATATTCATACCACTTCCAAAAAATTGTACAGGAACAATGGCAGTATTGGTCGGCCATCCCTTTGATCTAGTCAAGGTGAGTCGTCTGCTGAATATATGATTGATTGTTCTATATTTTCTCCGATGTTCATCGTCTTGGGCTCTTCTTTTTTTTGCTGCACAGGTACGGATGCAGACTGGTACGATCAATGGTCCCTCTCAGTCTGTCTTGGGCATCCTACGGAATACATTGGCCAAGGAGGGTGTTCGCGGGATCTATCGTGGTGTATCTGCTCCGATCGTCGCAGTTTCTCCGGTATATGCCCTATCCTTTTGGGGATACGATGTAGGACAATTAGTCGTCAAGATGTTCAAGACAGATAAGGAGGCACCACTGAATTTAGGTGAGATTGCAATTGCGGGTGGTTTATCTGCCTTCCCTGCTACAGCGGTCATGGCACCGACGGAACGGATCAAGTGCCTACTACAGGTACAAAGTTATGTGGGGGGGAAACCCCAATATTCTGGAATGATGGATTGTGCGATACAGGTCTATCGGACAGGTGGGATTTCTAGCCTATACAAGGGGACAGCCCTAACCTTAATGCGTGATGGACCTGGAAGTATTGCCTGGTTTTCCGTCTATGAGTTGATGAAACGTGAAATGGTCCGTATTCAGGGGATTGATGACCCCTCCCAATTATCCGCAATGGCCGTCATGGTCGCTGGTGGATGTGCAGGCATGGCATGTTGGGTAAGGAAAAAAAAACAGAAAGAACAGCAAACCCCCTTCTGCTGGTATCGCATATTCGGACGGAACAACAAAAAAACTAACACCTTTTGTGTGTTTTTCTTCTTTTTTTGTTGGCAACGGTTTCTTCTGACATTAGGGTGTGGCAATTCCTCCCGATGTTCTCAAATCTAGATATCAGACAGCCCCCGAGGGGACATATCGTGGTTTGATGGATGTCTATAGGACATTGATTAAGGAAGAAGGATATGGTGCCCTTTTGACAGGATTCCGACCAGCAATGATTCGAGCCTTCCCTGCCAATGCCGCATGTTTCTTAGGGATGGAATTAGCCAAGAAAGGTCTTGCATTCTTGGATTAAATTGTTTTGAAAATGGGGGGCTTCTTGGTTCCCCTGTGTTTTGTCGCCGTCGATTTTTACGGGCGGGAAAAACATAGTATGGTTGTTTCGAAGTGTAGAAAACTTGTAGCGATATCATTTTCTTTCTTTAAATTAAGAGATTAAATGGGCATTGTATGTGAAATAGAGACAGAGATATATATGTTGGTCAATGGGAAACTAGTATAGTCCATTTCGTAGCGTAATCTTCCACCGTCGCGATGTCACAGATGGGATAGAGGTGTGATGTAGTATTGTGTGTGAATGTGTCGGACCATCCATATCATCTCGAATGGGAGTATCTTAGATGGGCACGTTATGGGAGCACCATGGCGGCGAATAGAGGATCTTTAACATCTGGTACAAAAGGCTATGCTGCTGTGTGTGAACGGACTTGGTTCCTTTTTTTTCCCTCCCCCAACCCAAAAACATCAATGATTCCCTTTTCCGGTATTATTTTACTGTTAGCGATAGCCACGGACTTGTCGAAAACATTCACGTACTTTTGAAAATTCTTTCGTACAGGATCCCTTGGATACAGAATTCGTCGATGCTGCTTCTGTTGCCATAATACAGGTAGCATATTCCTTAATATGCATCGGACAAACTTCCTTCATCTTTTTAAATGCCTGTGTAAAACGATTCGGTTGTTGATTCCGTGAACCTGTCGATACGACTCCACCACGAGACATCGTATTTGGGGTGGGGTTGTATACAATATGTGATCGTATATGGTCAAAGAGAGGAAACTACCAAAAAGAGACGTATGATGCTGTATACAGAATGCAACTCCATCAAAACAAAAGAAATGATGGCTCTCTGTCGGAGAGGGAAGAAACCGACAGTGAGATTGTGTTGACGTCAAAGAAGACGGAAAGAGGACATCTGCCGATTGGTCGACGCTTTAGCACGCAGGCCATCTCTCATATCTTTTCCATATGTTCTCGTCCGTTCCTACAGGAAATCGGCTTATTTTGTTCTCTGACGCCTGACGATTGATGACA
>Ga0194115_10007435_pt1 | contig 10861 bp, 5 predicted proteins | sample TA2MahsurfametaG_3_FD_148656 | JGI IMG/M metagenome (GOLD analysis project Ga0194115, IMG submission 148656) | Freshwater microbial communities from Lake Tanganyika, Tanzania - TA2015002 Mahale S4 surface | ecosystem: Environmental > Aquatic > Freshwater > Lake | place: Tanzania: Lake Tanganyika... | reverse complement strand
TTAAACGAGCTAATAGTGAAACATCAGTTCGAGGACTACCAAATGTAGCACCATCTTTTAGGGGCGATACCCCCAAAGTTATAGCTGCTACAAATGAAAAACGTAAACATGTTTGTGATATTTCTCCATATGTGAAAAAAGCTGTTATTCATGTAAACGGACTTTTTGGTATAGTGGTGGAAGGTTTAAGAAAAGTTGTTCTCGCTGTTCTCGCAGCACTAGGGTTTGAACCAACTGGAATAGCTTCTTGGTTGAAAGAAACCGCCGCACAAATAGCAGCTTTAGTTCAAAAAATTAGAAAAATATTAAAATTAATAAAAGACGGTATTAATGAAATAAAACAATTGGTAACTCTTTTTTTAAGAGTTGTTCGATATATACTAAGTTTACCTGAACAAATAAAGAAATTTTTAATTGGTTGCTTAAATGATATTATGGATGCGATTAAAGCAGGTTTTGCTAATATTTTAGTGCCTTCATTATTTGGGTCTGGAGGACTAAAAGCTGAATTTGATAAAATTAGAAGTGAACTAAAAGCTTTACAAAGAGAAGCTAAACTTGTCACTCAAGAATTGATAACTTTAGCTGGTACAGTAGGAACGGTTGCTTCTTTTTTTACTCCTCAAAAATATACTCAAGCTCAAATTAATAGTATTTCTGATGATCCACAATTAGCAAAATCAGTAATTGAAACTGATAAAACAGTAGATGCTAGAGAACCTACACAAGATGAAAATAAAATTGCTGAAGAATATGGAAATGTGATGCACTTGCCGGCGGCTTTAAGAAAAGCTATTATTGCTCCAGGAACTGAACAAGAGATCATAGAATCACTAAAATTAACAAATGGTTATGTCAACAATTTAACAGAAACTTCTACGCAAATGACCAGTCGCATGAACAGTAAAAAATGCGTTTTATGGTAAAAAATTATGGCAAATGAAACAGATATAGAATTTCCTGAAGGATATAATGGTTGGATAGAACCAGATTCATTATCAAATCAGAATGTGGGGCCGGAGTATCCATATAATAAAGTTATACAAACAAGATCCGGACATATCGTAGAATTGGATGATACGCCAGGTCGTGAAAGGGTTCGTGTTACACATAGAATGGGATCGTTTATAGAAATGCGACCTAATGGTGATGTGGTGCATAAATCTTTCGGTGATAATTATGAAATAACTATTGGAAATAAAAATGTATCAATAGACGGTGTTTGTAATATCACTGTTTTAGGTGATGCTATATTTGATATAAAAGGTAATAAAACTGAAAGAGTTGCTGGGGATTACAACATAGAATGTGGTGGAAAATTCACTGCTTATGCACATGAAGAAGCTGCACTTATTTCTGATGTAGATGTTAGAGTTTCCGCAGGTACCGAACTATATGGTGGAGATGTGAATTTAACCGCTGGCGGGAGAGTGGTAACTACATCGGATTTATCTGTTGAAGGTTCTATTACTGGACAAATTATAACGTCTGTAACTAGAATGAACGCTGGTACTGGCGTTTATGCTGGCCCTTTAGGTTTTGTTTCTATTTTGGGCGGTCTTTCAATAGGTGTTCCCGCTGCTGTTCCAATGACAATTAATTGCATAGGGTTAATCAATGCTTCCGTGATGAACTCTGCAAGTGCGAATCATCTTTTAGGAACTTCTATTTTAGGTATTTCTGTAATTAATGATTTACTTTATGATTCCCATATTCATTTTTGTAAAGTGGGTCCAACAACTCCAACGCCAATGCAGGCTGTAGCTTAATAAGGATATAAAATGGCAGTAAATATTGATTTGATGGGAGACGTATACGATCATAAAGATTGTGAAGCTAAAGCTGGTGTTATATCCACTAACACACCTCCTAGTGCTTCAAAATTTTTAACTGATAATGCTAGAGATACAAATCAAAATCGTAAGTTTTCAACAACTTCTCCAACAGCAACTCTTTTGAATAGACTTGGATATAATTTTGATCCAGCTGATGATACTATTTTAGAACTATCTCCAGAAGTTTTACAACAACTACGGAGAATGCCAAGACTTTTTAAAGATTGGCAAGCTGAAGACCTTAGAAATGGTAATGTCGGTAGTTATTATAAAAATCCAGTTGCTGATATTGTCGTATCTATTAACAGTGTTTTAGAACAAATTAAATCTAAAATATTAATCAGTCCGGGAGGAGTTTTGTATTCAGGTGATGCTACTATTGAAATTGGGCCAACGTATCTTTCACCATTACAACCAATTTATGAAGAAGCTAATTTTGCTTTAGAAGAAGGTATAAAATTTTTATCACACACGAATCGCATCTCAAATGTTGAAGAGTTGAATTTTGAAAATGCTAATTCTCCTCACTATGTGCAATGTTCGGGTCTCGCTAAAATATTAACTTTTATGTGTTATCAAGTAGATGGAACTGAAACAGCTGAGCCTTCTATTGGTTTTTTTACTAGTTTATTCGTTACAGAAGAAATAACTTCTTACAAAAATACTCTTATTACATATCCAGATTTAATCACTAATAGTATCGTAAGTACCACAGTTTCATCCGGAGAAGATTCATATACTACAACAGCATCAAATCTATCATCATCACAAATTGAAAGCATAGAAAGTAATATTAGAAATGTAAAAGTTTTATTTAATACCAGGAGATTACATGATGAAAATTATTATCAAAAAGCTTTAGATATAACTAAAGAACAAAAAATATTTACTGGTATGAATAGAGGTGGAGAATTTGATGAATTTATGATGAATCAAGTTATTGGAACTGAAAAATTAAAAGAAAGTCGAAATGTAGCTGATAATCCACCATCTTTTGAAAGAAAAATTATTGTTTCTGAATTTGGACATATAAGAGTTTATAACAATACTACGGGTGAAATTGTAGAAAGTGATGATGACATTATTGATATACTTCGGACACCTAGAGAAGATGATGTAATTATAAAAACTGTTTTTGAACAAGGTGATCCACCTGTTTTAACTGAATTTGATTCTCAGCCACTTATATTAACATTAGACGAATATATTGAGCAATACAATACAAATGTTCTCACCGTAAATGTTGAAACAAGCCAACTAAACGTAAACACTGGATCTATTATTTTTAGAACATTTAATGGAGTTCGTTCAAATACAAGAAATATTACAATTACAAATATAAGTGACAATGTTTATTATTATTCCAATATAGCAACAGTTTCAAATTTCTTAAATTCAGAAGTTGATGTGATTGTTGAGGACAAAATAAGCCTACGACCAATCAAAACAGTTACTATAGCAAATACAGGATCAGGATATTCTAATGGAAGTGTAGTCATTACTGGTGGAGGAGTAGTTAATGTTTCAGCCAGCATTATAGCAAATGTTAATTCAGTTTCTGGTGCTGTAACATCATTGAATATAATTTCACAAGGCGCTTACACATCTGTTCCAACTTTGAATGTTTCTTCACTTGGTGGTTCAAACGCAAACCTTATAGCTATTTTAGAAGACCCTACAAATTTAATTGCTAACGGTGAATCATTCAATGTTTCGGTCACTTTTACGAGTTTGAGTTCTGGTAATACTGTTGATTACGGTTTAATTACTATCAATCCAGGCATTGACATTCGTGTAAAAGGTTATAGTAATGTGGCGACATCGGGTATTTTATTACCCAATTCTGGTTCTCTTATAGTGAACGTTGGAAATACAGATTTTAAACCAAAAATTAATATATTTAATGGACCATATGCCATTGTTGATTCGTCAGCAACTGGAATTGAAAAGTGGACTTTTAGAAATTTAAGTGGAAATGCTGTAACAATTTTAAGTGCAATTGAAACAACGAATTCTTTGAGCACGAATGGTAACACGCATATGAATGTTCAGTTGTATCAAGCAAACACACCAAATACATTGAATACGAATGATACGGTACTTTGGTATGCTAATGTCAAACCATTAATTGAGTTTCCGAACGTATCAACCTTTTTAGTTACAACATCCGACGGACAAGAAAGAACGATTACAATAGGAATTGGTTTACAATGAGATTGTAAATAGTAACCCTGATATTGTTACTACAAGCGCTCCATTTATTATTCGGGCTTTTGGAGGAAAAGCTAACACTAGATATACTTATAGTGGTCCTAATATTTCTGGATTTGGCTTTATAGGATCCAATGGATACGCAACAATTGCTAATACATCAATCACAAGCAATGGTTCTTACACATATACTATGAATTTTGAAGGAACTAACCATAGAAGAACACTTACGAAAGTTATCACCATCTAAGTCGGTATAAATAGACGATGGCAACAGTCACCACAAATATCGCTCGTCAATTTAGAGATTTGGATTTGAATTTTATGATCCATCCTCTGAAAAAAGACGTAAACAAACACCTGGATCAAATTGCTGTAATTAACGCAATCAAAAACCTCGTGTTAACCAGTCACTATGAGAAGCCGTTTAATCCAGATTATGGTTCAAATGTTCGTAAACTTTTATTTGAAACTTTGGATATTATTACGGCTTCAGCGATTGAAAGAGAAATTCGACAGACCATAGAATCGTTTGAACCAAGAGTTAGGATTATTGGTATAGCGGTAATACCTGATCAAGAAAATAATGGTTTTAGCGTTCGTATGGAATTTTCTATTGTAAATCAAACGAATCCAGTTTCAATAAGCTTTTTATTAGAGAGAACACGATAAAATGGCCTCAAATCGTTTAACGGTCACTGATTTAGACTTTGACACAATTAAAACCAATCTGAAGGCATATCTTCAGGGCCAATCAGAGTTTACGGATTATGATTTTGAAGCTTCTGGTCTGAACGTTCTTTTAGATATTCTAGCTTACAATACACACTATAATGCCTACTATTTGAACATGGTGGCCAATGAAGCGTTTATGGATACAGCCGTGCTTCGTAGTTCGGTGGTCTCTCATGCCAAAAGTTTAGGTTATGTTCCACAATCAGCAACATCTCCAAGAGCGATTATTGATCTCACAGTACCCTCAGGATCTAATACTTCTGGTTCATTGACACTACCAAGAGGTTTTAATTTTAGAACAAATATTTTAGAAAATACAGTTTATAATTATACTATACTAACTGATGTAACCGTTGATAAAGTTGGTTCAGATTTCATCTTTAGAAATATAGACATTTACGAAGGTGATATTGTTAACTATCAATATACTTACAATTCAACGACAAATCCTAAGGCTCTTTTTTCAGTACCAGATACCAATGTTGATACTTCCACACTTGAAGTTATAGTGCAAACTTCTTCAAGTAATTTATCATCTCAAACATATATTTTAGCGTCTGACGTTTTGGATGTAAGTTCCAATTCAACAGTTTATTTTTTACAAGAAGCTCAAAACGGCCAATTTGAGATTTATTTTGGTGATGCCTTTGTTGGTAAAAAATTAAGTGATGGTAATATCGTAAAAATGAGTTACTTGGTAACTTCAGGCTCGGTATCCAACAAATCAAATAACTTTACGGCAACATCATCAGTTTCTCCATATACTACATACACTGTTTCTTCCGTTTCAGAATCAGCAGGTGGTTCATCAAAAGAATCTATAGACAGTGTTAAATTAAATTCAGTTTTACAATATTCTACACAAAATCGTTTAGTGACCACGAAAGATTACGAAAGTTATATTAAAAAAGTTTACGGCGCTGTGGAATCTATTTCAGTTTGGGGTGGTCAAGATGAAATACCACCTGTTTATGGTAAAGTGTTCATATCAATTAAACCTAAAAGTAACTATTACCTCACAGAAGCGGAGAAAGCCCGTATCATATCAGAGATTATAAAGCCAAAATCAATTGTCGCCATTGATGCTGAAATTCGTGATCCAGAATACTTGTACCTTAAACTTACAAATAAAATTAGACTTGACCGTAAAAAGACTACACTTACCAATGAACAAATCAAAAATCTAATTCGTGCAGCAATTTTCACATATTCTAATTTGAACTTAAACAAATTTGATGCCACTTTTGTTCTTTCAAAGGCTCAAGACTTTATTGATGCTGTGGATACGGCTTCAATTATAGGTTCAGAAACGATTTTAAGACTTGAGAAACGATTGACGCCGGATTTAAATACAAGCAAAACTTATACTATTAAATACAATGCTAAATTACACCGTGGCACAATTTTGAATCGTTTATTTTCTTCTGAGTTTACAGTGAATGATTCTCTTGGCACAACAAGAACGGCGATACTTGAAGAGATTCCAGAATCATACACTGGTCTTTCTTCAGTCAATGTAACAAACGCTGGTTATGGTTACGTTTCGGCACCAACAGTTACAATTACTGGTGATGGCACAGGCGCCACAGCTACTGCAACAATCGTAAATGGTAAAGTCACTGCGGTTACTATTACGAATCGTGGAATAAATTACAGTAAGGCCGTGGTTTCATTCTCTGGTGGTGATGGTTATGGAGCTGCAGCTGTAGCAGTTCTTGACGGTCGATTTGGTACATTAAGAACAGTTTATTTTAATGAATTGGCTGAAAGACAAATCATTGATTCTACAGCAGGCACGATTGATTATGATACTGGTGAGATTACAATTACAGACCTAAGAGTATTATCGGTTCTTACTTCAGATGGAGATATTAGAGTAAGTATTGAATCTGAAGACGGTATTATTTCTTCGGTTCGTAGTACCATTTTATCTATTGACCAAACCGATCCGTCATCAGTAGCCACAGAAATCACTTCTGTCTAATATGGATCAAAAAATATCCCTTTTAGTTGAAGGTCAAGTACCGGAGTTTGTCCGTGAAGAGTATCCACTGTTTGTTACTTTTCTGGAAGCCTACTATGAATTTTTAGAAAACAAACAAGGCACAAACAAAAACGATTTAGTAACGCAGGCAAAAAAGTTAAAAACAGTTTTTGATGTTGACCAATCAATTGAAGAATTTGAGGAGAACTTTTTCAACACCTATGCTTCTTTGATTCCTGTAGATGTTCAAGGAAACAAAGATTTACTCATAAAAAATATACTACCTTTGTATCAGGCCAAAGGTTCAGAAAACTCATTCAAATTACTTTTTCGTTTTCTTTTCCATGAAGATCCAACGATTTTTTATCCTAAAGATAGCATACTTCGTGCGTCTTCTGGTGAATGGAAGATTGACAATTCTATTAAAGTTTCTACAGACATTTCTTCTTACTACACGGCCGATGGAAATACAAAACAATTTGTAATCATTTCACAAGAGCCTTCAGCAAATTTAGAAGTTTATGTGAATGGTACACTCACAACTAGTGGTTTCAAAGTTCTTAAAGAATATAATTTGGTTGAATTTGACTCTAATTTAGCGGCTAACTCCACATTAGAAATATATTATACCGTTGTTGACCGAACAATTTTTAATAATCGCCAGTTAACAGGTAAAACTTCTGGTGCTACGACAGTTGTAGAAAAGTCGTTCAATCGTTATTTAAATAATGTTGAAATTTTAGAAATGTTTGTTGATGTTAAAACTTCTGTTGGTGATTTTGAAATTGGTGAAATCGTAGAAACCGATGTTTTTGTTGGTGATAATCTTGTTGATGTTAGACTAAGAACGGTTTCTGAATTAAAAGAAATCACGGTCACTAATTCTGGCGCTAATTATAACGTTGGTGATCCAGTAATTATCACAGCTCCTAGATCCCAAAGAACACCACAAGCTGTAGTTTCAAGGATATCCAAAGGTGTCATTGATTCAATGTCAATCGTAAAAGGAGGTGCTGGTTTTAAAGTAAATGCTCCAATTAGTGCTGATGGCTTTGGTAAACCATTTGTGGATATTGATGTTGTTTCTGTTTTAACTGCCTCATCTAATTCAGCAAATACTTTTAGAATCTTCACAAATATCATTTCAGATATTGATCCGGCGAACACTCTTATTAATGCGGCTTCTTATGGATTAACTGGTACATATTCAGGAAATGCAAACAGTGTAATTCGTCATACTCTTGCTAATACATCATATTCAAATATTGGTGAAATTATTGGCGTTCAAATTAATACTGTTTTAGTTAATTTTGCTTCATCTCCTTTGTTTGATGCTGAATCTGCTAATCTTGTAATTCAAAATGTCGGTTCAACATTAACAAATACTACAGTTTACATTAAGAGTTTTGGTTCATTAGGTAAAACAGCTGTACACAACGGTGGAACAGGATATGCTATTGGTGATGAATTAGTTTTCACAAACGCAACAGGAAGTTATGGCGTTGGTGCAGCAGCTGAAGTTCGTGATGTTGATGCAAATGGTGTAATTGAAAAAATTGAATTTGTTCCAACTAAAATTGTTGGAACGGCGAACGTATTTACAACTAATGCGAACGTTATCGGTACTAGCACTTTCTTTCAAGCCAATTTGATTGTTGGTGATTTAATTATGGTAAATGGTGAATCAAAATATGTAAATACCATCACTTCTAATACATTGTTGACGGTTAATACAGCATTTACTTCTAATTCTTCATCTAAACCAGTTCGTTTATATGGAACGCATCTAGTTGGCGGACAAGGGTATGACCAAAACACTTTACCTACAGTTACAATAACTTCAACGGGTGGTTCTAATGCTAATGTTGAAGTGGTTGCGATTATGGGTGACGGTGAGCAATTTACTTCCAATATTGGTACCAACAAACCTGGCAGCGTTCAAAGTGTTCTTATTCTTGATGCCGGTAAAAGTCTACAATCTGTTCCGGAATTAGATTTAACTCGTTCTGGTGATGGAACAGCCACTGTTTCAGCTACCTTAATACCCACAATTGAAGAGTTTTCTGGAAAATGGATTAATCAAAAGGGTCTGATTTCATCGGCCTACACAAAACTTCAAGGTAAAGATTACTATATTGATTACTCTTACGTTATAGTTTCAAGTGTTCAGTTTCAAAAGTATAAACAAGTATTAAAAGAATTGTTACATCCAGCAGGTTTAATTGCTTATTCAGAAATTACAAGGCTTAATGAGATAGAATCCGACCAAATAAAAGTGTCTGCCGAAATATCTCAAGTGGCCGCATAAATAAAAAACTATGCCGACATATTTAAGAAAAACGTCAAATTATACAGCTAATGTTGGTGAATACATTATTGCTGACACTACAGCAGGTTCATTCACCGTCACTCTTCCAGCCTCACCTACTACTGGTGACTTTGTTCAAATTGTTGATGGCGCTAGTTGGGAAACGTATAATCTTACCATTGATAGAAATGGTGAGACGATTGAAGGGAATGCTGATGATGTAACGTTAGATATTGGTGGTGTAAAAGTTGAATTTGTCTATGATTCTACAACATGGGAACTTTTTGTATCAGATATTGCTATAGAACCTGAAGGCGCAAAATATACCTCAAAAAAGTTACGTTTTAACAATGCTGAACAGTTTAAAGAAGCCTTCTCAGAGACAAATGCTTCAGTTGGTTATGTTTATTTAAGTCAACATCTTCCATGGGATATACCATCTTCACCAGACACATTAACTGATACTGTTGCCGCAGAAAAATATATTTGGAATAATATGATTGCGGCTAAAAAGGTTACTGGTAATGATGTTGAATTTGTGATACCAAGGGTTAATTGGACAGCAAATAATACTTATCAACAATATGATGATACGATAACACTTGATACTCTTTTAACATCCAATTCTTTAGCCAACATTTATTCATGTTACGTTATAAATTCAGAACAAAATATCTATAAGTGTTTGTCAAATAATCTAAATGCCAATTCTACTGTTGAACCATTGGGTACAAACTTAGGAAATAGAGGTATTATTGAGACTGGTGATGGTTTTCTTTGGAAATATATGTACAATATTCAAGCATCAAACAAATTTTTATCAAATGTTTGGTTACCGGCACCGGCTTCAATCAGTCAATCAGAATATAACGGAAGTGCTAATGCTACAATTGATGGTGAAATAACAACAATTGTGGTCACTACGGCAGGAAGTGGATATTTTAATACAAACGCAAATGTAAGTTCGTTTAACACATCTTGTTCAGTTTTGACAGTTGAAGCTTCAGTTGACATGCCTAACTTAATTACAACAAACATGTCTGTAACAGGTAATGGAATTACTGGAAATACTTACATTACAGCCGTTGATTTAGTGAACAGAAGGATTAATTTATCATTCAGCACCGCTTCTTCAGGTGGCGGAACAAGTAATACGTTATCATTTAAGACCCGAGTAGTCGTTGACGGTGATGGAAGTGGTGCTGTAGCTACGGCTAATTTATCAGGAAATAGTATTGGTAGTATTAGACTCACAAGTTATGGTAGTAATTATACATATGCAAATGTCGATATCTACGGAACATCACCAGCATTAAATGTAGCCTCAGCCCGTGCTGTGATAGGACCCAAATACGGCCATGGTCACAATTCTGCTAAAGAACTTGGTGGGCATAATGTAATGATTGCTTTAAAGGTGGGTGAAGGAGACACTACCGAAGGTAATATAATTTCTGCGAACACTTCTTTTAGACAATATGGCCTTCTCCGGAACCCACATAAATATGGTGAAAATACAGCAGTCACTTATGCAAACGCTAACTCTGTGATTTCTCAAACAACTGCTGTTACATTGATTGCTGGTTCAAACTATCAAGTAAATGAATTTGTTTATCAAGGCACTTTGACTTCACCAACATTTAGTGGTTATGTTGAATCGTTTACAAGTACCGTAGTTAATTTGACCAATGTAAGAGATTCAATCACTTTAGGTTCTGTTTTAAAAGGTACAACTACAAACCCAACCGGCCGCACAGTTTCAAGTATTGATTATCCAGAGTTTGAAAAATA
>Ga0194115_10007427_pt1 | contig 10869 bp, 28 predicted proteins | sample TA2MahsurfametaG_3_FD_148656 | JGI IMG/M metagenome (GOLD analysis project Ga0194115, IMG submission 148656) | Freshwater microbial communities from Lake Tanganyika, Tanzania - TA2015002 Mahale S4 surface | ecosystem: Environmental > Aquatic > Freshwater > Lake | place: Tanzania: Lake... | reverse complement strand
GGACCCCGCGCCTTATGACCAGCGGTTCTACTGGGGCTATGACGCCGAAGGTCACCTGATCCCCAAAGACCACGCCCAACTCGTTGATCAATGGGTGGCACAAACCCGTCATACCGCCAACACGCTACTGACGCCGACCGACTGGATCATCATCCGCGAGGCTGACAACGGCAAAGCTGCTGATCCGCTGCTCAAAACTTGGCGTGAAGACATCCGCCTGGCAACCGGCGTCAAGGTAACCGCCATCCGTGCCACGGCAGATACCCCTGCTTTAGCGGCTTATATCACTGACGCAGAATATCCAGTGTGGCCGAGTGATCCTTACAGCCCTGCACCACCGGCGCCTACTGCGGATGATGCTGTTAGTGATTTGGGTTCAAGCGACGCAGGTCTGGACTGATGGCAGTCAAGGCAAAGACTGGCGCCAAGCAAATTCAGCACCAACCTGGCAAACCTAAGCGCACCAAGCAAGGTCAAGGCCAGCATTCTCTTCCTAGCCACGGGCGCAAAAAAATGCGCGGCCAAGGGCGATAACATAAATTAGTAGTTGCAGACGTGCGATGTCTGAAAACGGCTTTTGGCGGGGCGTCAAGCAAGAAACCATTGCTGGCATTGGCGTTGCTGCCACAGTCGCTCTGGCATCGGGCATTTTTTACTTGGTGTATACGGTGCCAACCAAACTTGATGACGTACTTAAAAATCAAGTCATATTTGAAGAAAAGATTGGCAAGATCGATGACCGTATCCTTAATCACGAGCAACGGTTGATCAAGCTGGAAATCAGAAAGTAAGCTGGTAGTAGACGCTATACCGTCATGGATCCGACTACTCTTGCCGCCATTGCCATTGTTGTGGCTGCTAGCTCTGAAATCATTGCACTGCTGCCGATTCGCGAAAATAGCTGGGTGCAGCTTGCCATGAAGGCGCTGAAGATCATCTTCCCAAAGCGCTAGGCGCCGATACGGTATGGCTGGCTCGATTCGGCCATCAACCTGATTGGCGTGATCATTTGCGCAAGGCTGCGCAGGACAACAAATTCGGCTTCACGCTGAAGCCACTTTTAGATCGCGAGATTGATCGCGCTAACAAAGTTATTGACCTTGAGGTTGAACGTCAGAAGCGTCAGCCTGTAATCAAACACGAAGACCCGACACCTGAGCAGACTGGAGACAGCCGCTTACTGGGCGGTCCAATGTCCATTTCATCTCCATGGAACGATGAAGACCCAGAACCGCCTGCGGCTAGTTGATCTATTCAAGTACTACAAGGAACTGCCGCATCAGACTGCTGCAATCTTTGAATTAGAGGCTGCGTTATTAAAAGCAAAGCCAGGAATCTTGAATAGGGATCAACTTTGGTTCAAGACTTGGAGTCAGGCTGGCAAGCAGGACAAGTTTGACAACAACTGGGATGGGGTGTATTCGGCTGCCAAAAAAGCAGGCGCCAAATTTCCTGAGCTTGTTTCTGCGCAATGGGCATTGGAATCAGGCTTTGGCAAGCACATTAGTGGCGAGAACAATTATTTCGGCTTGAAAGGCACTGGCACGCTGCGCACTACCAAGGAATACATCAACGGCAAATGGATCACAATTCAAGATACCTTTCTTGATTTTCCTGATCTTGAGACCTGCGTTCATTACTTGGTTGAGCGGTGGTACAAGGACTATCACGTGTACAAAGGTTGCAATAATGCTGCTGATCGCGAGGAAGCTGCTCGCTGGTTGGTGAAGGATGGTTATGCCACTGACCCAACTTACGCCAGTAAGTTAATCAAGGTCATGAATGAACATGTGCAAGGCAAACCAGTCAGCAACAAATTCACGCCTGACAAATCATTTGATTACAAGGTGACGGCACATATCACCTACGGCGAACTGGCATTGAATGATCCTGCTCGACGATTCATGCGGCAGGAACAATGCGACACCGCCTTGGAGTTGTGCAAATACTTAGAACAGGTACGCGGTCATTTCGGTGGTAATCCCATTGTGATCACCAGCGGATATAGACCGCCCGCTATCAATGCAAGCGTTGGTGGTGCTAGCAACAGCGAACACCTCTACAACATGACCGGCGTTGGCGCTGTTGATTTCTACGTCAAAGGCGTGGACATCTACAAGGTGCAGGAATACTGCGACCGCACTTGGCCTTACAGCATTGGATACGGCGCACCTAAGGGGTTTGTGCATCTGGGAATGCGGCTGGGTCGTCCTCGTGTCAGATGGAATTACTAAGTGTCTATTATTTGTGATTGGCAGATCTTTGCGCTGTGCGAAGCGAGCATGGCGTTTTCCGCGCTGCACGAATCTCAGGAACGATTGCGTCTCAAAGTTACAAAAAAGCCCGTGCTGCCAAACCCGTTTTCATCCAACGGCTACGGCGCCGTGTGGGTTCGTTTTGGCGTCTCTGGCTACTGGCGTGCGTGGTTTCTAAAGAAAAATACTGTCTTTTATTTGAATTCGTGCTTTGATACCGAAAGTAACGCAATCAACGCTGCCGCCAAGTGTTATGGAATGGCATCCGATTGAACGTACACAGGAGAGCTACTTTTCAGAGGTGGCAACTGTCAAGGTGCTGGATGAATGGCTGAACAACGGCGACATCAAAGGGATATACAACGCGGCACTACTGCTCAACACCATGCTGCACCAGCAACGCACAATGACCAAATGGTTAGCTGGTGAGGCTGCACGCAACCTAGGGCGTCCTGGGCTGGCTGACGAAATGCTCCAGAATGCAATCAATCAGTCGGATTGACCTTGGCTAACAAATGCTCGACGTAGATCTCTGCTTGCCAAAGATCATCCGAGTACCGACAGTAACCACCGGCGCAACTTCTGTAGAGGATGTGCGGACCGTCCTTCAAAATTTCGATGTACGCGCCATTGCTCCTCAAGAGTCTGTTCGAAATCTTCCAGTCGTGATAAATACTCATCGTCGTCATTGAGGTCGCCGTCGTCCTCATCATCCTCGTCATTGGGCGTTGCTTCAATAACGTCCAACAAACGGAATGCCCAGCACTTGAGATCTGCAATGCCTTCACGGCAACGCATCAAATTATCGGACGGCATTTCACCGTTTTGCATAATCTTGGCGCTTGCCGCATCAATCCAATCCTGATGGGAATCGCACATCCAAAGCAGGATGCGGATGTGGCCTTCCGTGAACTCAAAGTCAGTTTTCGTGGCGGCCATGACCGGCACCCATTTATTTAAACGGTAGCGGGGCAGCCGTTGGCATGCCTTCATCATGCCTTGAAGTATTTCTGCCAGAGACCTGTGTACAGGCCATTCAGCTTGTGACTGCGCTTGTGTCGCCCGTCAATGACGTACAAGGCATCGAGGATGTGCTGACGGTTTTCCATCACGAAAAAGTCCTCAGCTCCAGGCAAATCAGGCGTTGTTTGCAGCAGATGAGCAGACACAAGGGCTGCCTGTTTAGCACTGATCTTTTTCATGGCTCAATCTCCGCGTCAATAAAAAGTTGAGCAAAATACCGTCGCTTTGCATAAGCCACCATCAATTGCCGATCAATATCAGGATTAGGATGTACTGGTGGAGGTGGCGGTATCAGGGGCTTGAACCGGTCTGGTGTGTATCGCCGCATTTTCAACATGCCTCAAGCCTTCTTTGGCAAAACAAAAGTTCGACGCCCCTTGCCAATGACAATCTCAGTTGCATCGGGATGGCGATTAAGCAACATACGCCTTGCATCTTTCTTGTTGAGAGCACGCAAACATCCGCGCAAACGGCGTTCATTAGGCATAACCAGTTCATAGTCAAACATGCGTGCATTTGCTGCATCGCACTTTGACAAGCCTGCCCCCAATTGCGCTTTGATTGTTTGAGGGAAAAGGGCGTCAAGCTCATTCTGCATCTTTGACTTTGTAGTAGTCACCGATCATTTGTTGATTTGAGTCAAAAAAACACTTTGAGATTGCGTCTGCTTGTTTGACTGACATGTCAATTTTGGCATTCGACACCATCATGACCAAAGCCTGCGTGCGCTGCATCTCGCCACGCAAAATCTCAAGGGCTTGTTCTTTGTTCATCAGAACACGGGTACGTCGTTGACTGTTGGCTCAGGCTTCTTTGCCCAAACTTTGCCGCTGATGTACTCGGTGCCCGATGGTGCTCGTTGATCCCATGCGGAAACAGGAATCTTAATAACAGTCTTGCCGCCATATCCTTCCTCGCCTGGATGGGCGGTGAGATAGTCAGCAAGCTTCATGGCTTCACTGAGTTCGATCTCAATGCTGCCAGTTTTGTCGGGAGCTTTTTCGCTCTTCTTTTCTTTCACGTTAAACAACGTGAGCTTGGCGTCAAACGCGGATTGAAAATCAGTCATCTTGTGGTTCAAGAATTGCGTAGTGGGACTTGATAATTTCGTTGGCAAGGGAAGAAACAGTGACCCTGTGTGCGGTGTTGTAACGGAGTTGGACCTCGCGTTCCATCATTGACAATGCCTCAGGATCAAGGAGGACTTGTACCCGCATTTTATTTCCTGCGGGAGTCGCCATCACCGCTTTAGGTTGGGTTTGCTGTTAAGGTCATCAATACAGCTTGTGAGCTGATCGATGGTCATCTGGGCAAGTTTGCTGCCGTTCTCGTCAAGATCCCACTTTGTTGCCTTATCGGCAATCCATGCGACCTGCTGAACACGGTCAAGCTTGTCTTGAATCAAATCAACGCAGGAGTCGATCAATTGCTTTTTAATGTTCTCCTCGGTGTCAGCACTGGGAGGCACCTTCGTGGGTTCAGGCGCTGGCTTTTCAACCTTGACACGTTTGGCCTTTGAAGTGTCGTGTTGCAGTTGAATCTCGGGTTGAGTTTCAACAGTTTCAGGATTGGAGGTGCTGGTAATCTCCTCCTTCGCCCACAGCTCGTAGGCAAGGGCAAAGAACGCAGCAGCGGCTGAACAAACACCACGCCGGTGCGAATCAGCCAGGTTGCGTGCGCTGATCTTCTCCAGTGGGATCGGGTTGTTCCGTGCGTCGGTGATGGCGTACGGCCAGATCGGTGTGGAGCAGTTGCCATTGACAAACTGAACACAGAGGTATCCAGTGCCGTCAGGCGCCTTGTGGACAAAGCAGGAGTCGTTGGCGGCAATCAGTTCAGGCAACCAACCATTGCAGTGAGCATTGATGATCTGCATCACCTTTGCCCACGGGATGTAATCGGCGGCATAGGAGCCAGTACCTTTCTGTTTAACGTCAGAAAGAGTGATGACTCCCGCCAGGTTGGGATAGACGGGAGTGTTGGACATCAAACGTTAGCCTCGACTTCCTCAATGCCCTGCTCAAGGATCTGACGCATGGCGACAGCGGCGGGGATGTTGTGGTGCTTTGCAGCGGCCTTGATGCGCACGTACAGCTCAGGGTCAAGCTGGAGCATCACGGTCTTGAGGCTGGAGGCTTTGGCGGTCAGTTGAATAGCCATGGGTACTAATGGAGTACGTTGGTACGATACCCGTTTTGTCAAGCCTGGGTTGCGTCTCAAGCAATTTCTTTGAGATGTTCGCTGGGATACTTGCGGTAACCCAAGGTGACCCGTACCATCGGCGTGCCCTTTTGCACCTCATGGAACCTGAAGTTACCTCAGGTATGGACGCCTCGATGGTCATCAAGCTGACCTTGGACGCCTTCACAGCCGAAAAACTGCTCCTCAAAAAACCCAGATCCCTTCCCACGGCTACATTTTGCGCACTTTTGATTGAACAGGCACTTGACATGCCCACTATGCTGGCGGAGCGAGCGGAAGCGAGCGTAGCCTCTAATCTTCTTCTTTCTTCTTCTCTTAAAGAAGTTACTTCTAAAACAATAGATAAAAATGCTGTTAGCGCTAAGAAAAAGCGCGTAAGACCCGAGTACGACGAGGCATTTACAGCTTTTTGGAACGAGTACCAGCGTGCGCCGATCAAGGCCAACGCCCAGAGCAAGAACCGTGCGTTTGAGCAGTGGAAGGAAGCCGTGAAGCTGGAAACGCCGGAGAGGCTGCTGGAGGCCGCTAGAAGGGCGGTGGAGCAGGTCAAGCAGGCAAAGATCCAGGACGAATGGTGCGCACCCCTTCCTGACGCTTTTCGGTGGCTTCGTGACGAACGGTTCACGGTGTACCTGGAGGACCACGTCCCTGTCGGTCCCCGCGTTGTCAACGGTTACACGGTGTACGAATGAAGCTCTACGCACCTGAATTTGCCGAGATGTACATCTGGGCGACGGCTGATCCCAAGTCCAGCAAGCCCAGCTACAGCCCGTCAAAAAGCACCACGGCACCACCAAACGCTGTGTATGGCCACCCATTGGGTCGTTTTGATTCCGATGGCTGCTACTGGACGTTTGTGCCGATGACCGGCAATGAAGATCCCAACAGCCCCTTGTCCAGTCGTTTTGCCAAGCACCCGCTCGCTGAGCAGGAGAAGGCGCAGGCGATCAAGGAAAAGGTTTGGGGATCGCTCAACTCATTTGGTTCTTACAAGGAGACTGACTTTTGAAAACAATTAACAGACTCAAAGACATGCAAGGATTGTATTTGTCTTCAAAAATACAATCAAGTCGCACTATTATTGAATTCATTTTTGATTTAATAAAACATAAAAAAACCGAAGAAGTGAAGATTGCAACTTGCTGGATTGAATATTTAGAAAAACTAAATCGTTTGCATATTTCTAATTCAATAGAATATAACAAGTTAATAATTAATACTCTTTCATTGATTAACAAAAATTTTGATATCAAAGACAATTTTCAAAAAGACTTTTGTGCATTTTGTAGTACTATGATTGAAAAAGCAGATAAAATGCACAAACAATTGCGCAGCAAAGATATGAATTTATACCTTGTCTCACCATCAGCCATGGAGTATATACGCTGTTTTATTTACATGCACATGGGCAATTATGTTTATTTTGACGAGAATATTTTTGTGGGTTTTAGGCCTTGTCTAGGAAAGAAATTTGATGAACTTTTTGTATTTGTAAAAAATGATGATCATTATTCTTTTGTTTCATTTTCTGCTTCAAAATCAAAGTTAAAAATTAGTTCTATCAAAAAAGCAAAAAAAGCAATTGCATCTTGGAAAGGTGAAACAAAAATTGGTTTTTCGGTTACTCTTGCTTCGTCAAAATTATGCAAATTGTTAGGTTTAAATGTCAACGAAACAAATGGAGAAGTTCAACTGTGCAGGCATAAAGGAGTTGGCTTTTAATGCTGTTTATTGTTTTTTTTGTATTGTAATGAAACGAACTTTTGACTATTCCTCTGCTGTCAAAATCCTTCGCGACGGCATCACAAAAGGTTATTGGACGCTGGAAGATCTTGACAACGCACCCCCCGGCACTGCTGAAAATATCAAGGAGTACAAGCGATACCTTGCTTCAACCGGCTACCTCGGATCAGTCCCTGAATACAGAAACTTGCTGCGTGATGTCAAAGAGAATCCGCAGGATGACTTCTTATGAGATTTGTTACTCTTGAAGAAACCTGCAGCGTCCGCTTGCCTTTGCAGCGCCTGCCACTGATTCAACGCAATCCAGTAGGGCAACCCCGCTACTACTGGAATGAGGCGCGTCCTGATCTTCGTTACACCAGCATTACGTCAATCCTGTCGGCTACACAATCAGAAGCCACAAAGATGGCGTTGCGCCGCTGGAAGGCAAAGATAATTGCTGATGGTGGCGATCCTGATGAAACGCGAGATCAGGCTGCCAAGCGTGGTTCTGCCATCCATGACTGGTTTGAACAGTTTTTGCTCAACAAATCACCTGAGATACCTGAAGCCATTACGCCCTGGTGCGAGCGAATCATATCTGCACCGATCTGGAAGGCTCTGGATCATGTGGTTTGCACGGAGCATCAGGTTTGCAGTGACAAAGGCATTGTGCCATTTGCTGGCACCTTAGATGCTCTGATAAAGCTCAACGGCGAGTTCGTCCTGTTTGACCTCAAAACCAAAGCACCGAACAAAGCCAAGCCAACCAAGCAGATCAGCGATGAAGCCATGTGCCAGATGCAGGCGTATCGCCAATGTTTATACGAAAATTACGGCATCCAGGTGGATCGCTTTATGGCGCTGTACGTCTTCCCCGATCAACCGGCTTTCCCTGTTGCAGCCGCAGGCACAGAACTTGAGCGGCATGAGACGCATTGGACACAGCGAATTCAGGCATACGCCCTGCAAAACCCTTGACGCCTACAGGTAGGGGTGTAGAGTATGTGAGTGCCAGGGCGGGCTTCCCAATCGTCGTCTCCCTCAATGGCATCCTGATCGCCAAGATCACGGCTGACTTTGGTGGCTATGCCCTCTGGCTAGCCGATCCTGAGCTGCCCTTCATGGCGAACTACAAACGCACCTTCCCCTCTGTCGCCGACGCCAAATCCTTTCTGGAGATCACTCTTCTATGAACACCAAGCGTTATTACTTTGAGATCAAAGAATCAAACGTTTTTGATTTTGTCGAGGCTTACAGCTTCTTTGATGCCAAAGCTCGTGCATTCAAACAGTACAGCCACCTCTGGAACAAAATCGTCTGGCATGACACCAGTGATCCTGAGTTGACTCAAGACACCACTGAACTGCAACAAAAATGCGCCCGTTTGTTTTCCTGACTTGTGCTCTTATCTTCTCTGCCTTCCTGCAACTTCACCAATCGACTTCAGATGGACAGTTATCAACGCATTGCCGAACAACGATTGCACGCACTAGCCCAACTCAAGTACGAACAGCGTGCCCTTGAAAATCAAGTCAAAAACTTGCAAACCGAACTGACGCAGCACGTTCTTGCCGGTGACCTAGATCACCTCAAAACTGATGCTGACAACACCTTCAAGTTTGAAGAGATCAACTACGTTTATTCGCCTGGTCGTGTCACCTACGACTTCAGCAGTTGCACTGATGTCATTGCTGCACGCGAGAACACCAAAGAGTTGGAAGACACTGCCAAGGCTCTGGGCACTGCAGTGCAAAAAGTCGGCACACCTTTCTGGACGGTGCGGGCATGAAATTAAAAGATAAATATGAGTTATTGCACGAACATCTTGCTTTGTTGCACGAAATATTGAACATGCAGCCCAATGACACGATTCTTCGTGTAGTCAAGAAAGAACTTAATTCTGTTCAATTATCACAACTTTTGCCTAAAGATGAAGTTATTGAATTGGTAAATTATTACACATATTCCAATTCCAATTACGTTCTTGTGCTGCCACTTTTTGCCAAACTTATTTCTACTTTGCTTTACAAAACTCGCCTTCATCCTTTTTACCAAGAAATCAAATGAACGCTTGTCAACTTCTTGTCTACTTAGATAGCGACATTGTTTTGGCTCCAAGCCCAAAAGGAACCATCACCTTTTTTAAGATTAAACTTCTAGAGAAAAATCCATGCGGTTATTACCTTTACGCCAGCGCCGTAAACGGAGCCGCAGACTTTTTGCAAAAAAATTGCAAGATTGGGGATTTAATGCTCATATTTGGAACTTTGGCGTATGACAGGCTTGGAAACTTGTACATCCAAATATCTCGAGTTAGACTTATAAATTCTTCAACAACAGTTGATAACGACGATAAAGCAATTGATTCAAAATCTGTTTTAGCTCGTCCTCCAGTTGATTATCGATGACTACAACTACTATTGCTACACTCACAATCTGCGTCCTTACCGTTGTATTAATTGGTGCTTTGCATATGGGTGCAAGTTAATGGCTGAGTTTACTAAGGAACAAATGGCGCAGATTCAATCAGCCTGCGCTGAGCACATCGCTAACTGCCTCACGCCACTCAAGCTGCCAAACATGGATGTCATTGATGAATTTGCAACTGCATGGTGGCATCTTGAAACTGACCAGCCAATCCAAACCGCAGTCGAGGAAGGCACCATGTCCTGCTTTGCCCTGGCCGTACTCAATCGTTTTTGTCGCTCATGAACAACGACTCAATTATTGATCCACCTGAAAGCATCAACGTCATTGACATTGTTGCCACTGCAATCAGCAGTCAGTTCGCCTACAACTCCAAAGAACTGGCGCAGCGTCAAGCCAGGGCTGCTATCGACAAGCTCTGCGACATCCTTGAAGCAGCCATGAACAACCCAAACGATCCGTTTGTTCCTGATGGCGCCACTGTGGTCAACTGCATGCGCTTGATCGCTCGCACTCCATCTGACCTCCTCCTGAGCTGATGCGACACGTCTGTTCCGAATGTGGCTCTACATCGATGCGTGTGGTCAAAACGTACCCCTGTGAAGACCACACGCTGCGACATCTCAAATGCCGTTCATGCGGCACCAACGTCTTCACGCATGAATACATCATGGTCCGTGATGAGTACACTTGGCATCACGGGCGTCCACATCTCAATCCTGAATGAATCGATGCTATTCATGGGCAACGAATGGCATTCCAGCGCCACAAGGCAGTAAGCGTCATGTTGGTAATGGACGCATGGTTGAATCCAGCAAGGCACTCAAGCCTTGGCGGGAACAAATCATTGCTGATGCAAAACATCTTCAGATTGAGCACCCACTTGACACACCCGTGGGTGTAACTCTCGTCTTTTGCTTCCCTCGACCGAAACACCACTTCAGCAAAAACGGCACAGTCAAAGCCACAGCACCAAAACACAAGATCACACGCCCTGACCTTGACAAGCTGACCCGTGGCGTCCTCGACAGCCTCGTGCTTGCAGGCGTCATCAAGGATGACTCACTCGTCTACAGCGTCTCCGCGTACAAGCGGTACTGCACCGCAAGCGAACAGCCAGGCGTCTTGATCACCGTCATTGATAGCAGTGACCTCCCGTTCCGCCCTTGACGTGCTACACTGAGTTTGCGATTGGATCGCCCCGTGCTGAGGCAGTGGCTTCACCGGGGTGATTTTT
>Ga0194115_10007425_pt1 | contig 10873 bp, 12 predicted proteins | sample TA2MahsurfametaG_3_FD_148656 | JGI IMG/M metagenome (GOLD analysis project Ga0194115, IMG submission 148656) | Freshwater microbial communities from Lake Tanganyika, Tanzania - TA2015002 Mahale S4 surface | ecosystem: Environmental > Aquatic > Freshwater > Lake | place: Tanzania: Lake... | reverse complement strand
GTTTATGTTGGCGCGGGGCGCGGTGGCCCCCGTATATAAAAACGCTAAACTACCCTAATCTATAACGACCCCAAAAAGCGCTCTAAATATTCATCACGCTCAAAAAATTTTTTGCCGGCCATAAATCCACCACAGGATCGCACATGTATTATGAGAAACTAAACATTGAAGACTTCGAGCGCATTCAAGAGAGTGTGGTTCCTTATATTTTAAATTATGTCGATCATAATCTTACAGAAGAAAAATTATTTTACAATTTGATTTCAGACGACCACCTTCAAGAATTCAAACGAGACATTCCTGAGTTATTTGAAGGTATTCAGAGAGAACTTGGAAGTGATGTCATATTCATGTCATACCTTTTCATTGACACTCATAGTCACGTACCAATACATACAGATGCTAATAATCCATCAGTTAAGAGAAGAATTCGATTGAATTGGCCAGTTCAAAATACTACAAGTGCTCTGACAGTCTTTTACCAAAAAAACTCTGAAAATATTCAAGGTATGTTGGATTCTTTATCAAATGGTGTTACAGGACATTCTTATAAGATTGAAGACTGTTATGAAGTCGATAAATACCTTTTAGATGTTCCTACATTAATGAATGTGAAGGAACTTCATGGAATTAAAATTTTAAATCATAAACTGCCAAGAATTTTACTTTCTATGAGACTATCAAATGAGGACGAAGTTTATCAAAAATATTTTTAATTAAAATGGAAATTCAAACCTTATCTTCATTTCCGGGCGTTCCTTTCAACGACACTGTTGAGAGTTTTTTTGATGCATATAAAACCAATGAAGATATTGAATGTTATCAATTAGTTTTTTCTCCTTACAATGATGATAAGACATCGTTTGAAGATTTATATAATTTAAATTTCCAAAGTCGGGTTGTAATTTTAAACGTTGTTGATTTTATCATTGATCTATCGGATAATCTTGCAATTGAAGAATTAGAACAGTTTTGTGCAGCGCATCCAGAACAGAACTTTATAATTTTCAATTTTAATTTAAATTTCCAAAGTCAAGTCAATATTCCAAATTTATATTGGGATACAATTTTTTCTGCAACTCCTGTAGATAAATTAGAACGTTGTGTGAAAAAAGACATGACAAATAAATGGTTGTCATTAAATGCTGATACGAAAGTACATAAAGTGATGGCCGTATGTTATTTGTTATCGAAAGAATATTATCACAATGGTTATGTTACTTTCAATATGAAAGTTCCAACATTAGTAAAATTTGATCAATATCGAAATATTACAAAGATACCTACGTATCAATTGAGAAGTGATTTTGCAAGAGGTTATGCAAAATTTAAATCAAAAACTTTCAATCGTTTAAAAGTACGTAATTTTGATCATGAGACTGATCGAGTTGCAAGTAACTATAATATCAATTTATTACCAGTATATGAAAGAGTTGGAGTTGAAATTATAAATGGAACAATGTTCTTTGAAAAAACTCCTGGTTTAAGTGAGAAAGAAGTTCAATCCGTTTATGCAAAAAACTTTCCAATTTATATTAATGGAGTTGGAATGGCAAGAGAGATTAAAAAACTTTTTGATATTGATATATTTGAAGATATTATTGACCATAGTTATGATGAGATTGAAGATCACTTTGAAAGACTAACCGCAGCGATTGATCGTAATGAACATCTATTAGATGGCTCGACAAATATCAAAGAACTATGGTATGATAATCAAAAAAGATTTGATGAAAATTGTGATAAAATTGATGCAGCTCTCTTCGATAAAAAGTATCAGAAAATTGTCAATCATCAAAAAATTAAAAAAGCTTTAACATACTTTGATATTTCTTGCACAAAAAAATAAAAACTCATATATAATGTTTGAAATGAATAATTAAATATATGGAACTTAAATTGGATTATCAGGAAAAAGATTTACTCATTGACTGTCTTCAATATCGTCTAGATGTCGATAAAATCTTGGTAATTAATGAATCTCTCAAAAATGAAATTGAAGATTTGTTATCAAAAATTGACGAAGAATGTCTCTAATCTGACACTCTAAATAAACCAGAAACCATTGCATGATTTGATTTGTAGTGGTAGAATGATAACGTTGCAATTCTAATTTTATGTCTAAAGGATTTACAATTAAAGCTACAGCACCAACTCCAAAAAAGAGTGAAGAAGATTTTGATATTGATGCCGCAAGAGAATCAGTTCGTGGCAAAAGTATTATCTTCTGTCTTCCAGGACGTGGTTGTTCTTATATCTTTTTGAAGAACTTTGTTCAACTGTGTTTTGATCTCGTTCAAAACGGTGCAGCAATTCAAATTTCACAAGATTATTCTTCCATGGTTAACTTTGCACGTTGCAAAGTACTTGGAGCGAACGTTCTGCGTGGACCAAAACAAATTCCTTGGGATGGTAAACTCAAGTATGATTACCAACTCTGGATTGATAATGATATCGTGTTTGATACTGAGAAGTTTTATCGTCTTGTTGCAATGGATAAAGACATTGCAGCTGGTTGGTATATGACTGAAGATGGTCATACGACCTCTGTTGCTCATTGGCTTGAAGAAGATGACTTCAAGAACAATGGTGGTGTGATGAATCATGAGACCGGAGAGACCATGCAGAAGCGCCGTAAACCATTTACGGTGGATTATACGGGGTTTGGATGGGTTCTGATTAAACACGGTGTTTTTGAGTCCCTAGAGTACCCTTGGTTTGCTCCTAAGATGCAAGTTTTTGACTCTGGAGAAGTTCAAGATATGTGCGGCGAAGATGTTTCTTTCTGTCTTGATGCGAAAGAGGCGGGTTTTGAGATCTGGTGTGATCCCAAGATTCGTGTTGGTCATGAAAAGACTCGTATTATTTGATTTCTGGCGCGTTTGAATTGAATTTTGGCGCGCAAATAAAACCAATTGTGAGGTATTAGAAAAATGGCAGTAAAATCAAAAGGTGGATTAAACAAAACTATTGGTTATGTACCCGGAAAACCCAAATTAACCCTTCAAGGGAAAGGTAATGGGACTAAATATGCTGCAACTAGCCGTAACAAGGCTAGGAAACCATATAGGGGGCAAGGTAAATGACTCGTTGGATTCATAAAGAAGGTTATTCGAGACCAGACAAACGTTGCAAAGGAATTAAAACTCAAGCAAAAGCAAATAAAGGTAAAGGAAAAAAGTCTAAATAATTTTAAACCATAATTACTAAAATGACCGAAACCACACCAAAAGTAGGGCCAACTGCGGCAGATGCTCCAGAGGAAACACCAGAAACCGCAAAGGTTTTTGATTACAATGTAGCTTCAAACGCAAGAACAGTTGCGCCTCCTAAACCAAATCCCGCTTCACCACTTGCAGCAGGATGATATGACTGAAAAAGAAGCATATATCCATAAATGGATTAGGGAAGTGGCCAAAAATCGACCCGAGTTGGGTGGATTTTCGGTTTGTCCATATGCTAATAATTCAAAAACTTTAATTGTAGAGACTACCATTGATGACATTGTGCCTGAACCAGGTCATGATGTCATCATTTTTATTATTGAAGACTTTTGGAGAGCGGATCATGTCCAAAAATGGGTCTCACATTATAATGAAAAGTTTCCCTATTATAAATTTTTTGAAGATTTGTCTTCTAGAGACACATTTATAAGTGGTGTAAAGACAAATAACGAAAAATATAACCTTATTTTGTGCCAATCTAAGAAAAAATTGAGCAAAATTCGTAAAAAATTAATGGAAACGGAATATTATACATATTGGACAGAAGAGTATTTACGAGAAATACTTGGAGATGACGCAAAATACTTAGAAACTACTGTTGGAGGAGAGTAAAATGGACTTTAACAACCGTTCAGACACTCATAAGAAGGGAAGTGAGGGTGTTTCTGAAGAATATCTCCATGATATTGAACGGGAACTTTATAGTATAGCAGTAAATTATATGCCACATCTAAAACAATCATCTGCAAATGATGAAATTAAAAAATTAACAGAGAATATTTGACATTTCGGGATAGCAACCCCGTAAAAAGTTCTGATTTTTTAAATCAGGAGCTAAAATGTCAAACTTATCCGTGGATAGAGACGCAAATTACATGCGACAAATGTGGGGAACTACTAGGTTGGTTACAGATTATGACGCAAATTCTCAAAAAAGAATAATTCAAGAGGTCATGCATGACCTAGCACCTCAACATAATTTAAAAAAACAAAATGATCTTCATGAAAAAATTCGTAATGATGAAGATTACGATGATTGGGAGTATGGGACTGAACCAAATTACGGTAAAAAGTGGTAAAAATGTCTTATACATATAATAAATACCCTTAGTTTGAGTAATGACTAGGCTTTCTCGCAAATTTAAAGATGTAAGTCTCTCTTTTGTAAGAAATCCTGTAACTAATGATATTCTTTCAATTAATGATGATGATGCGGTTAAAAAATCTGTCATTAACTTAGTTAGAACTAGACTTGGTGAAAGATTTTTTAATCCACTTTTAGGATCTAATGTTGAAAATTCTATGTTTGAGTTGCAAACTCCGGAGATGGCTTACTCTCTGGAGTTAAATATTAAAACTCTTCTAAAAAATTTTGAAAAAAGAATTTCATTGTCTTCTGTTTTAGTTACATATCCAGAAGATTTTAATGAAATAAATGTGAGAATATCATACACAATAATTGGTATTCCTTCACCAACTCAAACTGTAGATTTTATACTACAATCCACTAGAGTCTAATGTCATTTAATCAATTTACAAATTTAGATTTCGGTGATCTTAGGACTCAGATCAAAGATTATTTGCGTGCAAATAGTCAATTTACTGATTTTGATTTTGAAGGTTCTAATTTTTCAGTATTAATTGATTTATTGGCATATAATAGTTACATAACTGCCTACAATTCAAATATGGCAGTTAATGAAATGTTTTTAGATAGTGCCACACTCAGAGAGAATGTGGTTTCTCTTGTTAGAAATATTGGTTATCTGCCACGATCAAAAAGGTCTTCTAGATCACTTGTAAACTTTAGCGTTGATATGAGTCAAACAAACGCTAAAAGTGTTAAGTTGCTTGCTGGTCAAGTGGCTCTTGGTGCTGTATCAAATGGAAATTATATTTTTTCAATACCAGAAGATATTATAACTCCTGTCAATACAGATGGAATTGCTTTATTTGATAATTTACAAATTTACGAAGGAATATACATAACAAGTACTTTTATAGTAGATGAGTCTCAACCAAATCAAAGATTCATTCTGCCAAATATTGGGGTGGATACAACCACAATTAGAGTAAAAGTTACTAATCAAGTAACAGAAGTATATAATCAATATGATACATTATTAAATGTCGGTAAAGACTCCAGAATTTTCTTAATTCAGGAAGTTGCAGATACTAAGTATGAAATTAGATTTGGAGATAATGTTATAGGAAAAAAACCTTCTAATGGAAGTAAAATAGAAATTAGTTATATTGTTACGAATGGATCCTCAGGAAATGGAGCAACAAACTTTACTTTTTCTGGAAGATTAAAAGACAATAATTTATTTGATATCACTACAGGAATTTCATTACTTCTAACTCAATCAAAATCTGAAAATGGTGACGACATAGAACCAATAGATTCTATTAAATATTTTGCTCCCAAAGTCTATGCATCACAGTATAGAGCAGTAACATCAAACGATTATAAATCTCTTATTCCATATGTTTATCCAAACGTAGAATCTGTGAATTCTTATGGAGGAGATGAATTGGATCCTCCAGAATATGGAAAAGTTTTTATATCAATAAAACCTAGAAACGGAACATTTTTATCACAAATTACTAAACAAAATATTTTAAGTACAATAAAAAAATATTCAATTGCTGGAATTAAGCCAGAAATAGTTGACCTTTCATATTTGTATGTAGAATTAGACACATCAGTTTATTACAATGTTAATCAATTGAGTAACCCAGAAATTGTAAAAACAAAAGTCATCGATACGTTAACCGCTTACTCCAATTCCAAAGATGTTAATAGTTTTGGTGGTAGATTTAAGTACAGTAAAGTTGTGGGACTTGTAGATGATTGTGATAAGTCTATTACATCTAATATTACAAAAGTTATAATGAGGAGGGATTTAAATCCAGAGTTAAATACTCTTGCAACCTACGAACTTTGTTTTGGAAATCAAATACATGTTAGAACTGGCGGATATTCTGTAAAATCTACTGGATTTTTTATTAACGGAGTATCTGACGTTGTTTATATGGCAGATGCTTCATTACCTACAGACAAAACTTCTGGAATTATATTCTTCTTTAAATTGGAAAATAATTTACCAGTAATTATTAAAAATAATGCCGGAACAATTAACTATAAAAAAGGTGAAATTCTTTTAGATGTTGTTAATATAACATCATCAGTTTTGGTAAATGGATTTGTGGAAGTTCAGGCTATTCCGGAGTCCAATGATATTATCGGACTTCAAGATTTATATCTACAATTAGATGTTCAAAAATCTGTGGTAAATATTATAGAAGATGTTGTAAGTTCTGGTGAAAATTCTTCTGCAACTCAGTATGTGGTTACATCAAGTTATCTAAACGGAAAGTATACAAGATAAAATGTCGGAAATTAAAAGAGTAAAAATCAGTTCAATTATTGGCACACAGATTCCAGAATTCTTGTCTGTCGAATCTCCTCTCCTTATAGACTTTCTTAAACAATATTATCATTCGTTAGAACATAAATCAGCTCCGATTGATATTATTACAAATATTGTAAAATATAAAAATTCAAAAACGTTTAACAATATAGAGTTAACGGAAAAAACTACATTAACTTCTAATGTTTTATCCTTTGATGACACTATTAATGTTGAGTCCACCCAAGGTTGGCCAGATTCTTATGGACTATTAAAAATTAATGATGAAATTATTACTTATTTGTCAAAAACTGAAACTTCTTTCCAAAACTGTATTAGAGGTTTTAGTGGAATTGAAAATTTAGAATCTTTAGATAATCCAGAATTTTTAGTTTTTTCATCAACTAGTGCCTCCGAACATTTAGATGGAAACGATGTTAAAAATTTGAGTAATTTATTCTTGATCAAATTTTTTGAAAATTTTAAATACGAATTCTTACCAGGATTTGAGTCTAGAGATTTTTATCAAGATGTTTCTATTGAAAACATATCTTATAAAATTAAAGATTTATATAATTCTAAGGGAACCGATCAATCATATAAACTTTTATTCAAAATTTTATATGGATCTGACATTGAGATCATAAAACCACAAGAATACACTATTTCACCATCTTCAAATTCGTATTTTATTACAAAAAATATATTAGTAGAAAAAATATCTGGTGCAAATCCTGTAGATATTAAAGGTAATTTTTTATTCCAAAATATACCGGGAATCGGTACAGTAAGCGCTTCAATTTTTAACGTTGAATATCGACCTGTAGGAGATAAAGAATTTTATGAAATTTCCCTAGACAGTACTTCATTTAGTGGTAATTTTCAGGTTTCTGGTAAAACAAGAATATTAGAAGATACTGTAGTAAATAGTAGTACAATTTTAGTTGATTCTACAGTAGGATTCGCTAATTCTGGAACTATTTTGGTTAAACCAAAAAATTCTGATTATATTACTATTAATTATACTGAAAAAAATGTCAATCAATTTACGGGGGTTACTAATGTAACCAAACCTTTAGATTTTGGATTAGATTTGATAGAAGAAAAATTTGCTTTTAGTTATGTTGGCGTTGGTAATACATCAAAAGTAGAATTTAGAGTAGTTAATGTAATTGATAACATTGATTTTTCAAAAACATCAAATTTAAGAGTTGGTGACACTATTTCTCTATCTGGATTTGGTAGAGATTTGTATGATAGTTATGAGTTTAATAGTTGGATTTATAATATTCCAACCAATCATAATGTAAAAAATATATCACAAATTGACGCTACAAAATATAGAATTAATTTGTTTGATAAAATTTATTTCTATCAGGATGAAATTATTTTACTTTTAGATAATTTGGGTAATAAAACCGAAGCCCAAGTTTTATCTGTTGAATATGCAACCGCAGATGTAATTAAAAAATATAGCAATAGAATATTGATTCAAGTTACAAATCCAGGATCTTTTAATGTATTAAGTTCAAAAATTGTAAGAAAACAAATTTATAAAGTAAATCACTATAATAATTATTTTGGAAATATAACTAATATTCCATCTGGAATTCAAAATACATATCTTGATTCGGATGAAAAATATTTTTATGTAACATCATCGGGATTGCCAAACTATACTATTTTTTCTACCGACAACGAAAAAATAGTATCAACTACAGTAGGTATATCTAAAACCGACACTCTTAATGTTCCTGATCACAATTTGTATAGTGGCGAATTAGTTTATTATTTGCCTGAAACATCATCTGGAATATTAACTGGATTATACTATGTTACCAGAATTGATAATAATAAATTAAAATTATCATATAGTAAATCTGATATTTTTTCAAAAAAATATATTCAATCTCCAAATCCAATTGTAAACGATTCTTTATACAAATTTGGATTTCAAAATAAAACTTTAAAACATCAAAAGTTATTAAAAAAATTTAATTTCAATAATAGTAAACCAAGAGAATCATTTGATGATTTAAATGCAAGATCAACATTTAATAGAGAAGTTGGATTATTGGTAAATGGAGTTGAATTATTATCTCCAAATTTATTTGATGAAAATATCTATTTTGGAAATATAGTATCTATTGATGTAACCAATTCCGGAAAAGACTATGATGTAATAGATGTTCCATCTTTAGACATAAAGGACGAAACTGGAACGGGATTAAAAGCACATTTAAATATTTCTGGAACTGTTAGAGATGTAAAAATATTAAATGCTGGATATGGTTATCAAGAAAAACCAAAAATTACAATAACTGGGGGAAATGGTAAAGGTTGTTTGTTAGAATCTAATTTTGTTAAGACTCGGGTTTCCGCAGGATTTAAAGCCGACGTAAATGTAAGCACAGCAAACAACACAATACAATTTTTAACTACAATTCCTTTTGAAGATGGAGAAGAGATTATCTATGATTCAAATAAAAATAGTAATATACCAGGAATTGTAAACAATTCAACTTATTATGTTGGAATTTTGACAGATAATAAAATTAAATTATTTAATACTAAAACAAATGCTCTCAGAAAAGTAAATGAAATTGATTTAGTTGGAGTTTCTTCTGGATTTCATTTCATTACAACACTAAAAAATAAAAATACTTTTACTAAAATTTATGTTAAAGAACCCGGTGAGGGATATTCGAATAGAAAAGTTAGAGTTCCATCAATACTTTCTGCAGATAGTAGAAGATCTGGAATTAATACATTTGATTCTTACATTTTTGCACCAGCTCATGGATTTAATAATTTTGATCTCATAAAATATTCCCATCAAGGTTCTGCAATAAGTGGGTTATCAACTTCTATACATTATTACGTTAAATTTATTGATGTCAATAAATTTAGACTTTATGAGGCCGGAATTGGCACAACACTTAATGATGAAAATTATATAAAAAATAAATTTGTAAAATTTAATTCTTTGGGTGTAGGTACTCATACTTTTGGGTATCCTCCAATTGAGATACATATTGAATCTAAATCTGCAGTAGGATCTACAACAATAATAAAAACAGAATTGAAACCTGTTGTACTGGGATCAATTAAAGATGTTTATGTTGAAGACGGCGGCGTTGGTTATGGATGTACAAATATCATTAATTTCCATAGAAGACCAAATGTTGGAATTTCAAGTATAACTGCAGAAGCAATTTTAAAACCAATTATTATTGATGGATCAATTGTTGATGTTCAAATTATTAATAGAGGTAGGGGATTCCGAGAAAATTCGGAAATAATAATCTCTGGAGATGGAAATTATGCACAAATAGAACCTATTGTAGAAGATGGTAGATTAGCTAATGTTAATATTGTTTTCGGTGGTTTGGGATACAAATCTTCAAACACTATACTTACTCTAAAAAATAGGGGACAAGATGCTAAATTTTTAGCAAATATAAAAGAATGGAAAATAAATCAGGTAATAAAAAGTAAAAATGTTATCTCAGAAGAAGATGATGGAGTTTTTTATCCAAGTAAAAATCCAAATCTAGATCTACAATTTTTTAATTTTTATGTTCCCAAAAAATTAAGATATCAATTGTCTGATAACTTTACTGATTTAAATAAAGAGAGTGGTGGCATATTGAATCACTCTCCGATTTTGGGATATGCATATGATGGTAATCCAATTTATGGAGCATATTCGTATAATACAACAAGTGGTGGATTTATACGAAGAATGAATTCTAGTTATATTTTGAGTGTAGATAATACTCCTGGTATAAGACCTCCATCGTTTGAGGGAGGATTCTTTATTGATGATTATGTATATGATGGATCTGGGGATCTTGATCAACATAATGGAAGATTTTGTATTACTCCAGAATACCCTAAAGGGACTTATGCATATTTTTCTACAATAGATGTTAATGCTTCAAATGAACCTATTCCCAGATATCCATATGTTGTTGGCCCATATTTTTATAATAGACCTATAACAGAAAACTTTTTACCATTATACAACCAAGATATTAATATTTTTAGTGCAAATTTAACAAGAAATGTCGGACCATATTATTTAAATAGAAGTAATTCATACTACGATTTAATCGATAAAGTATCTGACGAATATAAACAAGAATTTTCTGTAACTTCAATAAATTCTGGTAAAATAGAAAATGTATCTATATTCTCTTCAGGTGATAATTATAAAGTAAATGATGCTGTAGA
>Ga0194115_10007417_pt1 | contig 10879 bp, 6 predicted proteins | sample TA2MahsurfametaG_3_FD_148656 | JGI IMG/M metagenome (GOLD analysis project Ga0194115, IMG submission 148656) | Freshwater microbial communities from Lake Tanganyika, Tanzania - TA2015002 Mahale S4 surface | ecosystem: Environmental > Aquatic > Freshwater > Lake | place: Tanzania: Lake Tanganyika... | reverse complement strand
CGAATGTCACCAATAAGCTCGCCCAATTCTTTGTAGAAATTGTATTGAACTGGTCTGCTGTGTGTTGCAAAAACGTGTTCAGTGATTTTATTTTTTGCATCGTAGTATTCCTTTAAGTAGCGCTCAGGTACTAGATCAAAAATGCAGTTTTCATTTAGTGAAACTTTTGCTTCAATGAAACTGTTGACAAAAGCTTTTAGCTTGGCGCTAACACGCTTCCACTCATCTTCCAGATCAGGTGGGCAGCATTCATCTACCGTTTTGCCAGCAGCGTAAATGCTTGCATATTCTATGTCTTTACCGCGTAGGATAGCGGCGTAGCTCCATGTTTTATCTAGTTCTTCAATAAGTGTGTTGTAGATTACTTCGCCATCCCTATAAAAACCAACGCATTCGCCTTTTGTGTCAAGAACTTGGAACATGCAAACCTCTAAAAGTTTAGATTTAAACCTGATGACCTATTGATTGCTGTTTCGGATGTAATTCTAGCAATAAAATCAGGTTCTGTCAAGCTAAAATTTGTAGCAGTTGATAAACTTTTTAAAGATTTTAGATCATTGTTAATTTTTTGTAAAGCAGTTTCTAAGTTATAATAATTATTTAATTTAACTGCTTCATTAAAAATTGTTTCAAATTTATTTTGTGTAACATTTAAATTAAATTCATAAATTTTTGTTAAAACATAAAATCTTAACTTCCAATTAATGTTAAAAAATTTATCAAAAATTTCTCTATTAACTTTGTTATTTATAGAAAATCCTAGCTTTACAGCACCACAATCAGGTAATTCAAGCGCTGTAGAGCTAATTGGATTTTCATCTACAAAAAGATTCCAAAAACTTATAAGAACGTTAGTAAGAGATTCTATGTCTGCTTGATAAGCAACATGATAAAGTTTATTTAACACATCATCGCTTGTTTGTAGACCAAATTTTTTATAATAATCAATCATAATAGGAGATTCTAAGTCGGCAGTTATTTTCCAAGGAATGTTTCTATCAATTAAAAAACCAAATCTTTTACAGTTTTCAGCAAAAGGATAAAAATTTGGATCATTAAAAAATTCGTTTGCTTTTCTTTTAACATCATCAAATGAGTTTTCATCAGCAAAGGATATGTTTAACCCATTTATGTCTGGATCACACCTACGAAAAGTTATAAATGAGCTTCTGTTAAATGGTGAAATATTCGCTATTGATTTTAAAAAATAAATAAAATAACTCATAAAATCATTAATAGAATTAATTTTTTTGATTGAAGAAAAAGTTAAAAATCTATCAACAAAAACTCTGTAAAGATCATTAGCATAAGCAACATACAAAGAATCAAAATTTACTGTTGAACTTATAGGATTTATTGAAGCATAAATAGAATTATTTTTATCAAACTTATTTGTTAATAAAAATGATCTATGATAGTTTTTTAGTTCTTTAAACGCTTCTACAACAAAAAAAAGATTTTGTTGTGTTGTGCTATTATCATTATTATAAGAAGCAATTGATAAATTTTTAGGATAAATACTATCTCCGTTTTTATTTACTAAACCATAGTGTAACTTATCTTTCCAAGAATCAATCTGATAATTAAAAAAACTTTTTTGAAAAATGTATTTATCATAAAATTGATTTAATAAAAACACATCTCTTGATTTATTAGCGGCTAATCTAGTTGTAGGAAAATTTTCTTTAAACATGTTTTAACCAATTTTAAGGACTTGCAGGACGTAGAGAAAGAATGCTTGGATCATTACAAATTGCTGAATTAGATCCAGTGCCTTGATTAACAGTTGTAAATGAATCCCCGTAAGAAACTAAAATAGCACTAATTGAATATTTGTTTTCTGGTCTAGAAAATTCTATTTCTTTTTTGCTATTGCCGCTTTCATCTTTAAGGGGCCATTTATAAGAAAAAGAAGTTTTATTAATAACATAAAGCCCGGTCATTCCAAATTGTGATTTTAAGTTTGCGGAATTATTAAAAACGCTTGTTTCCTTATTAAAATCATGTTTCTGCGATGGTTGAATAAAAATGTGATTACCAACATCAAGAAAAAAAGAAAGATGTGGAAAAAAATCTGCACTAAGATTATAAGGTAATCTTAAAAAAGATTTTTGGTCTATTATGTTACCAGTTGTAAATCCGGGGTTATCTATTCTAGAAAATGTTATGTTTTTAGATTTCAATAAAGCGCTTGGATAACCTTTAAACCTTGGAGACAAACAAGGCATAAAATATCTTTGGTTAATAAATTCTTCAAATTTTTGATTATCATAACGTCCAACAAAATCTGGGCCTCTTGTTCCACCTATTTTTCTGCTGCCTATAGGCCCCCATTGTAAAGTTGAATTGGCACCAAAATTTGCGTCATTATCAAATGCTTGATAAAAATCGTGAAATTTTATGTCTTCATCAGTAAAAAAAGTAATGACTTTTTTAAGAACTAATGGCGACGGTGGGCCAACAAAATTAGGGGGTGGAGCAGAAGATGGCTTTAAGGGACCATCAAGAAATTTGCTTTTTGTAAAGTTTTTTTTAAATTCAAAAAAATCGCTATCCCGTAATAAATTAACAAAATTTAACTTTTTTTTGCCAGTTGCAGCAACTTTTTCAGAAAAGTAATCAAAAGCTCTGCAATTATAATGCGTTGTTGTTGCGGCAACAAGATAGGTAGGCGCAAGTTTTTTAAATGTCTCGTCAATGTTTTTTTGACCATCCATTAGAGGTTGTCTAATGAGTTGTTCAAAAATGTCTTTTATAAAAACTTCCATACTATATTGTGGTTCTGGTCTTTTTAAAATGTTACTATGCAAAAAATTATAAAATTTTTGTAAATTTATTGGATAATGATAAAAGTCTAAATACTCACTTATGATTGTTGTAGATGGCGGCGCGGCAGCAAAAGGAGGGGGAGGACCAGCTATAACTTGTTCTTCTTTAGGAATAGGTTTACCACCTAATAAAATAAAAGTATTTGGATCGCTTAAGATGTTTAATAACTCACCAAAAATTATAAATTGTATATCAACATTACCTGTTGCACCTGTTTTTTGAATTTCAATATTAGCAGCTGCATTTGGAGTAGCGCCTTCTTCTGCATTGCCAAGGTAAGCAGAAGCCGCTTTCCCATCTACATCAGAAGCCAAACCAGCAGCAGCATAAACAGCAGCTACTTGTCTCTCCGTAGCAGTAAAACTATCTTTTTCTCCATTAATTATTTTTTTAGCTCTTTCAGATTCTAATTTAATAAATTCATCTTCGGTTATGGCTTTATTACCACCTAAACCTTTAACAACAACTTTTTTTCCTGTAACATCGCCTATCACTAGCCTTACGGATTTTATATCATTTTTAATTTTTTCAGCAAATGTTATACCCGGAGAAACAGTTCCAAAAGATTGTACGGTGTTTCTAACAGCAAGAAAATCTAAATTTCTAGAAATTATTTCTTTTTCAAAAGCGCTTTTAATAGCAACCCCGACAGCGTAAAAAGCTGCGCTGGAAGCAGCGCCCACTCCCGCTCCAGCCCATCCACCATAAGCGCCATATGCTGCGCCTGTACCTGTTGATGTTAAAAACTCTTTACCAGAAAAGTTTTTAGAAAAACTTTTAATAAATTCTGTATCGTCAAAAGTTTGTAAAGAATCATAAGGAACTGTTAATTTATAAATGTTACAAAAACTTAATATATACCACGCTAAAGATTTATTTATTGAAAATTTTATAAGATTTATTTCATTTTTTAGTTTTTCAATTTCTTTTTTTGTGTTCTCGGCAGTTTCTGCGACTGTTATTTTTCCAGCAAGACCTATTGCTCTTTCAAATTGCGGATTTTCAGCAGTTACTCTTCCTGCTTTTTTAGCATCTGAATAAATGCTTATGCATGAAAGAATAGATTGGTTTTGATAAATCAAATTATTTAAAACATCAATTTCTTTAAGCAGTTTTTGTATATTTTTTATAGTGCCAAATCCACTAGTTCTAGATACCTTGTTGGAAACTCCTAAAGTGTCCATCTCGTCGTTGTTTTGTAATAGAGATTTTAATCCAATATTAAAAGCATCAATGTCACCAAATCTGTACAAAAGATCATAAACATTATCGGGCTGTGAAACAGTAGTAGGAGAAACAAAATCTTTTCTACTGGAATCTGCTTCGTAAGAAACCAAATTAATTGTTAACATGTTGCCTTTTGGTGGGGTGATACCAGAGAGCAAATCTTTTTCGCTCATGTTACCTCCCATAGCAATTTCATGTTTATGATAGGTGCAGTGGAATGTTCTAGTTAATAAAGGCTTCCCAGTTTTTGGATTCCAGCCGGGATTTAAATCTGCGATCAAACTTTGATAATAATAGGCATAATCTTCTTTTGGGCTTAACTCGGTTATTATGTAAACACCATCACTGTCTCTAGCTGAAGAAGCAGCAGCGCCAGCACCAACTGGCGGTACTGGAGCGGGGGAAGCAAATCTATAAATTAAATTAATTAATGAAAAGTTTTTTACATCTTTTTCATCTTCAATATTAACGGCTGGAATGATTCCTTCAAGAAGTAGATTTAAATCAGTAAACGCAATTTTTAATTCAATTTGAAAAGTTGATCTTGATGTAAAGATGTCTTTTGCCGTGTTAGTTATAGAAAAATCAACAAAAGAAAAATAATTAGCAAATTGAATATTTGAATTTATTTCTTCTGCTTTAAATCTATAAAATTTATTGTCAAATGGGATAAGAAAAGAAATATCAAAATCAAACCTATGATCGACTGGGAATGTTACGTTTGGACTAGTTTGACCAGTAAAAGGCAGTGGAAGTGCTTGTTCCGAAGCAAAAACTTCCACAGAAGAACTTAAAGATGGCAAACAAGTTGGATTCATTAATTCATGCTGTCTAGAGACTGTTAACATTGCCTCTGGCGGCTTTAAATCTCTTGAAAGCGGAATTCCCGGCAACGCTGGCGGCTGCGCTGGGTCAATAGCATCTAACAAAATAATGTTACTTTTTTGTCTTTTATCATTAACTTGATCACCGACAGTAGACAATAGTTTGCCTTTAATAATGTCTGCCGAGATTGTTAAATATTTTTGAATTAAATTGGGATCAATAAAAGCCATTAAAATAATCCTGCAAATGCTTGTAAAGGAAAATAAATTCTTAAAACAGTTCCAATAGAAATTTCTAATTCACTACCAATTGCGTTTGTGTAACAAATTAACCAACCATAATCTGGAGAGCCATAATACTTTTCTGATAACAAATGTAGTTTATCAAATGGTTGAAATGTGTGAATTACAAAGCTCATTTCAGCCGTTGGTTTAAATTTTGATAATTCAAAAAGTTTATAATGAGTTATACTTTTTATTTTTTTATCATTAAAAATTTGCAAATATGCTTCATTTGCATTTTTTACTTTTGGCGTGTTTTTAAATCTACTCATGTTTTTATTTTTATGGTTTAATTAATTTTTGTAAATCTTTTTTAAATTCGTTGAAAACTTTAATTTCTGCTGGGGTCTTAGCTAAAAAAGCCGAATCTATTTCTATTTTAGAAATTTCAGTAGAGCTTTTTGTTATTTTAATTGATGAACTTCTTGAACCAAATTCATTAACAGTTTTAATTATTGATTTAATTTTATCTGTGTCTGGGGTTTTGTCTGGCTTAAGAATAGAATTAAACCCAGAGAATGAAATTCCAAGATCTTTTACAAATTTTTCAAATGCATTATAAGTTGTTTGATTAGATGGCAAACTTAAATCAGACAGCAAAGGAATTACGGGAGTTGTTGCAGCGGGTGGAGGAGTTGTTGCAGCGGGTGGAGGACCGCCCGGTGTTTTAACATCTTCTGGGACTGCTGCTAATAATTCATAATCTCTGTTTTCTACTTGTTTTGTAGCTTCGGCGTAAGATAAAACAATGTTCGCGCTAAAATTTACTTTATAAGAAATGGGAATCATGTTCATTTGGTTTGTAACATGTAGTTCATCTCTTTTGTTTGTCCAATAAGGGACTTGAACATAACCCATTTCTAGATTTGGAGTGCAAGAAATAGCTATTGGAAACACATTGTAAATGTCGCTTTTTTTACTGTTTGAAATTCGTGGAAAATATTTTAATTGTAGTCTTATTTTAGAGTTAGATTGTTCGTCGGCTATGTCTAGACCGGCAGCAGCAAAAGCATTCTTAGCGTCTTCAAAAGATTTATGTCTAGCTGCAATGTAAGAATTAACTTTTGCTACCTTATCATATGGTTTTGGGTCTATTTTTGAGATATCATTAACTTCGTAATAAACAGTTGGTTTAACCATGTCAAGAAGAAAATGCATTTTTTCAAAATTTTCTATTGCTTCATCCCTATTTTCTGAAAAAACATTAAAAACTAAATCTAATTTATAATTTGGTCTGCTAAGTAATTTGGTGTTATCGTATAGAAATGTAGTTAATGGATTTACTAACTCAACAACTTGAACAGTAATATCATTTTTTTCTAGATAAGACTTAAAAAATCTAGTTTGATCTGTATCCCTATTGGTTATTTTTATTAAAATTTCTTCATCTACAAATCGCATTTTTAAACCTTGCTGCTTAGTTTGGCAGCTACTTCTTCTGTAATTTCATCAACCATTTTTTTCATGTTTATGTTAAAGGTCGCATGAAGATTAACTTTTTCTGGTAGCGAGGTTTTTTGTTGATTTACAATATTTGTAGTGCCGGGAGTGCTTACGACCCCACCAACTTCTCTTGTAATTAGTGAGTTACTTTGTTTTTCAACAGTGCTTTGTGTCATGGCTGCACTTACCATTCTGTTGTTAGCCTCAGAAATTTTACTTGATTCCAAAGATTCTTTTGCTATCATTGTGTTTCTGTCAGAACTTATTTGTGTTAACTTAGAAAAGTTTGTTAATTCTTTTATTGAATTAACCGTTTGCACTAGCGATTCTTTTAGCCCAACAAAAATGCTACTACTCTCTGAGTTATTTAAACTAGAATTGCTGCGATCTCTAAATGTTGAAGAAATAAATCCTGAAGCTCTGTCAATTGGCCCACCAGAATAGCCAGCGCGCACATCTACAACGTCATTGCTTGCAACTTCTGCTAGCTTTTGCACGCTGCCATCAGGCATAGAACGAAAAATAATGTCGCCACCTTTAACGTCAGAATCTTTATTAGAGCTAGCAAGCATTGAAAGAACCGCTGCTGTTCCGACAATGCCTCCAATGACGCCCATATTTCTACCAAAAAAGCCGCGTCCAGCAGGAGCGTTTGGAACAGCAGGAAGACCACCGGTAGGAGGAGTTGTACCAGATCCAAGTTCTGCTTTTAGTTTAGCCGCTTTAAATTTAGCTTCTTCTATTTTTGCAATTATAGCAGCAACTGCATTAACACCTGCAAACTGAAACGCTTTAAATGCTCCAATGACACCAAAAACAAGCGGGGTTAAGCCAACTATAAAAGCACCAAATGGCCCAAATTTATCATTTACAGAAATAAAAAAATTAGCTATAGTGCTGACAAGATTAACAACTGGTGTTAGTGCCACCTTCATGTTATCAATTGCAGCTGTTAATTTTGCTTGTGCTGCGGCGGAAGCTTCTTTTTTCTTTTTAAGTTCTTCTTCCGTGGCGCTAGCATTACGCATTTGTTCTTCGGCTTCTTTCAAATTCATATTGAAGAAAGCAGCAGCTTTTGCAACATCGCCACCAAAATAGCCTGCTAACATTTTTTTATAACCAATGTTTAGCTTATCAAACTCTAAACCGGAATCAGTAGCAGCGCGTTTAATTTTCATTATTACTTCGCTTGGATCTTTACCCATTAAATCAAGAGAAGACAAAGCTGTTCCGCGCATCATAACATTTAAATTAGCAACGGCAGCAGCAGCTGCATCAAATGTAGAAAATTGGTCAGCAAGGGCAGTTAGATCAGTCGTTTGCAACACACCTTTTGTTGCTTGCGAGACAGCCGTTAACTCTTTAAAAACCTGAGTCGCTTCACGGCCATAGCCAACAAGTTTATTCATAGAATTTTGTAATTGTGTTGTATATTCTCCAATGTCTTTTCCAAGAGCAATAGCATCTCTAGCAACTTTATTAATAGAATCTTTTGCTATTTCCGCACTTTGACCAAAAGTTCCCATAAATGTTTGAACTAATTTACCATAATTTTCAGCAGAAACTCCAAGGTTTTTTAATTCAGTGGCGTTAAGTGCAAGAATTTTCCTAGATGCATCGCTCATGTTATTAAAATTGCCAACACTTTTTGCAAGAGTAGCATAGGATTCGCTAAATTCTTTTATTCCCATTCCATACTGAGCAAGATAGCCAACGCTGCTAGCTTTAAATAACCCCCCTTCAGCAAATGCAACTTTTTCAAAGCCAGCTGCTAAACCGCCAGTTTGTTTATTTAAATCTGCTACCATTTTATCAAATTCAAAAGCACTCTTAATAAGTTTGTCATTTAAAAAATTAAACAATCTATTTGCGGCTGCTTCTGGTTTTAAAAAAGATTCTGTTAAACCAGTAAATAGGGCATCTGCAAGGCCAGCAACAGCGCCTTTACCGTTTATAGACGCAGTTCTCATGGCAATTAGGGCCGACCCAAAGCCATTAGTACTCTTTGACGCTCCCAATAATTTATCAACATAACCGCCCATTTCTGAGTTTAAATCTCTTTGAGCGTTTGCATTAATTTTTCTTATTTCATTTAATTTTAGTTCTTCTTTAGCCGCAAATTGTAATAACTCTTGCACTCTTAATTCTGCGGCTGCTCTAGCATTTATGTCATTTATTTCATTAAATCTAGCTAGTTTCCCAGCATTAACAGCGTCCATAAAATCTCTATAAACTTTTAGACTGCCAACAACAGCCTCCGGATTGCTTGTTATTGAAGCTTTAAGATTATTAATTGCATTTTCGAAATCGTTAGCGTTATTAACCGGCCCCTCCAAGGCAAAAGGAGTGGACGCAAATAATTCTTTTATTTTTTTCAACTTTTTAGGAAAGTCGCCTTTCCCTGAATCAATTTCATCAATTTTTTTTACTAAATCTTCAATCCAAGTTTCTTTCTGTTTTTTGCTTGGGTTAACAAGCTCAGTAAACAGCATATGCATTTGATGATTAATGTCAGCAAGAGCATTAACGTTTTTAGCATCGCCAAGCCGTTGTATTATTTCGTTAAATTTTCTAATGCTTTCTTCTGATTTTGGAAGGTTTTTGTTATAAGCTTCAAATTGCTTTATTAATGCTTCTTTTTGTTTGTCTAAAGACTGAACAATGGCTTTCGTGCTACCTTCTAAATCACGTTCCAACTTATTACCAATCGTTTCCATATCCGCAGCGTATTTGCGAAAATATTCACTAGCTGCGCCTAACTGCGGACCGGCTTCCTCTTTTAGCTGTCTTATCCTAGTTAAGACTTTTTCAGAAACTTCAGCGGCTTTGGCCCCACCAAAAGTTTGAACAAGCTCCTCTAAAGTTTTAAGGCGCTGTTCAACATCGCGCAGCGCAGCAAAAGAATCAGGGCTTAAAAAACTTGTAGGTGCTGGTGGTGGGGTTGGGTCTGCCATTATTAATCCTCAAAAAACTTATAATAATTATTAGCATAATAAAAAAGTGGGCTGTTAAACCCACCTTTTTATTTATTTTCTTTCATGTTTTTTGTTTCATCTTCTATTTGCTTGATTAGCCGTTCTGTGAACCAATTACGCAAACCTATGGGTAAATTATAAAGCTCTATGAACGACCAGCCGTTGTAATACTTAAGTGAAAATATTTGTTCATAAACACTCTGGGAATAATTATCATCTAGGCCAAAAAAATTCCTGCGTAAAAGGAACCTCCAAATCTTGTTCTTCTAGGCAAGAACTGCAAGATAATTTTTTGCTAATCACTACATTTGGAACTAATTTTTGATAAGAGTCGCGTAAGAACTTTGCATCAGAAGCGGGCATGTTATTTATGGCTGTCATTACAGTTTCATTATCGCGTGCAAGATTGACTGAAACAATAATAAGCGCTAATTGCTCAGAGATTGCAATTTCTGCATTTATGTCTTTAACACGTTTCTTTTCTAAATAAGTTAGCAGACGTTTTTCATCAGCGCCGGTTATAAGCTTACATTCAACAAGCCATTTTGTTTTTGGTAGTTCTAAAACAATGTTACCGTTGTTGTATCTTACAAACTCTAGAGATTTATCTTCTGCAATCTTTTCTAGAATAACATCCGCATCTTTTGTTTTTACTTCATTTAAATTAATGCCTGTGTTGTTCTTTGCACCACATGCAGGGCAATTAACAGCAACATCGTAGGATGGTCCATAAGCGCCAATACGCGCAGCAATTATGATTGCATTTTTGTCGCCCATCAGCAACGTTTCAGGATTAACGCTTTTATTAGTAATGAGTGATTCAATCAGTTTATCAAGTACTATTCCTTTCTTAATAAATGACTTATTTGTTAGAATGTCTTCCTCTTTTGCGGTCATTTGTTTAATTTCAATTGTTGACACACCTTTAAGAGGATGACCTTCGGGATAAAATTGGCCTCTTGATGGTAGATCGACAATGTCTACCGGGGTGACAAATGCTAGTGGCGAAGACATTGTTTGCGGTTCTGCTGCTAGTGCTGGTGCTACTTCTGCTCCTTCTTGATTGTTCTTTCTTGTTTGCTCAAAAATTTCATTTAAATTGTTTCTCATTTATTCCTTCTTTCTGTTATGGAACTATTTCTTCATCTGCTGGTCTTAGGCTTGCAAGTTCTTTTAGCCTTTGTACTTCTGTTGCCGTTGGTAAAACATTTTGATAGGCTGGCGGTAAGCTGTCTGCCGAAACAGAAAACGAGCTGCCTTGATTGCTTGTTCGCCCTACGCCAGAGCCAGCACCCCGTA
>Ga0194115_10007414_pt1 | contig 10881 bp, 15 predicted proteins | sample TA2MahsurfametaG_3_FD_148656 | JGI IMG/M metagenome (GOLD analysis project Ga0194115, IMG submission 148656) | Freshwater microbial communities from Lake Tanganyika, Tanzania - TA2015002 Mahale S4 surface | ecosystem: Environmental > Aquatic > Freshwater > Lake | place: Tanzania: Lake... | reverse complement strand
CCGGAGGTGTGTGGGGAAGCGGCGGAGTATTTTGATCCGACCTCCGAGGAGGATATTTCGGCCAAGATTTCCTATTTGTTGGGGAATGGGGAGAGGCGGGAGGAGTTGAGCCGGGCGGGACTTGTCAAAGCGGCGGAGTATTCGTGGGCGAGGATGGCAGAGGAGACTTCTGCCATTTACCGAAGGGCGGTGGACGAGGGGGGGTAGTTACAGTTTAGGTTTGGCCCCCGCAGATTGGTCCCCTTACACACCCCCCGACCCTTGCGGTTTCCCCTCCGGGAACTGGGGTTTGGGTGCTTGCGCACCCGTGCAATGACCCCTGCCCATTCTGGTTGCCGCCTCCGGCGATAAGAAATCGCCGCTTTCGCGGGGGAATTCACGTTTACGTTTAGGAAGGCGCGGAGATTTCAGGTTTATTTCTGGGTAGGGCGGCGTGTCCCACGCCGCCCCGTTGAAGTTCTCATCATCGAACCACCCGCGAGGCGGGTTGGGACAACCCGCCCTACCTTTGCCTCGAAGTGGGGAGTCGGCGGGAGGGATGGCCCCGACCAAGCCTGGATTTGCGGTGGCTGGAGAGGGTTGATAATCTGAAGTTATGTCCGCTGAGGCAGAGAAGGTGCCGACGAATCCGCAGTGGCTGTCGCGCGGGCTTTGGCTGGAGGCGTTGGCGGCTTTGGCGGTAGTCGTTGGGCTTTACGGATTTATCCCCTACAACTTCGGTTTCGAGAGCCAGGCCCGGCCGGTGCTGGACATGCTCAAGCGGTTTTGGACCGATCCCTCGATGGCCGACTGGCACCACGGCATGATGGTGCCGTTCATCTCCCTCGGACTGGTGATTTACCAGTGGAAGGATCTGCAAAAGGTGGCGATCCGGCCGTGCCTTTGGGGAGCGGCGGCGGTGTTGGCGGCGCTGGGCGTTTATTGGATCGGCTACAAGATCGACATCACGATCGTGGGCTTCATGTCGCTGCAACTGATGATCGGGGGGCTGATCCTTTGGCTGTTGGGTTGGGACATGATGAAGGCGCTGGCGTTCCCCTACATCTTTCTGATGTTTTCCTATCCGTTCTACTTTCTGGACAACATCATCTCCTTCCCCTTGCGGGGCGTGATGTGTGAGCTTTCGCAAGGATTTCTCAATCTGATCGGGGTGGACACGATGCGGGTGGGGACGGCGCTCGTCTCGGCGCCCGACTACGCGGCCGGGCTTAAGCAGGGGGAACGGTTCGCCCTGGATGTGGCCAATCCTTGCAGCGGGATCCGGTCGCTCTTCGCCCTGATGATGGTGAGCGCGCTTTACGGGCAGCTGACGCTGGAGAAGGCGTGGCAGAAGTGGGCGATGTTCCTGATTTCCCCGGCCTTGGCGGTGGCGGGAAACTTTGCCCGAATGCTCATGCTGACTTTCGGCACGATCCTCCTGGGCAGCGGGGTGGCGATCGGCACGGAGGAGAATCCCACGACCTATCACATGGCGGCCGGATTCTTTGTGTTCGTGGTGGCGTTGGGCGGGATGGTGGCGGTGGGATGGATTTTGCAGGGGGGCCTCGCCAAGGCGTGGAAGAAACGGAACACGCCGGTGGAGATGCCGGAGGCCGCGAAGCCGTGAGCGTGGCCACCGAAGCCCCCAAGGTGGAGAGCCCCGCGGCCAGGCCGCCGCCCCGGCCGGGCACGCCGCTGCGGATCGCCGCTTTGGTGGTTTTAGGCGGAGCCACCGCCGCCCTTTGTCTGCTGACACCGTCGCCCAACACCGCGCCGCTGGGAGGAGTGATCATGGCTTTGCCGGAGCGGATCGGAAATTTCACCGGCCAGGTGATCGCGGCCACGCCGGGGGAGCTGGCGATCCTGCCGAAGGACACCGAGATCGTGCGGCGGGAGTATCTGGATCCGGCCGGAGACCGGATCATGGCCTCGATCGTGTTGAGCGGGGGGGAGAAGCGCAGTATTCATCGTCCGGAAGTGTGTTTACCGGCGCAGGGATGGAGCATGCGCGGCGGCAAGGTGGAGAGGCTGACCCTGGCCGATGGCAACGATTTGGATGTGATGAACCTGAGTCTGGTGCGGGACGTGGAGGTGGGCCCGGGAGACCGGCGGCAACTGTACGCCAATTATCTCTACTGGTTTGTGGGCAAGGATATCAGCACACCCCACCATTGGAACCGGGTGTTCCTGACGAGCTACGACCGGATCACGAAGAACCTGAACCACCGGTGGGCCTATGTGATCGTGATGTCGATTATCACGGAGGGGTTCCTGCCCAACGGAAAGAATGAGACGCAAACGGTGCAGATGCTGAAGGAGTTCACTGCGGAAATCGCCCCATCTTTCATGCGAAAAGAAACCTTTTCCTCCACGGAGTGATTTCCGCCTTGCGAGGACGGGGGCGGGGCGGGATGCTCATCCTTTGGTCAACCAGGAAAGGAAAACTCCCCGCATGAACCACCTCCGTAAAATCACCTTTGCCGCCCTGATGATCGGCCTGACCCTGCCGGCCTTGGCCGAGGATCTTGACAAACTGGTCCCGGACGCCGCGGAGATCTTTGGCCGCTTTAAGCGGGAGGATCAGATCAACATGGGCCTCGTGAAGGACGCCAAGGGGATTGTGATCCTGAATTACACGGGATTTGCGATCGGCATCGGCGGAACGGGCGGGGACGGCATCTTAATGGCGCGCAAGGACGACGGCAGCTGGACCGGACCCTGTGCCATCACCACCGACGGCGGAAACATCGGCATCAAGGTGGGGGGAAGCGACAATGATGTGGTGCTGCTCCTGATGAAAGCGGGGGTGGTCAACCGCTGGGCCAAGGGGGATCACTTCGCCAGTGCGGCAGCTTCCGCGGTGCTGGGGCCGAAGGGAGCGGACGCGGTGGACGCGAGCATGCGGGACCGCGACTTCAACGCCTACGTTTGGAACAAAGGCGCGGAGCTGGGCGTGAGCTTTGGCGGCTTTGACGTGAACATCAACGACGAGGCCAACGCCGACTATTACGACAAGCCGGCCATCTCGGCCGAAGACATTATCAGCGGCAAGGTGGCGGTGCCGGAAGGCAAGAAAGAGGCCATCAGCCGCCTGTACGACCTTTTGAAATAGACCCAGGAGATAAAAACCCATCGCATGAAACACCTAGCCCTCACGTTCGCCTCGGCCCTCGCGGTGCTCGCGCCGTGGAGCCAGGCCCAAAACTCGGACTCCCTTAACCTTGCCGGCGACCAGGCGGACAGCATGAACAAGCTGGATGACCTGGCCGGGCGAGCCCAAAAGAGACTGGAATATATTCTGACCAACTTGGGTGATCTGCAGGCAGGCAATAATGCCAAGAAGGCTTTCGATGAGTTCAAGGACAACCTCGAGGATCTCAAGGACATCCGGAGCGACATCAAGGACCGGGCGGAAAAGGTGCGGGACCTGCAGGGAACCCGGATCGCGGCTTGGACAAAAGAGGTGTCGGGGATGAACGACAAGGACATGCGGAAATTGACCAACGACCAGCTCGATCAGGCCAAGGCCGATTTCGACGCCTTGGACAAACAGATGCGTGAGGTGGGAGGCGATGCCAACGACCTGACCGCGCTCCTCGATGACCTAAAGAAGTATTTCGATTCGTCCTATTCGGCCGATTCGGTGAAGACGGCGGGCCCGATGATCGACAAGGCGCGGACGGGCGGGCGGGAGATGCAGAAGTCGGTCGATGCCCTGCGGGACACTCTTTATAAAAACAAGAAAGAGGTGAAGGGCACCGTTAACCAGTAACCCCAGATCCGGTTTTAGCCCAAGGGCGAGATCACCAAGGTGATCTCGCCCTTGGTGTTTTCACCGAATTTCGCCGCCGCCTCAGCCGGGGTGCCGACGAAGACCTCCTCAAACTTTTTGGTCAGCTCCCGGCAGACGGCGATCCGGGCTGCGGCGGGCAACATTTCGGTGGCCTCGGCCAAGGTGCGGGTGATTCGATGGGGGGATTCGAAATAGATGGAGGTGTGGTTGCGGCCGGCGGCGGCGGCGAGCTCTTTTTTGCGTGGGCCGGACTTGGGGGGGAGAAAGCCGCCGAAATAAAAAGGCAGGGCAGGCAGGCCGCTGGCGACGAGGGCGTGGAGGACAGCCGAGGGACCGGGGATGACTTCCATGGGAAGATTTTCCCGGCGGGCGGCCCGGATGATTCGTTCGCCGGGATCGGAGATGCCGGGCATGCCGCCGTCGGTCACGAGGGCGACGGTTTGGCCGGCGCGCAGGCGGTCGAGGAGAGAGGATTCGCGGGAGGCTTCGTTGAATTTCTGGTAGCTGAGAAAAGGTTTCTTCAGGCCGAGATGTTGGAGGAGCAGGCCGGTGCGGCGGGTGTCCTCGGCGGCGACCAGGTCGGCGGCGGCGAGGGCTTCGCGGGCGCGGGGGGAAAGATCGGAGAGATTGCCGATGGGGGTGCCGATGATGATCAAGCGGCCAAGATTCATTTTCGCATGCGAGTTGGGATGAGGGGGAAGGGATTTTCAGGTTTGCTGGGTCCGGCCTTGGTCGCTGCCGCGCTTGGACTCGAACCAAGAACACCCACATCCAGAGTGTGGTGTGCTACCAATTGCACCACGCGGCAATCATTGAAGATTAACCAGTTCGAGCGACAGGAGCAAGAAACGGTCGCTAGTGGCGCGTACCAGGGGGCGAGTGGAGTTCGACGGTGCGGGTGGGGAAGGCGAACTGGAAGCCGGCCTGGTCGCAGGCTTCGCGGACGACCAGGTGGGCGGCGGTGCTATCGCGCACGAACCCGGCGCCGTCGCGATAGGAAGTGCGGAGGGTGAAGCGGATCTTCTGGGCGCTGTCCCCGAACTCGAAAAACCGGCCCTCCGGGTCGCAGCCGGGGAACTTTTTTGCAAGGGCGGCACAAACCGCGCGGATTGCCTCCTCCAGTTTTGGGCGCTGGTAGTCGTAGAGCAGGCCCACTTCCACGGACAAAAGGGAGAGGCCTTCATTGGAGGTAAGGCGGCGGACGGGGAAGTTGACGAGCTGGTTGTTCGGGATGGTGAGGCTTTCCCCGGAAAGGGCCTCGAGGCGGATACTGCGGAGGCCGCGTTCCCGGACAAAGCCGTCGTATTTCTCGAAGGCGATCCGGTCGCCGGTGCGGAAGATGCGGTCGGCCAGGATTTCAAAATACCCGAGCACGTTGGCGAGGGTGTCCTTGGAGGCAAGGGCAAGGGCGCCGCCGAGAAAGCCGGCGGCGGTGAGCAGGCCCAGAACCTTGATGCCGAGGTTGTCGAGGATGATGACCGCGGCGATAAAGAGAATGACCCCCCGGAAGATCCGGGTCATCACCTTGTGGACCTCGGCGTCGGTGGCGAGTTCCTCGGAGAAAAAGCTTTTGCGGGCAAGGCCCACCAGCAGATCCGCCGTACGGATGGAGGCACCCACGGCTACGATGATCATGAGGAGCCGATAGAGGCTGCTTTTCAGCGGCCAGAACCAGGCCGGCAGATGGGTGAGGACATCCAGGCCGCGGTCCAGCGCGGTGTAGAAGATGGCGGAACCGATCGGCCAGCGCAGGGCGTAGAGCCAGTCGGTCAGGCCGCCGGGATATTTCCCGCGCAGCCAGCCCATGCCCAGGCGTGCGGCGAAGAAACCAAGGAGCCCGACAGCGATGATGCCCGAGCAGACGGCGATTTGTTCCAGGGTGAGATGGCGGGCGGCCTGGGCAAGGCTGAGGGCAGCCTGATCGGGGGGAGGCGCCACCGGCCAAAGGGCGGGGGAGTTGGTGGGGGTCACTTCGTCCAAAGGCGCCAGGCGGCGTAGAGCAGGAAGACGGCAAAGGCGCGACGGGCGATCATTTCGGGAACTTTTTGGATCAAATACGAGCCGGCGACCGCCCCGATCATGCCGGTGACGGCGCAGGCGAAGACGATTTTCCAATCGACGGTGTTCAGTTTCCAGCTGGTGGCGGTGCCGGCCAGGCTGATGGGGATAATGAGGGCCAGGGAGGTGCCGACGGCGACGTGGTAGGGAACCCCGCAGAGCAGGATGAGGGCGGGAACGACGATGGTGCCGCCGCCGATGCCGAACCAACCCGCGGAGAGGCCGGCCAGCAAGCCGATGCCGGCGTAAAGGAGGGTTTGGCTCACCACAGGATGCACTTTTTCCCTGCTGGATGGGCTTGGCAAGCTGGATTCAGGTGGTTGCGCAGGCTTGCCAAAGGAGAAAGGTTGCCCTTACCTCACCCTTCTATGGTTACACAATTTGCCACTCTTTTGTCTGTCCTGATGGCGGTGGTCCTAGCGGGCTGCGCGGTGAAGGACCCCACCCATCCGCGTTTTGTCGTGGCCGAAGGTCGCGGCATCAAGATCACCCGGGCCCAGGTGGATGCCGAGGTGGACCGGGCGCTGACCAATTTCAATCTCTCCCGGGACAAAGTGCCGCCCCCCCAACTGGCTTCCCTGGAAACCAACATTCTCAACCAGATGATCAATCGCCAAGTGGCGTTGGCTGAGGCGCGTAAGTCGCCCATGACCAATGCGGTCACCCAGGCCAAGGAGCAGCTGGAGCGGATGAAGAAGAATTTCCCCACGCCCGAGGCGTTTCAAGAGCAGCTGGCCAAGGCCAAGACCACCGAGGCCGAGATGTTGAAGGAGATCGAGCAGAAAATGGAGGTTGATCACCTGATGCGGACCCGAGTGGAGCCCAGCCTGTCGTCACCTTCGGATGAGGAGGTGAAAAAGTTTTACGGTGAGAACCCCAAGCTGTGGCAGCGCAATGAGACGGTGCGCGCCCAGCACGTGCTGGTCAAGATGGAGGCTGGCGCCGACGCCGCCACCAAGGCCGAGAAAAAGAAGGCCGCGGAAGCCGCGTTAAGCCGGGTGAACAAGGGGGAGCCCTTCGAAAAAGTGGCGCAGGAAGTTTCCGACGATCCCGGGAGCAAAGCGCGGGGCGGGGAACTGCCGCCGTTCAGCAAGGGTCAGATGACGCCCAAGTTTGAGGAGGTGGCTTTCAGCACCGCCCCCGGAAAGGTCAGTAAAGTTTTTGAAACGCCCTTTGGTTTCCACTTCCTGAAAGTGAAGGCCAAGGATGCGGCCAAGACCCTCAAGCTGGAGGAGGTGAAGAATGAAATTTCCGCCCACCTCCGCCGGCTCAAGCAGGGTGAAGCCACGCGGCTGCTGTTGGAGGATCTCCGCAAGGAGGCGAACGTCAAAATCCTGCTGCCGCCCCCTGCGGCTCCCGCGCCCGTCACGGCGGCGACGCCGCCGGTGCAGGCCCCGCCTGTGCCGCCGAGCGAGCCTGCCAAGAATTAAGGCAACCGGGTCCGCCCGGATGAGCTCCTCCCGGTCCGCCTCTTCCGGCCCACCGGAGCCTTTTAAGCCGAAGTTTGATGCGCAAGGCCTGATGGCCGCCGTGGCGGTGGATGCCGACAACGGCGAGGTGCTTATGACCGCCTATATGAACCGCGAGGCGCTCGAGGCGACCCGAAAGACGCAACGAGCCACGTTTTACAGCCGCTCCCGCAAAAAACTGTGGGTGAAGGGTGAGACCTCCGGAAACTTTCTGGCGGTGGAGGAAATCCGCGTGGATTGCGACCAAGACTGTCTGGTGTTGCGGGTGAAGTTGCCCAAGGGCGGGGCGGCCTGCCACACGGGCGAGCGCAGCTGTTTTTACCGGAAGCTCACGCTGACGGGACCGGAAGAACTCGAGCGGTTGGCTTAGGGTGCGCGGCCGGCGGCGACCCGCACCAGATTGGCAAACACCTTTTCCTCCCGGCTCACGGCGGTTTTCAGGCCAGCCAGTTTGGTGATCACCAGCCCATCGGGAGATTCCAGGATCGCACCGAGCAAAAGGCTGGCGGGCGTGTCCTGAGCTGGGCCGCCGGGAACCCCACCCCGCATCGTGCCGGCAAGTTTCACGGTGGTAAGAGGCAGAGCGGTTCCTGCCGGCTTAAGAATCTCGGCTGGGGTTTCCGTGGAAAGGAACTGACCAATCCAGCGGTCGACGTTGGCCTGGACCGAGCCGCCGGAGCCGGCCGGGAAGCGGGTGAAGGTAATGATGAGAGGAACGCCGCCGGTTTTTTTCTCCAGCAGGGCGGCGCGCACTCCGTCCGCCGGGCGGGAGTAGTTCCAGCCTTCGGGACGATCAAAGCGGACCGAGCCGATCCGAAAGGCGACGGGCTGGGGCGGAGGTGTTTGGGCCGACAGCAGCGACGAAGCCACCAGCCAGGCGACGAGCAGGGAAGAAGATTTCATCCCTGCATCCGCCGGGTCCACTCGTCCAAAGCCACGGGGCGGCAGTGGAGAAGGCGGTCGTATTCCGTTTCGATGCGCGGTTTGCTCCAATCCGGATGGTTGGCTTTGAGGAATTGAAGCATCCAAGTGCGGGCGAGGTTGCGGTCCTGCGGGGTCAGGCGGGCGAATTCCCGGCGATAAAGCAGGCCGTTGAGACGGCTGAAGAAGGGGAGGCTGCCCATCAAACAGCGGTTTTGCGGAACCAGCCTGCCACGGCGCCGGCGAGGGACCCGAAAAGAAGGGTGAGAAGCAGAGCGCGGGGACCGCCGCCAACGAATTCGCGGTAGTAGGCGGGGGCATCCTCCACAAGCGGATAGGGGACGGCGGTAAAGACCGCTCCCGGGATGCTGTAGAGCAGACCGATGATCACCCCGGTGCGGACCCGATGACCGAAGTCGGGCAGGATCCCCACCAAAAGACCGATGGAGGTGTAGGTGAGAAAAAGACCGGCCGCGAATCCCGCGGCTGCGGTGAGGGGCAGACCCTGAAACCATGGACCGAGGGCGGTCAGGAGCCCGAAACCGGCTCCGGCAGTCACGGCGCGGCGGTCGATCTGCATCGGCTAACATTGCGCAGGATCCAAGGAAGACCAAAAGAAAAAAGCTTGCGTGAATTTTCAAATTTGCCGTCAGCCCAAGAAAAAAAATGGAACGAAACTCGACACCTATCGGGCGGGGCGGAGAAAATCCTTTCATGGAACGAGAGGTTTCCTGGATCGCAAGACGGGATGAGCTGGTGGCCAAGCTGGCCCAGCGGGCGGCCAGCTGTCCCGGTCTTTATCCGTTTCGGGAGGCAGCCGATTTTCTGCGCGTGGCGCAGGATCAGGCGGGTACGAATGCGGCGTCGGTTTGCGAGCTTTTGGAGGCGATGTGGCAACGGCCGGAGGAGGCGGTGCAGTTGAACGCCCAAAGTCTGATTCAGAGGGGCGGGGGGCTGAAAAAAGCGGAGAGCGAAAGCCAGCCCGCAAGAAAAGTCCTACCGCGAAGGCACAAAGGCCGTTGAGGGATGGACGGGGCGAAGCCAGCATCACCAACGCGGAACTTGATCCTTAAAAGTAAGTAAAAACCATTCAGGATTCGCTGGTCAACCGGGCACTGGGTGGTCAACTGGTAGTGCACCAGACTTATGGGAAATACTATTAGTCCGAATCCGAGTTCAACCGAACCTGAACTACCCTTGGGGACCGGAACCCCCACAGCCGGGAGTTCTTCAGGAGGACCGGAAGTGGTGGTAATCAAAGGCCCACCTCGGCCGCCGAATTACACATCCCCCTTGGAGTCTGAACAGGAGGAGAAAAACGAAATGAATGGATCCACCCCCGCCGCCCTTAACGTCAAACGCAGCATCGATCGCCAACGGAAGGAACAGCGAGCCGTTACCTCGATCCTCAGCGGAGTCGGCCTCGGGCTGCTCCTGATCATTGTCGGCTGTGCCTCTCTTTCCGCCTTTGGTGGCTACGTTCTCTGGAAGCAGATCCAACAGCAGAGTGTCACCGTCGCCCAGATGGAGCAGCAGCTCAACCAGGACTTGGCGAACCTGCAGGCGCGGGATGCGGAGCTGGCGAGCGGCCTGGAGTCGGCCGGGGCCCAGTTGGCCAAGCAATTGTCCTCCCTCGAGCAGATGAGGTCCCAGGTGAGCAGGCATGACAAGGATGTCGCCACCCTCAAGCAAAGGCTGTCGATGGTTGAAGGTGACTCCGCCGGCAAGCGGCGATAAGGACACCCGTGATCAGTCGGGTCGAGTTACGCCGCATCGCGCATGAATGGCGGACCCGCCTTCAGCGAGTCCAGCAGATCCTCCAACCCGGAGAGTGGGCGTTGGAGGATTGGAACCGTTTCGCCGGCGCGCTTACCCAAACGGTCAAGGCTTACGGCTCCACCTGGAAGGAAGGCGAAAGCACGTTTTGGGACGTGCGGTGGACCCTGCAGGATGGCGGGGAATTAATATGTCAAACGGAGCTTGCCGATGACGGCCGGCAGACCCTGGTGGTGGCCCAAACCGGGGGCTTTGCAGAGGGCTTGGACAACTACACATGGTTTTTTGGGGAGTTTGGGCAGACCGGGGACTTCTTGGGCAACCCTTATTGGGTGGATGGAACCTGGAAAGAGGCTCTCGCGATGATGATGCTACCCCAGCAGGCGGCCGCCGGCTTCTACCTGAGCGGGGGAAATGTCGCCCCGACCCCAATGATTGAGGCAAAGAGTTCTCACGCCTAAGCAACTCTTGCTTAGGCATTTAAGTTTTCTTGAAAATCCCCCGAAATCGGGCATACTAATCATAATTGAAAGGAGTACGGCGGGAGGTTTCCTGAAGGGCACGCGGATCCGATTTTCCTGATCGCAACGATCGACTCGGACCTTCGCACTGATGCCCTCATCCCGCAGACTAAATCGAGAGCCATAGAGACTCACGGGGTAGGACCCACGGGCGGTTTCACGACACTGCTCCACCTGCCCAAGCCGGACGCAGTTCGTTCCGGCCGGTTCCACGGGGCCCAGTCTTCCCGCCGACAGCAACCCATATGAGCTATGATGGATACCAAGGACGCCGCTCCAGCGGCGGTCCGCATGAACGCCGGCGCCGGCGTCACCACCGCCACGGGGGACGTGGCGGATTCCGCCACGAATCCCGCGGAGGCCA
>Ga0194115_10007412_pt1 | contig 10883 bp, 7 predicted proteins | sample TA2MahsurfametaG_3_FD_148656 | JGI IMG/M metagenome (GOLD analysis project Ga0194115, IMG submission 148656) | Freshwater microbial communities from Lake Tanganyika, Tanzania - TA2015002 Mahale S4 surface | ecosystem: Environmental > Aquatic > Freshwater > Lake | place: Tanzania: Lake Tanganyika... | reverse complement strand
TTTTCTTCTTCACGATTAGACTGTGGAGAAGGATCTCTACCAGTCAACACTACGTAGGCATTATGGCTAGGTACGTTGGTACCCTTCGCCATGCCGTTATTTACGACAACCGGTAGCCAAATAGTGACGGTTTCATTTCGGGGCTTTTTGTTTCTCTCGAAATGCCACATTGCGGTTGCCTTAGTCCTCTTCGTCACGCATCAACTATCTAGTTTTCACGATCGCAAACAGTTTTCGATCCTACCTTCCTTGGTAAGAAGATTAAATACAAGAGTGACGCAAAGATGGTTTTCTTTGTAGCACCGATTGCGGTTGTTGGGTATCGCCTTTACATGCAAAAAAAGGCTGAACGAGAGTCGCGAGAGCATCTCGACGAACCTGATGATGGTCATGCCCTCGCTACAGAAAGCACAACGCAGGACGACGAGGTCTCGGATTCGCCTCAAGATCACATCCATAAAGAACCGGTAGACTTTGTAAATCCGATGGAAAAATTCCGTAGTTTCTGCAAAAATCTTGAATCAAGACGGAAGGAGGCTGAACAGAAAATTCTGCAGCAGTTCGTCAAGGAGGCGATGAGAGACGATGAAAGAAAAACGGAGAATGTGCACACATCAGCCACGTTAACGGCGGATCCACCATGTATTGCCGATTCGCTGGAGATTCCAGGCAGTCATGGAGGCTCGGAATTGCCTAGTCAAGTTACCGATGAGATCATCAGTTCGATGGCGAGTATAGGCGAATGTGGTGGGTCGGATTTGCCTGTTCACGTTACCGGTGAAATCACGAACGACGTACGATCAGATTTCCCGATGAAGCGACGTCATTCGGCGCCGCCTCGAACCTCAAGCCCTATTCTTTCCCTTTATGATGTTTCGGGGTCGGGTATAGCGAGAACGAATCGGCTCAGAATCGCGTCGATCTAAGGGTAGATTGATGGCAAGGCCAAATGTGTAGTTTTCGGGATTGTAGGTGCTATAAATTAATGCAAGTTGTAACTCCAGTGTGGCTTCGTCCGTTCGGTACACTGTAGGAAAGGGTCTCGTACCGCTACCCCATTCTAGAAAGGATGTAATTCGGTACTAGAAGACTACAGTTATTCTGGCTACAGCTGAAAGGCATCAGGATTATCCACGGTAGGATGATGTTCCCATTATGGACCCATACACATCGAGACACTATCGAAAAGGGACGTTCGTGGTTTCAACAAGGGCCGGAGGTTCCAGGGCGGCAAGCGGCCAATTGAAGCTGACCCTACAACTCCGAGTTTTGGAAATGTCGAGCCTCAAACAGCTTCAAGAGATGTGTTGCTTGTCGCCAATGCACTTCACCAACGCAAGGCTTGAGCTTTCTTTCCACTAGTTCCACCAGGGGAGCATCATGTAGATCGCCATTTCGATGGCGTTCTGTGACTTCTACTACAATAGACTTTGCCCGGTCGCTAAGCTCTTCATCCGTTCCTTGTAAGTGCTTGAAAAGAATCTTCACAAACACCAAGAATCGCGCCCTTTGCGCGTCTGAACTCAAACGAGCTTTCGTCCTCGTAGTAGACTTGCACGACGACGTAGAGCCGAAAGACGAAGATGGGCTAACGGTTCTTCTTTTCTCGATCGACCGCACTGGAAGCCTAGTGTAGTCTGAACAATCCTCAGCTAAAGGTGACAAGGCCTGCTGTGCAGAATAGGTAGTTCTTGTTTCCCTTGATTGGACGGTCCATTGTAAATCCCAACCGTTGGTCATCCACGTATTGGGCGTATCACGATTCAGTGGGTCACTACTGGGTAATTCAGCTCTATATTGACTTAGCGAAGCCCGTAGATTTTGGTCAAGCGATTGATAATGATTTCGATCAGGTTGCGATGAAAATTCCTCGGACACATGAGTATATATCTCATCACAGGATGTTCTAGAGTCTAAGTCACACGCTGATTCACTGTCAACATCGGAGACAATTGAGGGTTCGGCACCATCCATGAAATCGCATCCACCATACGTCGGATGAATCCGTGAGAACTTCGTATCCATGTTAGAGAAGCAATGTGATTCCACCCAGAAGTACAACAACGAGACAGACGGATTGCTTCGGGCAAATCTGGTCTGCTTGTAAGGGTACCAAGGGTAGTATGGGCGTTGATGCTTTACCCACACAGTGCCGCAACCACTTCGCCGGAGTTTTTACTGCTTTGCCGGCTGCGGCTGCGGTATTTCGCCACTCTTTACTGGTCCGCTTTAGGTGTCGCAACTGGTATGTATGACTGTGATACACCATTCTTGCAAGAGGTTCGCTGACTGTGAAGTTCGGGCCCATCACGCAGACGTACGGTAAGTTCCACAAGCTCCCTCAACCCTATGCATAGAGACTGTTCAACGCAAACAGAAAAATTAAGAATTTACACGAAAGGCGAAACAGGTGTTCCAGGAATCGCGGCTAATTAACATCGCGGGTAATTATAGGAAACGTTCAGTGATACATACGTCTTCGAACTTCGCATACGATCGCTAACAGTAACACGTTGCCTTTTTTCGAGTCAAAAAATTGACTTATTCGACATTACTGTTAGAACCCATCTCGGTGTACACATCGTACCCCCGAGCATACCGATATTCGAAACCGCGAAACCCTGGCGTTCCATGGCATCATCGACGTGGCACGATTCAATGACGTCGTGTCGCATGTCATATAGTATGTGACATCCTTTTGTATTGCCCACCCTTAAATAAAGTACTTCGAAACCAGAATACCGCTTGCCATGAATTTGGTGTAGCAAAGGGATGCTTTGTCTGTTGTTGACGCAACTCGCGCATTTGCCAAGGCCACGGCGCGTTCTCGGCGGTCATCGACATCAACGGACGAAAGAAAGAATTTGGTTGCACACTGTCGTCTTCTCACAGTCACCCTCCAGACGCACGATAGCGTATTTCATCAAGCCAAGCCTTCTCCGCAGAAGAATCGATGTTGAAGTCCACGAGCATAGCCAGCAATGTGGCACGGCGCTGCCTCACTCGTTCAAGGAAGCACGAACGATGCATGGCGTCAAAAAGAACAGTGAACCTACAGGCTCCGTCGACCGTGATGACGCGGGTTTCTGGGATTGATTTTGAACCGACCGGTATCGTTCCCACTCGACGATCACCGGCTGGTTGGAGCAAAACAATGGCATCTTCTGCCATCTATATACCGTCGGACGATGAGATGGACTTGCATGAAGCGGATTCGGCGTCTTCAGGGGTCAAGGCTGTGTCGTCGTCCGACATGACATTAGAAGAGGTACACATGGATGCACTGGGAGATTTGGCAGTCATGAGGTGCACGCCGCTCAGCCTGAAGGACATGTACAAGTACGCAGTCGACTTTTCAAACTCCGAACAGCGTTTGCGAAACGCCCAGTTTCTCCACAAGGAATTGCCCATTCGGATGGCTCATCGCGCCTACGATCTGTTGACGCTACCAACTGGCCTTCGCCGGTCGGCCCCTATTCGTCAGGTTGCCCATATCTACCTCCAGTACCTGAAAAAATTCCAGGAGTTTCCGGTGCCCACAACTGCTCAAGAAGAGGCAGAGTTTACCGAAATGTTGACCACGGTCGTACTGAATCGTAGCTCTGTCCCGAACTCGATTGCCAAGGGCGTCGATGAGTGGTTCCAGATGCACGCAGAGTCGATTAGTGATGGTCCGGAAAAGGATAGGCAAATTCAAGAAATGGAAGACGCGCTTTATCGCTTCTTCACGGCACGGACAGGGCTTCGCTTTCTCACAGAACATCACATATTGAGTAGCCCTTCTCGACGAGAGAACTGTGCTTCGGTACGAAGATCACAGTCGAGTTTTATGGACGAAGAGGATGTTGATACAGACTTTTTGGGATGCATTCAGACCGACTGCGATCCCAGTAAGGAGGTCAGAAAGGTAGCTTCCAAGATCAAGCGACAAACAGAGGACTATTACGGTTGGTGCCCAGAGATACAAATTATCGATTCAACCCGAAAAAGTGATTCCAAATTCACCTATGTCCCGCATCACCTACATTATATGGTCGGAGAACTCATAAAGAATTCGTGTCGCGCAACCTTGAGGAGGTAAGTTATGGTCTCGGTACAATCAATTCTATCAGGAATTAGCTACAGACGAAGTGAGACTTACCACGCTGCCATGTCCGTTGCCATCCCAGATATAGGGAGTCAAATCAAACACAGCCCATGCAGCCGATTCGTGTTGTGATTGTCAAGGGTGATGAGGATGTAACAATAAAGATTGCCGATCGAGGTGGTGGTATTCCTAGGTCGAAAATGAAGAAAGTATGGAGCTTTGCGCATTCGACAGCGGGCGACGATGAAGATTCTTCAGATTTTGGTGTGAACGCGATAACGGGGACTCAGCTCCGTGGATTTGGTCTTCCATTGGCTCGAGTATACGCTAGATATCTGGGGGGTGACTTAACACTCAAATCGATGGAGGGATATGGTGTAGATGCTTATCTCCACCTCCCCCGCCTCGGGGACGCATGTGAGAACTTGCCGCTAGAGGTACGATATAGCCCTGGGGAACTCAACTCGAATGCACCACGAAAGATTTCGACTTGAAAGTAGCACAGGAACCTTTTTCTACGCATGCAGCACTCTCATTTTTTCATGAGCAACGATACTGAATCATACTAAGTTGCACCTAAGTTTTAGCTTTCGATTTCTCCCAACCATGTCGTATGTAGAAGCTTCGGGGCTACCTTTGTTGTAGCGAATTCCTTTCCGCAGTCAGAAGAGTCACTGTCTGATGAGTCTGCTTCATGAGGGGCAGCCGCAACTGCCACAGTTCCGAGCCACGTTGCGTGCAAACTCCTTCGGCTCGATCTCTCGATTGGGCGCGCCATTAGATCCTGAAAAAATGACTTAACTTCCTCATGAGACGAGCCTTCCTTAATTGCATCTGTGCTTCGCGAAAGTCGCAACGACGTGTTTGCAAAATTCCCATCCCGATTGTCGAAGTCTGTTTCAAGTTCTTGTTCCGTTTCGAGGCCAGGATCCGAAGCAGATCTTTGTAGTTCGAATCCTCTCAGCTCCGAACTCAATTCAACTGCACTTCCACGTCGCTTGACTTCTTCACGCTCGGCAAGCGACAATGATGGCTGTTGAATTTTTGACCCTACTACAGAGCGAGAAAAACTGGATGGATCCGCAACATCCGACCTACTATCCTGGACGCCATCCCTGGGTAACGTATTCTCCTTTAGGGGCAAGTCGAGTGGCCCGACTGGATCCAATCCATTCTGAATTCGAAGCTTTGCAAGACGCTCTTGTACTCTCCCATGCACATCATATTTGTCCCTCCGAATATCGTCGTCTCCTCCGTCACTGCGATTTCCTGTCATCGCGGGTAGCATTCCTGGTGAATCGAGGATATCATCGTAGGCATGGTTGCTCCCATCTTCACAGTCCTCGCGCTGCGAAGCATCACAGCGATTGGAACCCCGTAGGGCACCATATGAGCCTTCGCTGTGATCCTGGTCGTCGATGAGGTCACGCATCCCTCGAACAATCTTCAACTTGTCCCTCACCATCCCCATAGCGATTGTCTTTTCCATCCTGTTCACTGCAGCTATGTCTTCTTTCACCTGATCCTTCAGAAGACGTAATTCATACGACAATGGGCGAAGGTCTAGATCATACAGCTCGCTTTCATCCCAATCATAATTCTGACGTTCGACCTTCGTACCGCGAGGGGTAGGCATCTGATCGCCAACTTCAATTCGAGCTATTTTTTCCAATAACCTCATGGTTCTTGGATCCTTTTCGCCAAAAGCATTCCATCGGATGCCAAGTGCAACACGGTAGTGATCCAAAGCCTCCCTTTTCTTCTTCAGGGCCAAGTTGACATCTCCCATATTCGATATGACAGTAGCAACATCCGGATGATTCATCCCGAGATTTCCTTGCATGATTTTCATGGCTTCGTCATAAGCGGGCATAGCGTTGTCAAATTCTTTCTTCAAGTAGTACACACTTCCAATATTGTTCAGTGTTTTTCCAACGCTGAGAGAGTCACTTCCAAGAATTTTGCGCTTGATTCGCAAAGATTTCTTGTATGCCGCCATTGTCTCGTCAGGTGTAGCCTCTCCTGCTCGTTGTCGCAAATATCCGATGTTGTTGATACTCGTAGCCATACTAACAAGCAGCTTGGGGTCCATGTCTCTGTCACGGCTTTCAATATTCTTGCTTTCCTCTGCTTCATCGAACAAATCGTCTGCCTCTTCCATCATCGAATGGAATGTTAGTCGTTTCAGCTTGAGAGCTTCCATGTATGCTTCCATCGCCTTATCGTAGTGGCCCTTTTCGAAATATTCATTTCCTCGATTATCCAGTGCAGCCGCCGCTTTTGAAATTCGTTCGGTTTCCCTATTCGCGGAGTTCTGTCTTTCAATCTCATCCGGCGTCAACATGGGGACTTCCGTATTAGAGGTCGTCAGGGATGATTTCTCCAATCGGCCTGTGCGTGGCAAATTTAACGTAGCCACCTGGAGTTGAGCGTTTTTTCCAAGTTTTCGTTGGATCGTTGACGTTGAAGTGGCAGTGGTTTCATCTTCGCTGTCGTATGAAACGGATCCCTGAACTGTGAGGGCTGCGCGACCCGAATTCTGGCCGAGGTTAAACTTGTGATGATGTTTCAAGTCTCCATGATCACTTCCGTCAATAGTCTGACTTCCCTGAGTCTGTGATGTATCATGACTGTTTTTTGACCTGAAATGAGCCACTCGTTCTGTATGGGGCGCGGAGTGGTCATTCGATCGCTCAGTCTTGGAATGACTATCATGTCCTACCTTAGCGCTTAGTTTGCGTTCTGGTACCAGCTGTTTCGAAGGATCCCTCGTCCGCACATCGCTTCGACTCTTCTTGAGTGTGCGAACGGATGATCCTTTCAAGTGTTGGGGACAATTTGGACTCTCAACGTCGGGCTCCGACGTATGCGATGTGCCTACCGATAGTGCTTCCGTTTTGTGTTTAGTATGGATCGCCCTCTTCTTGTTCCTTCTTTCTTTCAATTTCTGGAAAAGCGATGCCATAATTCTACCGATTCTTTATCACCCGCACACTGCACCAGGTTTCCAATAGTAGATGCAGCTGTAGTGGCGAGTGAGGTCATTCACTGTCACTTTCAAACTGCTTGGTCTTAGGTGGTAGTTGGAGATGGGCTTCCGAAGCCACCAAAAGCTCCTCGCAATAGGCGACCCAGGAATAAATTGGCGACTGGTCGTCCCCCAAGTTCAAACATTACTAGTCTTGGTCTGTCCACCCTCCCAAAGGTGACAGTGAGCCGCATGGTTCTTTGTCCCACCTTGTCAATTCGTCGTAACGGATCAATTATGGGCATAGACTTGGTACATAACGACAAAGATAGTCATGCTCGAGAATAGAATGACCGGGCTACCGCCACTACGACTCAACTGATTAAACCTGATGGAATTGTCAAAAACGGACACCGCTGTGGGTTTGTATATATCACATAGGTAAGACAGATAGGTACTGCGATAGTTAACCACGCCAAGATACCGGTAGGAGGTGCAATCCCTGACTACATGGGCGCTTCAATTGCTATCGGTAATGAACACGCCCAAGGCAAAGCAAGGACTTTTGTCAAAATGCCTAAATCGAAATTCATTTTGAGTCTTGACTATAGAAACTCTTTGATCGTAGCCCCCCTACATAGTACGATACGGTCTTTCAGGTCCAGGTTCTTAGCTCCAAACTTGCTACTATCCACATTCAAAAGCTGCAGGTTCGAGTCAAGAAAATCCTTGAATCTAGCGATGGATAGCCTTGGCGACAGACCATGCTGCAAGAGCATCATGATCGATTCCGTTGGGGCTTGATCGAGGAAGGAACCAACTTCATCCTCTTGCTTATCATCAAGTTGTAGAAATTCAATCGTTGGTGATTCGTCTTCTGTGCCAGCACGGTCTGTTTTGTACTCACAGACTACCCCCACAGATAGTCCGACTATGATTCCATAGTGCGCATTCATGCCTTGGAAATAGCCGGGACTCCTCGTACGTTGGTTATTATCGTAGGGCAATATCCACACACCACCTCGACGCAACTCGTTCCAGACCATTGACGGTAACAGTGTCTGTATAGACATCATTTCACAGTCCAGTCCACATACGTCGATCGCAAGTCTCAAAAGATGATGAGCATCGAAAAGTTCCCCATCAGTCGTATATCCACGAGTCTGAGCTTCTTCCAACAAAGAAGGAAGGGGGTGGGTGGAATCATCATCCTGCTCACTCATGTCTCTACGCGAAAAATAATATTCTCTGACCATTCGAAGTGCTGCCAAACCACATGAGGGTCCAATCTGAGCTTGCCATGGAATGGGATGTAGAAAGTATTTCCAGTGGAGTAGATGTTGTTGTGTTGTTGAGGCTTCTTGATTCTGAACTTTGGCCCAAAACTCTTTCAACTCTTGAAGTCTATCCGACGTGGTAATGCTTTGTGATTGTACCTGCTCCACAAGACGTTTGCGCATCCATATATCTTTGCTGGGGTTGGCGTCATCGGTATTACTAATATGTGGGGCCAGCATGATGGTTTCTGTCATCTTCGATTTGGTTGGTAATGACGATTCGCCTTGGTGGTTCTGACGACTTTTTCGATGGAGAAGGGCCTCCAAACCTTCCACCTGTAATCCATCTAATGCCCTTAGACAGTCTCTCTTTAGGGAGACCCGTTGACACTCTTGATATCCAAGTTTTTCATAGAATGGAATCGCTGTTGTCGTCCACAAGTACATGTAATGGTATCCCAACCTCTTGGCCTCCTCTTCTAATAATTGCATCAGAGACGTTCCGAGTCGTCGTCCTCGAATGATTGAATCGATGACAACAAATGTAATTGCTGCCGCCCTACCACCTGCATTCTCAAAACACTCTGTCAGTCGGCCATGTCCCGCACAAATCGAACCGTCCTTGATCAAAAGATAGCTGCAGGGTAGGGTGTAGGGACCGTCGGAGGCGGTGAGACTATCTTGTATAATCTTTTCCCGGTACGAAGATATGTGATCTTCTCCATTCAACTGTCTCGGCCACTGACTCTCCAGAAAGTGACATGCCTGGTCGACCCATTTTTCGGGTACAGAGTGGTCGGATCCTTGGGTGTCGTCGTCAGGTACTCGGACGATTCTCACAATTTCGACCGAATCTCCAATCGTTCCTACTGTCCTAACCGCAAGGCGTTTTGATAGAGTTACATCAGGGGTGACAGTGACTGTCTCTTCATTGGTTAATGAATGCATGATTCATGGTCTCGCTATTCACTGTCAAATATACACAGACATGCAACCATACAGCGACACCTTGGTATGATGTTTCCATCAAATGCCCGCGTCTGCATCGGAGTATACAAGGCGAAAAGGCCCTGGTCATTTCTTAGTCACGAGCATTTTTCAATCCCGCGAGTCATCGTCACTGTCACAGTCCCAGTAGTCAGTATCACAAAGCTCGCTTTTTGAGAAAGCCGTCGTCCTTTTGCTACACCATTGCACCCCCCAAAGACATCAGAGAAAGGTGCGAGAGTGAGAGCTATTCCACGTCGCCTGTGTTTCTCCCTGCAATGCGATCCAATGGTCGAACCCCTTGCAACACCGAGTCCATCGGGACAACCTACCCAACTGAATATATCTGAAAGTTTTATCCAAGCCGAATTAGTGGAAGAATTACATACCTTCGATGCGATATCAGCACTTGCACTGAATCTTGTCTTGATCGGGTGTCTACTCTTGACGTATACTGTAAAGAAATTTCGGATTTATTCATTACCAGAATCAGCTGGGGCTCTGTTACTAGGGATGATTATTGGGGGGATCGTCCGACTGACGACAGATGATATGACACTCTTTGTATTCGTAAGTTTGTGGGAGAAAACATTCGGAAGTTTGGGATATGACTGATTACAGTTAACAAAAAATGAACTATCCACCCTCTCAAAAATGTTTCCGCCTTCTTACCCCCACCATCACACATGTCCAAAGTCTCCCGAAGTCTTCTTCTTCGTCCTGTTACCACCGATAATATTTGAAGCAGGATATTCATTAGATCGAAAAGGATTTTTTGAGAATATTGGTGCGATTACGATCTTTGCCTTCTTTGGGACGATCATTAGTACCTTCACAGTGGGGACGTTATGTTTCTATGCTGCCAAGGTGGGGATGATTAGTGGGATTGATAAGGAAAATCCCATGGAATCATTGATTTTCGGGTCCCTCATTTCCTCTGTCGATCCAGTCGCGACGTTAAGTATCATGGGGAATGCTGATCTACGAGTGGATCCATTACTATATTCATTAGTATTTGGGGAATCAGTATTGAATGATGCGATTGCGATTGCCCTCTTCAAAACATTCTTTCAATATTATAAACCTGAAGGACCGAATTGGCGGGAATCACGGATTCCAACCGCATTATTAAATTTCGTCGTCATTACGGGACTATCGATATTAGTCGGTGTCGGTCTTGGACTTGCCGCTAGTTGGTTATACCGACATTTGGATCTCAAGCAGTACCCACGTCTTGAAACGTCATTACTTCTCTGCTTTTGCTATCTATGCTATGCAACCGCGGAAGCAATTTCCCTAAGTGGCATCATGGCACTCTTCTTTCAGGGTGTTGTCCTATCACATTACAACTCATACAATCTGAGTGAGTGCGCTCATGTGGCGAGTGAACAAATCTTTTCAACCTTTGCGACGTTGACGGAAACAATTGTCTTTGTATACATGGGAATGGGTGTCTTCACGGGACGGTTTGAAACATTTCATTTTACGTTTTCGGTTATTGCATTCTTTGCTTGTGTCGTTGGTAGGATATTGAATATCGTACCGTTATCCTGTCTGGCCAATC
>Ga0194115_10007411_pt1 | contig 10883 bp, 8 predicted proteins | sample TA2MahsurfametaG_3_FD_148656 | JGI IMG/M metagenome (GOLD analysis project Ga0194115, IMG submission 148656) | Freshwater microbial communities from Lake Tanganyika, Tanzania - TA2015002 Mahale S4 surface | ecosystem: Environmental > Aquatic > Freshwater > Lake | place: Tanzania: Lake Tanganyika... | reverse complement strand
ATAATATTTTTCATTTTCTATATTATCAAATCCCCAGAATATAGATATTGGAGTTGTTCCTCCTCCTTTAAATATTTCTTGTTTTGTTTCTGTAAAATATGTATTATCTATATATTTTAGATAGGAAGTATATAACCCTTTAACATCTATATATTTAGCTTCTCCAATAAGTACCTGGTCTGTAATATTACCAGTTGAATCTATTTGTTGTGATTCAGGATCAGCAGATTTAGTAACAATAAAGCTTTTAAAAAAATCCTCTAAAGTACCATTTAATGGTATAATAGCTGGAAGGGAAAATGGTGAATTATTAACTGTAAAATCCACTTTAGGTGTACTTAAAAATGAATTAGCTTTATCAGTTTCTATCTTTCTTAATTCTAAATCTATTTTAACAGATTCAGATAATGTTTCTCCTGTTGCTGTTATAGCTCGTGTACTTTCAGAAACGGCGAAACTATCACTTACATATCTTTTTCTCTCATTTTCTGTTATTTCATTTTTTGCATCTTCAAGTGCTTTTTTATCTTTAGCTGCTTTTACTTTATCAAAAATAAATATTTCAAAGAACTTAGAATCAAATAGAACTTTCTCATTAGTACTTGGATTAACCACAACACCTATATCACCACTTGTTTTAGGAAAATTTGGTAATAATTCTGTTTCACTAAATTTTGATAATCCTTTTCTATATGATGGATTATAATATGGACTTTTAAATCCTATATCTTCTTTAACTTGAAAACTTCTGATCCAGTTTCTTAAATAAGCATCAAAATCTAATATATTACTTCCTATACCATTGAAAACTTTAGTAATTTCATTATATGTTACATTAATTTTAATAGGTGATTTTTTATTAATTGATAAAAGATGATAAGTAAGATAAACCATATAATCAGCCATAGCATATTTTAGATAACTAACTGTTTTTAATGCTGATGTTATAGTTGTAATAATTTTTTTTAAATCATTTTTTGGAATACCTGGATAAGGATAATCATTATTATTTAATAAACAAACTTGAGTTATAATATTTGTAATCCAATCATTTCCTTTTAAAGCATGACTTTGTTTTGTTATAATAAAACCAATATTTTTATTATGGTAATCTTTAGGTAAAATATTTTTATTAATTCTAAAAATCTGTCCTGTAACAAATCCACTTATACCATCTAATGTTATTTCAAGTTCAAAAGGAATTAATGCTTTAAAGTCAATATTATCACCATTAATTTGATAATGAACTGATTTTAATAAACTGTTAGCATTAATAATTTCCTCTTCTTGAGGAACACGAGTTATTTTAAATGATATTGGCTTATTTTGCCATATATTTGTACCTAAAACTTTACGTTTAATATAATTAGATAATGATAAAATATTAATTGCTATTTTATAATAATAAGATACAGATCCTGGGTATGTTTTATCATAAATTGTTATAGATTTATCAGTATTTGTGGTGTCATATTGTATGTCTCCTATAATTCTATCTTTTAATCCTCTATTAAAAGCAGTTTGAGTAGAACTATAAATATCTCCAACATTATTATAACCAGATGAAGCAGCTCCAATACTTATCATTGTTGATTGTTCAGAAAATATTCGTGAGTTAATTTTTACATCACGGCAAATACTTTTTAAACCAATTAAATCAAAAATAAATTTATTATCTTTATCACCATTTTTATCTGTTTTACTTTCTAAATAGTGAGCATCAATAATTTGAACTATATTTCTATTAGTGTAAATAGTAAAATTATTAATACCTCCTAAAGCTAAATTAACATTTTCCATTATTGATGTTAGTAAATCAATAATAGATACACCATCACCTGTATTATACAATTGTCTATAAACATCTATAATTTTTTGAACAGATATACAAATATTACCTAAAACTCCTGTAAAGGAATTATTTTTATTAATAATATCAGGCAATTGAAGTGGTTTTTTATTTCTAACTTTATTAGACCAAACTGAGTAAACTTCTGGATCAAAGCCATTTATATCATCATCTGTTATAAATTTAGCTTTGTTATTGCGTATTAAACATGTTGTTGGATCTATTGATACTGTATCTTCACTTATTAAAAAAGGTGTTTTATATGGTAAAATAATATCAATTATATTATTTTTATTTTCATTTTTAAAAATAAAAAATGTATTTAAAATAGCTATAAAAGAATCTAATGTTATATATTCTATAGCTGAACCATTAGTACCACCATCAATTGGTCTAATATAAAATCCTCCATTATTATTAAATTGAATATCAAACTCATTTATAGGCTCAATATCACCAACTTCATCTGGATTATATCTTTTTAATTTCATACTCTTCACTCTTTTAATAATATCATCTCCAACTGATTTTATTGTTTCTCTAATTTTTTGTTGTTGAGCTTGATCTTGAGTTGGATCTGTCTTTATAATAGGAGTACCATCAGGATTAAATATTGTTGTATTAAATTGTCCTTGTTTAGCTGTTATTTCTGAGTCATTAATATAACCTATAAGATTTAAAAATATTTTTTCAAAATAACTAATTGATGGTTTTTGTTCAGCTTCATTTATTAATGTTGTAATTTGTTCATTTGTGTTACTACCAATAATTATATTTGGATTAGCGCTAGCTTTAATTGTTTCTAAAACTTCACCTCTAGATATTAATGTTGTTGAACATTCATAACCACCATTAGACATTAATTGCCATGAAAAGTTTTTAACATAACCTAACATAGCATCATAATTACCATAGTATTTTCCAACTAAAGTATCTATTCTATCATAAATGTTTTGTTCTGTTAATCCTTCTTCAAAAGCATTTATACCAGTAGAAAAATTTTCTATTGTTATATCATTATAATCTGGAGTTTCGTTAATGTTTCTACCTAATGGATGTTTTAAATACTGAGACCATCCCCATTCTAGTAAGCATGTATAACCTGGTCTCATGTAAAGAATTTCTAATTCTTCTAATTGATGTCTATCCCAAGCATAAAATCTGACAGTAGCCTCTCTTAAAGAACCATAAGCAGATATATTAATAATATTGGCTGATTCAATACCTGGCATTGGTCTAATACCATATAATCTATCTACTGTGTTCTTTTTAGGGTCAGCTGATATTTTATCTAATTCACTACCATAAACTGTTCCTGTTTTATTAATTCCAACTCCTGATCTTAAGTCTTTATTATTGAATAAAGTTCCTCCTTCTAAAACATATTTTTTAGCTAATTGATTACCTTTATATCTTCCATCATCAATCCATTCTCCATTTTTGAAAACTTTTGAGTCATAATTTACAAATGAAGATAATTTAATCCAAGCATTTTTACCAGCTACATAGCGTAAAAATTTATTGTCTCTAGGTGTTATACCAGCTTTATATATTGGATTACCTTTAGGATCTTTTTCTCTAGAATTTCCCCATTGTGAAACTACAGTTTCACGAGCTTTTAGTTGGGCAGCTATAATTGGGTTAAGTGTATTTTTAAATATAGACATAACACGTTTTAACTATTTAAATTTTCAAAATCAGTTAAAATTTGATTAATATTATTTGGTATTCTTAATTGAAAACCAAGTGTTGGATATAATGAATCATTAGGTAAATCTGGGTTAGCTATTTGTATAATCCACCATAATGTTGGGTCTCCATAAAATTGATATGCTAGATTATCTAATCTATCACCAAAAATAGTGCTTAAAAAAATATCATTTTCTGATAAAGGAATATCTGGATAACGTGTTGAAGCACGATATCTAGTAACTTTAGGATATTGGACAGTTGGTTGAGTCTGAATTATTAGATTATTATCATAGCGTTCCATGATAATAAATATTAAGCAGACAAGTATTTATTTTTAGATTCATTTGGTGTAATGAATGGAGTCTCATTAAATTTATCAGATTTTACTTTTCTAGGTAAGAAATCATGTATAGGTTTAAAGGATAAATTTACTTTAAAATGTTTAGGTACTTCATATTGGTCAGTATCTAAAGCTATCTCCCAATGATGATCTAATATTCCTGATAATTTAATATCAGTAAATATTCCTGGTTGCCTATATAAATAATCACCAACAGTTAAATAGCCTATATTACCTCTCATTTTATTAAAATTATTGTAATCAGGCGCAAATGCTGATAGCAGATAATTTAATTTTTGATATATTGGTTTCATTTCTTCTGGTGAATGGGCAAATATTGTAAAATCAACAGTTATATCTCTTGTGAATCCATTATAAACATAAAACTCTTCACCACGACCCATATAACGATAAGCATCCCATTTAGCATTCATATTATCATTAAAATCATTAATATAAGCTCTAAAAGCTAAAACATCAGTTTTTTGTGTGGATGAATCATTATCTAAAAATTCAATTCTAAATTTAATTATATCTTTGGCAAATTTTCCATCAACTTTATTCTTATAATTAGTTAATATTTCAGAGGATAATTTTTTATCATTATAATTTTGATAAAAAATACCATCATCCTTAATATCTATGACATTAATAGAGTCAACTTTATGGGTTGTTTTAATATTATTAGGACCAAATTTACTAGTTGATACACCTACTCTTGATTGAATATTATTTGTTTTGTAAAGAGGATGATTATAAATATCAAAATCAAAATTTGGTATTTGTATGGCTTCAGCCTCTGCTTCTAATTTATCAGCGTTAATATTTAATTGGTTAGATATTGGTGTTAATGTGGAGCTTATTTTACCAACAGCACCTCCACTTAATTTTTTAGCCATTTCACGATTAAAAAGTGCTTTGGATTTTAATTGTATAACTTCATTCTGTTGAGAAGATATAAAACCACTGCTAGTTATTGTTCTATACCCATCAATATAAGATGATATATCTTTATATGATAGTGTTGATTCAGTTGGATTATCAGTTTTTACACTAGTAGTATAAATTTGAGTTTTTCCTATACCATAAACTGAAGCAGCTCCACCACTATATTCTTGTAATAAAGTAGGTGTTGTGTTTCCTGGAGTTATTGTTTTTATTTTATTTAGGTATCCAATTAATCTATTTCTGTTTTTATCTTTTTTATCATTTTCTAAAACAATTTTTTCATAATTATAACCTTTAATGTTACTTAAACTATCACCTTCTAAAAATCCAACTCCTCCAACAGGTAAAATACCATGTCTAATAATATGACCACCTAAAGCATTTAAAGGAACTTGAGCTAATGTGTTTATACCTAAATTATATAATCTAGTATTATTATTACTTAATGTTATAAATTTTTCAGGTGTTTCTAATTTAGGATTTGAGCGTTGTAAACCAACTTGTTTAATTAAAAATAAAACACCTTTACCGCTAAAATAAAATTTACCTATACGAGCTGTGTCTTTAATTGATGCTAACCCAACATTTAAAACACCACCTCTAATAAGACCATCATCAAATGATTTAAATTGATTTAAATCTTTAGGTATTTCAGGTTTATTAGCAAATGGCCTATTATAATACTGAGCTAGGTTGCTAAAATTATTATCTAATGTTATAAATGGCATTAGTATCTACCTTCTTTAGGTCCTTTATCTTTATAAACATTACCAACAGGTAGTCCACTAGCATCTAATCTTGATGGTGATACAAAAGTTGTAAATCTACCTTTACCATATTTTCTACCAGTTAGTAAATCTTGAGATGATTTTAATATATTATTTTGAGATTTAGCTTGAATATCAGATGTAGTCATTTGTCCTACATTTTCAAATGATGGTTGGTTTTTACCTTGTAAACCTAATTGGCTAAAATCTAATCTTTTCTCAAGTGTGAATCCAGTACTTGTTGATGAAATAAATTGAGATTTAATTCCAGAATTAGATGATCCTAAAGTATTAACATATTGTTTAGGAGTAACGCCATTTAAATCTAAAGTAGATGGAGCAACTCTAGTTCTATTAGAAGAAGATCCATATATTCTTCCAGATTTTAAATCTTGAGAAGATACTAATTGATTATTTTTAGCTAAAGCTTGGATATTAGATGAAGCACGTTGTCCTTCATTTTCAAAAGTTGGACCTAATTGTCCTTTTAAACCTAATAAACCTGTTTTTAATTTTTCAAATAAAGCCATGATGTTTTGTTTTATATAAATATTATTAACTTGTAGCTAATTTACTATTAGCTGAAAACATATTTGTATTTGTATTTATTCTACCTATGTCTTCATTATTAATTGTTAATTTAAGATCACGAGTAGATAATTGTTCTAATAAATCTTGTGTTCTTTTCTCTTGTTCAATTCTAGCAGCTTTTTCAGCGTCTTCTTTTTCTCTAGTAGCTTTCATTTCACTTATTAATCCAAATATTCCACCTGCTAGAGCACCAATACCAGCTCCTATTGGTCCAAACATCATGCCTATACCTGCACCTGTAGCTGCTCCACCTAATGTTCCAACAGCTGTTCTAGCACCACCTGCTTCCATGCCTGATGCTACCATATTTAATCCCATACCAGCCATTCCTACTCCTAATCCTATACCCATGTTTCTCATAGCCATAGCTCCTTGAGCTTGTTGGGCAGCTAAAACTTGAGCATTTGATACATATCTACCATTGGCGCCAATATATCTTCCAGCGGCATTTTGAGTAATTCCCCCAGGTAAAGCACCTCCTGTAAATCCAAGTCCAGGTGTAAAACCTGTTCTACTTCCCATTCCTCCAATAGCTCCTTGCATACGAACAATCATTGGATTTAAATCAGTACCTTTAGGACCCATAAGTAATCCTCTACCAAAACCAACTAAACCTCTTATAGCTAATATTAAAGCAGGAGCAGCTAAAAGAACAGTTCCTAAAGCACTACCTAATCCACCACCAGTCATTTTTCCAAAAACACCAAATATACTTTCAGTAAATTTAAGTCCTTTTTCTAAAAGATTATATATTGTCTTCATTGGACCAGCAGCTATTCTGGCTAGTATATCTCTGATTTTTAAGAATGTATCTTTTTGTAATTCAGCTAAACTTCTTTGTTCAAGTTCTTGTCTAATACTATCTTCTACTTTAATTCCTTTTTCATTTGCCAAACGTAAAGCTTCAGTTGCTGATTTAGATATGTCAACTCCTAGCTTAGCTTCAAGATCTCTTTTACGGAGCATATCTCCCATCTCACTAACAGACATTCCAAATACATCAGCGTAAGCCTTTCTTTGAATAACATTCATTTTTTCAAACTGATGAATATTACCTACTTGAGTAGCTAACTCATTCATTAATTCAACTTGGTTACCTGATAAAGCAGCTGCTCTTGCTTTTTCTACATTTATAGCTTTACCAGTTAATAATTCTGCTTTTAATTCATTTTCAATTGATGTTTCAAAATTAAGTAATGATTCACCAATCTTATCTACTTGTTCTAATGTTAATCCTAATCTATCAGCTTGCATTACAGCAGCTGTCATAGCAGTGACATTACCTTTAAACTTAGTTAATATTTCACCACTAACTGAACTTACTTTTTGTAATATTTTTTGAGTACTTAATGTACCACCAAATTGTCTTTTTTGTTCATTAGATATTCTAACAACTGTGTTTAAAACATTTTCATTTGTTTGTCCTGTTTGTCTAGCTAAAGAAGCTATACTAGCATTTTGCTCAGCACTTATACCATAAAATGTAGATAATCTTTCGGCTGTGATGGCTTCTTTATCTGTAAAATCAACAGACATACCAAGAGCTTCATTTAATTTAGCTTTACCTGCTAATATTCTAGAGTCAGTTACAAAGGCATCTCTTTGATTAGCAGCATAAGCAGCTGCTCTTTGATATATAGCTTCAGATTGTTCTTTACTTATACCTAATTGCTTAGCTTGATCAACTATTCTTTGGTTAACACCACCATATAAATCAAAAAACTTTTTAATTAAAGCTATTTGAGCTGTTAATAATACTAAAGGATCAGTTAATTTTTTAGCTGCTAATCCAAATGTAGCTGATAATCCAGCTCCAAAAGCGGCAAATGTATTTTTAGTTTCAGCTGCTTTTTTATTTATAGCTTCTGTAACTTTTTCAGCGTCAACTAACTTACTAAGAAGAGGTAATTTAGCTATATCACCAAATATCTTACCTGATAAACCAGCTGCTTTTTCTATTTTTTTAGCTTCTATAGCTTGTTTTTCTAATTCAGCTCTTTGTTGTTTAGTGAAATCTAAAGAGTCAGCTTGTATTCTTAATTCTTCTTGACTTAATTGTACTCCTTTAGCTTGGAGTAATTCATATTTTCTTTTATTAAGAAGTTCTTGTCTATCTATATCAGCTATTTGTTTCTGAATGTCTTTAGACTTGATAGAGCCTATTCTTAACTTTTCTTCATTATCTAAGAAGTTTAAAGAGTTTTTAGCTAATGAATTATAACTTTTAGCTAAATCTTTAGCTAACGCAGCTGCTGCTGGTAAATCATCTTCAGATATTTCTTTATGAGATTTAGCAAACTTAGCCATGCTGGTGGCCATTGATTGGAATGCATCTTCCATTGCTAATGAAAGTTCTTCCATTCGTTCCAGCCTTCTTAACTCTTCAGGAGTTGGTGTTGTTGCCATTTATGCTAGTTTATACCGTGTATAAATATGAGAAGAGCACCTATTTTTTAGGCGCTCTTGCTTTAAATGCGAAATCTGGTATAGGTGGTCGATCTTTTAATTTTTTACCAGGTTGTGGTGTTTCTGTACCACTGTTTAGATTGAATTTTTTATTCATTTCTTCCTGTTGTTTTTCAATCATTTCACCTAATTTTTGTAAATAATAACGCCTATATCTTATAGGCATATTATATACTTCATCATGTGTGAATCCACCTTGGCTATGGTAACAAAGTAATAATACTTCGTCTAATACTATTTTTTTATAATCAGGCGTCAGGCCAAAAAAAGTTAATCCCAATTGGTAAATCAACGCCCTCCACTACGTCGCCGTTGGATTTAACAACATTAACTTTTAAATTAATATCTGGCATGATTTTATTGATATGTTCACGTAATGCTTTAACATCACGAGCTAACATATTTTCACAAAACTCTCTAACAGAAGCTGAATCAGTTTCTCCATTAACAGCTATAATAGTATGTTTTAAACGGGTTGTGATATCATATGAACTTTGAGCATTTACTTTTTCTAAACCTTTAATTTCTTTATCTATTTTTTGCTCATCACCATGAGTCAATAATTTAAATGTGACTACAACTTTAGAAAATGGTAATTGAAAATTAAATTCATTTTTACCTTTAGTATACAATGATTCATCAATTACTTTAGCATCAAGTACTGTTAAGTCAGCTGTAGCTCTTTCAGTTTTACCTGTGGTTGGATCTGTCCATAAAAAGTCATAATCTTTACCATAACCTAAAATACGAGCGGCAATTAAAATAGCGTTTTTATCACCATTAAGCAATTCATTATAATCAATTGGTGTAACAATCATTGATTGTAATAATTTATCAATAACTGTACCTTGACGAATAAAGTTAGCATTAGATAGAATATCTTCTTCCTTTGCTGTCATGTACTTCATTTCTATAACACCTTTAGATAACAGAGATGATTCTGGATAAATTAGGCCTTTAGATGGTAAATCAATTTGCTCAGTAGGAAACTTATGTTTTTGTTGCTCCATAACGTTTATTTTGTTTTATATATATAAATATACAAAGATAAAAAAAGCCATCCAAAAGGATAGCTCTTAATATTTGTATTATGTTTAAATTAATAATTCAAGATACAATAATCCATAGCAATTGTAGTAGTGATTGTAACATAAGCTTCTTGAGCCCAATCATATTCACCAAAGTTAGCTTCTTTACAATAAGCACCTTTAATAATCCATTCACCTACTACATCACCTACTGGTCCTAAAATATCTAAACGTAAGTCTTTTTTATAAAAATCAGAGTAACCATCACGACCAGTTACTGATTCATGAGCCAAACGAGCCCATTCCATTATAGCTTGAGCACCACTTGGAGTTACAGCATCATATAATTCTAAAGTCATATCATTCCATCTAACTTTACCTTTTACTTTACGGTAAACATTGATATGATCTAACACAATCTCACCAGCATTAAATGATGGAGTTGAAGCTTTTTTAACTAAATAAGATGGAATACCATCAATATAAACTAAAAAGCGATTCTGAACTTTTGGTTCAAACGCTGTGAACATTATTTCTGTAGGATCTAATACTGCCATTGTATTGTTATTTAATATAAATATTAATAATTGTTATTTCTGCGTAACTGGTTTAACTGTAAGTGGATTTTCTTTAGTTCCAGCAGTTGGTTTTTTATCCTTATCATCAAGATCTGATTGCATCTTGTTTAAGTAATTTAAAACCATTTTATAGTTTGGATTACTATCAAGTCCACTTAATTGAGAACCTTTTTTGCTTTGTAACCACTTAGCTATAGCTTCTAATACTCTAGAAAAATCTTTAACATTAGTAACAGCTGAGGCTAGCTTAGTTAATGACGAAGTCACACTGCTAACTGCACTGTCTGCTCCAGCGTCATCTTTAAATTCTTGTAATTTTTTGTTTTCCATTTTTTTACTTTATACTTTTATTAACTTCCAAATTCTACACCAGTTGGTAAGATATTGAAATCTAATAAGATAAATTCAGCTGTACGAGTTGGTTGTAAGAAAATTTGTCCTACTAATTGATTACGATCAATTACATCTGGAGTATTATTTGTTTCATCCATTACTACTTTAAAAGCAAATAAACCTTGACGTTGTTGTACACTTTCTAAATATGGAGTAACTTGAGATAAGAAACGGTTTCTTGTTACAGTTGTATTTTGTTCAAATATTAATGTTTTAGCTACATTACCAATA
>Ga0194115_10007410_pt1 | contig 10884 bp, 14 predicted proteins | sample TA2MahsurfametaG_3_FD_148656 | JGI IMG/M metagenome (GOLD analysis project Ga0194115, IMG submission 148656) | Freshwater microbial communities from Lake Tanganyika, Tanzania - TA2015002 Mahale S4 surface | ecosystem: Environmental > Aquatic > Freshwater > Lake | place: Tanzania: Lake... | reverse complement strand
CCTACTTTTGGTCGCCCTTGCATCTTGCAGTCCAGCTCAGCACATGGAGGCTCCGATAGAGTTAGATGTAGAGAGTCCATCATATTGTCAAACCAACCCTGAAGGGTTTGGTGGGAAGCCGTTAAGCAGTGAAACTCCCGAAGAGAATGTGTTCTTCTATGAACTTACGATCGACGGAACTGATACCGAAACGGCAATCTCAGAGTTAGAAGTACGGATCGCCGACTATTTACTATCGGAAAGCTCTCTTTTCGATATCTGTACAAGGAAACTTCAGGCAGTTAAATCCCGAGGCGTTCGGCATCTCCAACAGGGTGGAGCAGTGGCAATAACGACTCGGCCAGATGATTTCGTATATGAGGATGGTATGTTGATAGTGCTGATGGGCTTCATATTCACAGTAACCTGATGATGAGTCAAAATGACTTACCTTTCTCTTCTCTAGTTGAATGTTCAACCGGCAGTACGCCTGCTGAGGGACAATCTTGCGTCGTGGTGGAAGGCGCATATACTATCTACTTTGCAGAAGGCTCCGTTGACAACAGTGCCGTTATGATGCGAATGAACGACGCAGTAAGAGAAAGTATGGATAGTGGAGAATTCGCTGGAGGGGATATTAACAGCGTCGTTTGGGTTGAGAGTCCACAACCGAATAGTGCAGGTGCTGTTAAGGACTCATCGGAAACCATCCGGTCAACACCTGACGACGGCGTAGAGAGTATGCCCATCATCGTCGGTGCCTCTGTGGGAGGTTTGGCGGCTATTGCATTGATAGCCTTCTATCGTCGGCGTAGTCTCAAGGCTCAAGAAGAAGATACCTTCATGACGCCTGCTGACGGTAGCTCTAGCTATGCATATTAATTGGGAGGATCTTGCGCGTCCATAAGTTTGTAAGTCTTAGAACTACTATACTCTACGCCGCTTCGACCCCAACACTTTGCTGCGTGACACAGAACTCATACCTAATCCTTGACCAGACCGTACTCTTCACAGGACATAATCGGGATGATGTTCGAGCATCGATTACCTGGCATCGATCGGATCCGTTGCCTATCTATTGTTTCAACTCGTTTCGTATGACGATGTAGGCCGAGTGAAAGAAAATTAGCGCATTCTACGATCTTTATCCGGTCGTCTGCAGCTTCATACATGTAGACTCACTTAGCATGCCACATTTTAGCTCGTCGCCTCACTACGAACACTTCTCATGACAGAGTTGGTTGATCGCCGAAATAGGTCGAGCCGGCGTCATGGTCTCGATGTCTACGTTTGTATACAATCGTGCCTATTGCTGCCACAACGACGCCCGCTGCTACCAAAGCACCCACCAAGACTCCAGTACCATTGTTGCCCACCTGCGAATTGTCCTGATCGGTCGTTTCCGAACCGTCGACATGTTTCGAAATTTCAGTATAGCTGACGCGAGCAACCTCGGGGGAGACGTTGTCAAAGTCACCATCATCCATCTTGGACTTAATGGCTGCCTTGATAAAATCCTGCATCGCATCGGCGCTTTCCTCGTCAGTGGCATAGACCGAGAGAGCCCCGCTAACTACGACGCACTCATTTCCATCTTCGACAGAACCGCACACGACTGAGAGCACAGTCATGTCTTTGTGAGAAAGAGAGACTCTGAGAACTGGATACCGCGCTGATGCCAGAGTCCCCACTTACCATCATCCAGGATCAAATCATCAGGATTTAATGTCACTCCTGTCACGTCCAGTCGTCTTGAGTTGCGTAGCATCCGTCGGATCGCGAAGTTGGAGCATTCCGGGAATACTGCTTCTAGAATGCTATCAGTCACCGCAACCTCAACAAGAGGAATGATATCGTTTTCAATCTCGGTAGCAGTAGCACTGGCTTCGAGTTCATATCCAAATTCGATCGTTCGGAACACTTCTTGGTCTACGTCACCAAAGAATCCTGAAGTGGTGGTACATCCTGGGGGGGATGCCGGGCTTTTGGATGGTTCGGACGGCGAGGCTGCTGGAGAAGTACTTGGTACATCCGACGAGGTTGATGGCGACAAGGGAGAGGTGGTTGGCGGAATCGTTCTCGCGGATGTTGGAAGGGGCGTGGGCGATGGGATCGGAACGGCTGTTGAATACATATCAGACATGATGAGTGTCGTGATGTGGTCGCAAATAGGGCGATGTCAGATGATGATGTAGATCTCACACGTAGAAAATTTCCCCAAGAAAACAAACGAGGAGTTTTACATTAGGAGACTTTACCTGTGGGTGACGCCGTCACGATGAATTTCGGAGATTCCACATCTTGTTCATCTGGTAAATCAACGTGTGGTTCCCCGCCTGGTAAATCAAAGCGTGGTTCCGCGGCAGAACTACCGGTACATAGGAAGAAGAGAGTGAAGATTCCATATTGCAGTTTCATGGTTGAGAGTTATTGATGGTAAACGAGTATGAAAGACTTTTTGGAAGGAGAGAGTTGTCAAGAGAAAGAACCAAGACCAGCAGGGAATGGGGAAAATATATAGGAAAACCGCGAAGAATGGAAACTTGTGAACGATCCGAGGACTTCTTGGTAGCCGTTGTCGACGTTCTCGTGGAGTGTCTGTGGGACACGAAAAATGAGGCCCATTTAAGGGTAGTCTAAGGCGCACTTTCACGTGGTTCCAAAATAATTATTCATACCTGAATATCTATAAACGTAGAAAATCACGTAACGCCCACATGATCCAGTCGCGCCTGCCACTTCTCGGACCAATCGTGACTTCATACAGAACCGTGATCGATACATAGATATGGACCGTATCTAGAGTCTCGTGGAGAGAAAAAGTCTCCGCCGCATCTTATTGACAGTGATATGGATTTCCCTCCAAGGCTCCCCATGTGATGGTCAAATCTCCATTGTGTCTACCATGACCATTTGGAATCAATCGTCTTGCGTGGAAGAAACAAACGACGTTGATTGAAGTTCCACTAGTGAAGTAGATACCAAATCTTTATCATCATCACCACGGCGGTACTATGATTGCCACGGGATCTCAACCGCCTGTTTCGGTTCTTGCTCCTAAGATAGATCAGATCACGGAGCTCCAGGATAGTGTCGGTACGTCGTCGATCGTAGAAGATTTCTTTATTTTGTCAGCTGGAAAATAGAATGCTTGCTCACTCATTTCTACCGGATTGAATTTTTTGTCCCTACAGACAGGTAGGACAGGATAGAGTTTTGTCGAATCGGAGTTTGCTTTGTTTTTCTAATCTTCCAATTTTGATCGTAGCTTATCTCTGGCAATGTTCGAAGCATTAAGAGGACTTCGTGATGCAGTCGCACCAGAATCAGGGAATTTAGGTGGGATGGCGGGTAATACGACTGGGAATGAAACGAATGAATCATCTGAACCAGATATTGAAGATATGTGGCAATCCTATCGAAGTGGTGATGCCGAAATCGTCGCCATGGTTAAAAAGGTAACGACGGCTATACCTCAGAAACGAGAAGACTTTGTTCGTATCCATGCTAAGATGGAGATGGAAAAGGATGTTGAACTTGTGAAGAAATTAGCAGAGACAGTTTTAGAGAAAAGTGCGAATATTGATATCCGAGTATCGAATTTACCTGGAATGCATCGGACACGGAATCAACAAATGTCACGGATTGAAGAATTATTACATAAAAATCATGAGGTATCAGAACGGCTTCAGGAGGCATATGACAAGGTATCCCAACGACGGGACTTAGTACGGAAATTTGTCAAAGACCTTACATGTGAAGCACTTGGAATAGAAGAGGGAACGAATTAAAGTCGTCTCCACAAAGATTGGGGGACCACATCGGGAAAGATGTGGTCATAGCATTTTGTTTGTTTGAGAGAAAGTGTTCATCACACGCTATAGTATGATGTCGAAATAGGACCAATTCGAATGACACTCTAGAATACGCCAAGTGACTGTAACCTACTCTAACTTACTGCTAGCAATCTACTGTCTTCAAACATCATATAATTCAATTTTCTTGGATTGACTATTCTATCTGACTATGGAACCTCGGCGGCTACTTTTTTTCTCGTCATATTAGCTAGACGGACTAATGAAGAAGTCGTAATCACTGCGGGTGATGCGAGAACTAAGAAGCTGTAGTAAACTAAGAACGAATGTATATGTTTGAGTTGCACCGAATGCAATATTTGTAAAGCTTAGTTCTGAGATATAGAAATCTCTATTGTCTTGTGGGAATGTGGGCGATCACATCGTGCAGATATGATACAACGAGTGAACGGTCCCATTGTGGAAACGATTTATGGTTTGGATTCATAACCTGGATTGAAGTCACGATAGTCAATCTGACAGAATCCCAAAAATGACGGAGAATACATACGTCTAGTTGACACGCTGGACTAGCGACTCCAAGGAAAAGTTTACTGCAACATCATATACATACGATCGGATCTTTTGTCACGGTAACTTCCATAGCACTGAACTACAAGAGGTGTCCAAGACTACGCCAGTTCTTGCCATAGTCCCCCGTCATCCTTCACGCTCAAAACATCCGGATACGCAAGTTAACAATCACCTCATCAAAATCTATCCAATGAGTATTCCACCAGGTCAAGATGTGGGTCAAGGGCAAGGAACGACGGAAACGCGACAACCATTAGATTTGAAGAAACTTGCCTCTTGGATGTCTACTGATATTCCCCTTCACAACTTCCTCGGTGATAGTCCCTTGTATGGTTTGCTGAAAAAATCGGATACCGATACGATTCAACAAGCAATGGAGTTACGTCAATTTGGATTTGGACAATCGAATCCAACATATTTATTATCCTTCCCTCATTTCGATGTCAAATTAGTCCTACGGAAGAAACCAAATAAAGTCGCCCATGCATCGGCACATGCACTTCATCGAGAATTTCGGGTATTGCAGGCGCTTCAACGACATAATGTATTACATCCAGATGACAATGTCCCTACTCCAATCGTATACTCCTATTGTAAGGATGATCAGGTCATCGGAGCGGAATTCTATCTGATGGAATACGTCCAAGGAAGAATTTTTACAGATGCTTCTATGCCAGGAATTTCAAAGTCAGATCGACGAAGAGCTATAGAAGATGTGACACGAGTCCTTGCTAGTATCCATAAGGTGAATATTACGACTGTTGGGTTGGAAAATTTTGGCAAGCAGGGAGGAAAATTCGTCCAACGACAGATCGGTCGACTCTTTGATGTATCGAAGAAACAATCTGAATTATCTGGTGATCCAGCCCCAGAAATTGAACGACTTGCCCAACAACTGACAAAGTATGCATCTCATTGTCCTAATCGTTTCGGCCTGCTCCATGGTACGAGATTTTTGTTCGTGATCCTTGGAGGGGTTTATGGTTTGACAAAATCGCTATTTGTTTTCTAACTCCCACGAGAATTCGGTTTCTTTGTCCCCTTTAGGAGATTTTAAGATCGATAATATGATCTTCCATCCCAGTGAACCACGTGTCATTGCAGTTTTAGATTGGGAACTTAGCACACTTGGTGATGCCCTGTGTGATGTTGCGAATTTGTCCATGATGTATTTCATCCCCAGTCGGAATACGATTGGGATATCTGGTATTGCCGGACTGGACCTTGACGAGTATGGTATCCCATCAAGGATACAACTTCTTCGAATGTACGGCAAAAAGATGGGCAGTACAGAATCGACTGTTCGAGAGACAGAAGACTGGAGCAATTTCTATCTTTCCTTTCTCTTCTTCAAAAATTGCGTCATCGTTCAAGGCGTGGCACAACGAGCCAAGGCAGGAGTAGCCAGTAGCCGTCAAGCACATAGTGTCGGCAAGCTATTACCCCGTCTTGCTGGAATGTCGCAACACTTCATCGATATGTACCAAACACAGCAATCATTGAGTAGGATCTAAATGCAAAGATCTCCCTACTATACAATGGGTCTTAGGCTCTATTTCTGTCTGTGCGACGATGTTCTCCAATCTCGACCTTTCGGCTCCGATCCTTGCGGGGGAGTGCGTGACACCAGCTGGCTGGAATATCGTACGAACTACGCGAACCATCCGACATCTCCCTATCACCCATGGTTTGGAATCGAGGGTTTTTTTCCAACTCGTCCACTACCTCCGGCAAGACGTCGCAAACTCGCCTGACTATACGTGGCGTCACCATCCCACGTTGTCGGCATTCCGTAAAGGCACGTTGAGTCCACATGGCCTGACTTTCCCCATCCGGTATCAATCTTGCGCAGGCCCGAAGGAAGTACTCATATGTAGTGCTATTTGGATTTTGTTGATCGTTGTTTTGATGCAGAGCCTTGAAAGCCGCAACAGCAATCTTAAAACCTCTCATGTCTGTAGAAGGTTTTGATCTAGCGGCTGCAAGAATCAACTGAAGCAAGATTGAACAAGGTGAGCCACCCGTGCCGGACATAGATACGTCCGAACAGAACGAAGCTTACCGCATTGTACGAATGGATGTTCGGCTTACAAGACTTGTCGCCTTGTTCATAAGCTCTTTTCATCCTGGAAAACATGCTTAGTGCCAGTGTTCCCATTTCGACGGTATCCACCGTTGAGTAGGCGAACAAAAGTCTGTTGTAGATGCGAACGTCTGGAGCTCCAGCCCCTTGTATGTCGTACTCTCGAACGAGCTCCATATCAGCGACGATCTGTTCTGCTTTCTCGATGCTAGTCTTGCTACGCTGTCTGACGTAGCCACTGATTGCTGCAGAACACAGCTCACGGTCTAGCCTGTCGATTGTTCCTGCGTTCGATAGACTCCTAGCACGCTTGTAAACATCCTCAAGCATTTGGATGGAGTCGGGTGTGCCGCTGCGTGCAAGAACCTCGCACACGAGCCGATAGCTGTCAAGCCCTGGAGCCGATTCGTCATTTACGCCCCGATGACTCTCAAGCCACAAAAGAAGATCATAAACTTGTCCGCCGGCGTCAATATCGTGGCTCCCTACATTTCTGTAGGCGGACAGAATCTCGTCAAATAGCTGCGTTTCCGGTGACGAAATTCCCCTGTCGTACATTCCCATCAACTGCTTGACCATTTCATCGAGCAGATCCACGGAGAGAGGAGTCCTCACAGAAGCAAGAGCTTTCGACAGGGATGAGTACGACATGGTATCTGGCAATGTATCAAACTGTTCATCAGCCAGACGGGACATCAACCTAAATGTAAGCCAAGCTTCATGAGCACAGCCTCTGGCTGCAAAGCTGTCCAGGACAAGGTTCATGCCGCCTGTGCTAAGGTCGACAATATCTGGGTTTTTCCGTGCTACTTCGACGGTTCGTTCCAGAAGTTCCACAGCAAGAATAGCAGCATCATCCTTGTTGGAACCTAGAACGGTGCGAATCATTGTGACCAATAAACGAGATTCCAACTTGTCTTTGGAGTTCCCCTGCTTCAATCGTTCCAGTATCCTGTAGTAGATGTCGACTGCTTGCTCTAGCAGGACCGGACCTGATGATCGTGTCAAGGATGCGACGACAGCCGAAAAGAGACGGACTGTCGGAGGTGGAAGGAGACCCTCATCCGAACGTTTTTCGTAGGCTTCCAGGAGCTGGAGACTCGTTCGCCCCGGAGTATGAACAGATATACCCAACGCATCAAAGGCCAAGAGATACAAAGTCTGGGACGGAAGAAACCGCCCCGGGACTTCCTCACTCAAACGTTCCATGTCCTTTATGAGGTCGATGATCCGTTGCGCACACTCAGGCTTCCGACTACGGACCCATAAACGGGCGACAGCCTCGAAAACCCACGCGTCGACGTGTCGTTCCGCAGGATGTACACTACCCTCCCGATATCTGGCAATAATTGCGCTAAGAATTTGCTGTGATCGCTCCAGTGCTTCATCGCTGAATATCGTGCACTGTGACCAAGCAGTAATACATGCTCCCATACTTATGACATTGGCCCCAAATGCAGCCTCAAGTTCCTGTAACACGCGATCCGCTTTCTCTGCGTTTTTGTTTCGGCAGTATCCATTTAGCACTGAGCACGAATCAGCGTGAGATGTCGGTTCTTCTCAGTGGGGTACGCGAATTCCAAACTTACACGACTGATACACGAAAGCATCGGGATGGTCGAGTGCTCTCATCATTTCCTCGGCCTCTCTCAATCTTTTTTCAGATCGATCATTCACTTTGGTCCTTATCGCTAAGTTGAGAGTACGGGATTAGTTCCTGAGATCTGCAAATTCAGATTTCCCTTCAATCAAGCCGCCTGACCTACCTGCAGTTGTAACGTAGATGCTGGGTTTCATCTTGTTTCGTTCCATCATTGAAAGATATCGATCCACCTTTTCGGATAGCCCGCCGGCATATTGAAAATTCACCTTTGAGTAAGCAGAGAATAACAACGTGAACATTTGCTCCAAAGGAACGTAATCAAGGTCACCTGTCTCCTCAAACTTCGCCTGTAGTTGGTCGATACACTCTTCCATTATATGGATGGCCTGCATGTTACCCCGATTTTCAGACGCGAACTTTATGACGGGCAACACAGAAGAAACACCAGGCTTGCCTTGGCTTTCTGGCCGTCCAAACTCTTCGTAATCTGCTACCTGTTGCTTCAGTACGGTGTACATTTTGTTGAGTGCCGTCATCCCTGTATATGATTTCTGTTGACACATCATGGTCGCATGATACGTCCTTTCGGTCGGCATCATCTCAAGATTTTCTTCGGAAAGAAAATCCCGTCCCATTTTCCTTAGAATCGTCATCGAAATACTGCCGGCTGTTGGATCAGATTCCTTGGCAGATGACGACGAAAGAGCCTCGAGGTACAGAGTGTATGTTTCTGCGTCTGGTGCATCGTCTGGAGATCTGGTCATGGCGAAATTATCCTCCATTTTCTCAATCCATTCCATAGCCTTGTCTAAGTCTCCAGCAGCTAGCCACGCCTTTACGATACCACGGATCATAAAGGCGTTGGCATGATATCCCGGATTGAATGTTTCGTATCTCAACGCAGCCTCTTTGCACTTTTGCGCAGCGGTCCGACCGAGGCCAGATTTACTATAGGCATTTATAACCATAGAATATGACCTTAGATCGGGCCTAAAGACTGGTCCATCGTATGGACGCTCGTATGATTCATACGGAGAATCCGGAGCATGATCTTCTGATAACTTGAAATACATATATTCCATCCTCTTCAACTCGTAGTCCATACGGTGTACCCGTCTCTCTCCATTCCTTATTTTTTGAGAGATCCGCTTTAGATATTTATGGAACTCATTGAAATGTGAATTTTCGGTGTCTGTAGATTGGATGTTGTGATCTATTGATACGATCTTGATTGGTGCCGGAGTCAACTTTCGTTTCGTCGTCCTATTCTTCCGTCGGCCATCCTCACTGAAGTCCGTTACATTTTTCCCGCTAGTCCAAGAAAGTGATACAGATAAGTCTGTTGGTAGACGTCGTCTTTGACTACTCAGTTTAGGAGAAAACGAAAAGGTTTGGAAGGCACCACCATCCCTAGAAGAATTGCCCAGAACGAAACAAAACACTGCGAACTTCGCATAAAGAGTCATTCCTTCGAAATTTGTTTGTCAAGTAATCCTTGCTCCGAAAGTTGTCTCTTTCGGCCAAGCGTTGTACCGCGCTGTCGGAGAAAAACAGAAATGCGAAAAATGGGTTTTTGATGGGCGAAGGCAAAAAAACTAGCGTTGGATGTCAGTGACACCAGTCTGCACTGCGTCAGATAGAACGATTCCTAGGATTGCAGTGACTGTGAAGCGATTCGTCTCGAATTAGAGTATACATACATATGAATTACGGGATATGCAACGTATCTATGAGGATAGTCCCACAGCCATATGATATGTATCATACATATTCGAAGGGTCGAGATGGCTTGCATACCAAATCAATCATCGGCTTTGGTTTGAGGCTTCTTGTCCCGGACGCCCACCAGCTCTTCGTACCCTTATCTTCGTTTATCTGTTCGTGCGGCTTTGATACTGGACTTTAATGCTACGCAGGCAAGTACCATTCGATCAAAATCCGTCTGGCATGACAACATCGTTGGTCGGATCTCTTGACTCAGGCCGACCACCGAAGTGGTCGGATTCAGTAAAGCTGCGACCCATATGGCACGGTCACGTTGTGTCGATGGCATCGGACCGATTTGTTTCAAAATTTCCGTAATCCCAGCAGGAGATATTTTTCCTGAAGAAATGACTGTTTCCATCCATCGATCGAGTAAGACTGGGATCATGTGATGAAGTTGATCTAACTGATCTTGATATTCTGGTGGAATAGTTGCCTCCGTTCGATCATCCAAGACTTCCACATGTGCGATGAAGAAGGATTCCGACGAATCCATCCAAGGCTCACCTAAGATCTGAAAACGTCGTGTACCCTTGAAAGTAGCCGATAGGACTCGTTCCGATTCTTTATTGATTCCAAAAACGATATCCTTCTGTTTGATGGGAGCTGTTACACCGAATCTCAATGGATACGATGTACCCTCATCCCACCCTATGATTCCGATTTCGTTCGTGTTCGATTCATGTAAATACTTGATAAGTTGATCAAATTTAGGATCAGAGCTGACAATAATGAAAGAGTGGATGAGAGAAGAAGGATTTCGACAAGAACAACAGTTGTGGAGCGGAAGTCGTCTGTTGACCCCACCTACCTTGAAAAATGAAGTTTTTGTCCAGGTACCATTGAATCCAGAATAATGAGGGGGATAGTCACTCTACTATGCAGTACTTTTGATTTTGCCGATGGTCCTCGATAGATGTATGCGGATTGTTTTGGTTTCGCAAAAAGTGGATGTTCGTTCCTACATCGGGAATGATGTTGGTCCTTGAATAGGAAACCCTCCACCAGACTACGGCCGACAAGGAAGTTTCCCCATATAGAAAACCACAAAAGGAAACCCACAGGGA